>JAERMT010001045.1_pt1 | contig 13025 bp, 9 predicted proteins | sample 9267081 | NCBI WGS metagenome assembly JAERMT01 (sample SAMN17071939, study PRJNA684904) | human gut metagenome | isolation source: diarrhea sample from child under the age of five | host: Homo sapiens | place: South Africa: Mafikeng, Mafikeng Provincial Hospital | collected 2019-09
TCGTCCAGCGTTGTCACGAATTTGAAATAAGTAGAAGGAGCATCGCAACTTTTACTAGAAAAACTGATCTCCGTGACGGGCTGTGCGAGCAGGGGTAATCAGAATCCGTCTGTATCGCCACAGCATGGCGCACGGCATACTAAACTGTTGGAAGCCATAAACTTTAACGGTCGGGAGGCTGCATGAGGATCTCAAAACTGAGGATTGAGAACTATCGGAATCTCGATGGTGTGTCGATTAGCTTTGACGAGGACGTGACCTATATCGTCGGCGAGAATAACCTCGGTAAAACGAATGTGCTTGACCTACTCAATACGATCTTTAACCAAGCGATGATCAGTGAAGAAGATTTCGCAGATACTGAAAAGCGTTCAGGTGCTGTAGTCACCCTAAAGATGGACGAGGATGAGTTCGGAATAACGGGGCTCGTCATCGATCCCGAGACCGGAAACACTATTAACGTCTGCGCCTTTGCTGAAGATCCGGATTCTCGAATAGAATTTGTGGTCGAGGGAAGCGAGGAAAAGATCTCATCTTCTTTCATGAGATCCGTTCATATGTTCAGGTACTCGACTGCATCTTTCAATAGGGGAGACCTTGCGTTTGATGGTGCTCGAGGTGTCGGCAAAGTTCTCTCAAAAGGCATCGCTCTTTACCTAGATAGGGAGGGCAAGGGGGTCTCCGACTTTCTGGATAGGAGCGAGCTCGAATGCCTTGTTGCAGATCTCGGCGAGATCGTTAGTGACGTTCCCATCTTGTCATCATATGGTGTGAGGACGGGTGTCGATTCATCGGATAGCGGAACGCTTGGAAGTCTGGTTACCTTGCTTGACAAAAGGGGCGTTCATTTTAAAAAGGCAGGGGTGGGCCTGCAGTATCTTGCCATTGCCTCACTTTCGATAATTGAGAGCATTATGCGTCTTTCGTCTAAACGACTTCAAGAGAGTCTCTGCTCGGATGGCGATGGTAAACGTGTATTGCATGCCGTGCTGGCTTATGACGAGCCCGAAGCCCACCTTCACCCGTATATGCAAAGGCGTCTCTCGAAAAGTTTGCATAGGATTTGCGAAGGGAAGGATGACGGATTCAATGCTCTTCTAAAGGACTATTTCGGGATAGATTCAATCAGAGCTCAGCTGATCATAGTGACGCATTCGCCTAACATTCTGGCTCGCGGCTATAAGAACATTGTGCGATTCGGGCAGGGCGAAGATTCACCGAAGGTCATGTGCGGTAGGGATATTGACCTGTCTGACAAGGTTGAAAAGCAACTTATGCTGAACTTTGAGTCGATACGAGAGGCTTTTTTCGCGCGGTCGGTTTTGGCTTTTGAGGGGCAGACGGAGTCTGGGGCCATTCCGGTCTTTGCACGCAACCTTGGGATGGATCTGGATGATTATGGAGTTGTGCCTATCAGGGCTGGCGGGAAAAAGAACATCGAGCCGCTCTGCGAACTTCTGGACAAGTTTGAGATTCCAAATTATTCGATTGTCGATAGGGATAACGAGCCGCGAGAAGCTTCTGGGAACCATATAACGACAACCGAACGGGATTTTGAAGCTGAGGTCATCGAAACTATTTTCGTTAATAGGAACCAAAGCTCGTTTATTACACTTCTTGAGGCGACGGATCGTCAGAGGGCAACATCCATCAAGGGCAATAGCAAAGCATTGAAAAATGCCTGCGCTGTCTACGGTGTTAGCTTGACGGGCCCTGAGTATGATTTCCAGGGATCGGAGTTTGACGGGCTATTCGCCGACACACCCGAATCGCGTGCGCTTATGTATGCATGGCTTTCATCGAACAAGGGCGTTGGGTCTGGCGTTGCCCTCGCGGAGATTTTTGGTGCTGATGGCGTTCCCGCATGTTATAAAACTATTATTTGCAAAGCCGTGGGGCTTGAATGGTGATGAGTCAGGCTGACTTGCGGGATAGTGTTAGGGCCGCGATTGAGGTGCGCTGTGGCGGAGATGCATCACAGTGCTCTGCGATCTTTGCGCCATCGAAGAGGGTATTCGTAGAGGCGCCGGCAGGATACGGGAAAACCACAGTTATGACTGGGCGGGCTTGCTGGCTGCTGGCATCTGGCGAAGTCCGGCCTCCAAAAAGGATTTTGGCCCTAACCTTCAGCGTCGCCGCCGCGCGGAGAATGCGTACAGATTTGGGCGATACAATATCGGCGCTTCCTGGTCCCGTGGCCAAGCGTTTTGAGGACAGCGTCATGGCGACTAACTTCCACGGCTTTGCTTGGGCCCTGCTGCGCAGGTACTGGAGATCGCTCTCGCTCCCAGTGAACGTTGACGAGCTTTCTATGGTTGATGATAACCGTGCCGTTGACGAGCTGGTTTCGCGGGGCGGCAGTTTAGCCTGGGATGAAAAGGTGACTGTCGATGAATTCCTCCGGTTCATGAGAAACGGGCAGGACATGGACTTGAGACGCGTGATGTTTTCCTTTAATAGGGTCATCAGGGATAGGTTCGTGCCGTACGGTTTCTTGCCATACTCTGGAATGATTTCCCTTGCAATTGAATTACTTGCTCATTTTCCCAAGTTAAGGTCCTATCTGTCGACGGCGTATCCTGTCGTGCTCGTCGACGAGGCACAGGACACGAATGCGTTGTGCTACATCTTTCTAAGGGGCTTGGTTTCTGATGAATCGGGAATCTGTATGTTCGGTGATCCCATTCAGCGTGTCTATGGTTTTATCGGCGCGATGGAAGGCTTGAAAACAAAAGCCACTGCCGACCTGCGTCTGTCGCTGCTGGAGCTCGAGCATAACCATAGGTTTTCTGGAAGATCTATCGTCGGGGAGCTCGGTGCTGCGATTCGCTCCAACATGAAAGGTGCTCTGGTCAGCGGTGCGCCCCGACTTCCCATATTTGTCGGCGCTTCGCAGCAGGATGAAGCGACTGCCGTTGTTTCCAAAGTTGCGGCGCTCGCTCAAGGCGGTGGCGGGAGGATTGCGATTCTTGTTCGAAAGCGCGGCGCCCTGGCTAATCTCATCATGGACGAGCTGACTAAAGAGGAGATGCCATACTTCAACGGGCTTTTCTCGGATACAGACCCAGAGTTCATTGAATTCAATGCGCTTGCTTTGTCCAAGATTACCGATGTGGCGTCTGGGGAAAAGGGTGTCAGCCGGTCTGCTGCAGACAAAATAATCGACTCCATCTCCGATGAACTGCTGACTGGTTCCAGGAGATTCGAGTATGGGCGGTCCTATGCCATGCTTCTTGGAGCACTGCGGAAACACCTTAAACATGACTGCGTCGCGATGGATCCGTCTGAGCGCTTCGACTATATCGTTAGCATCTTTTCCGAGGGCTCCCTGCGGCGTTTCTCCGATTACCTTGATGCAGACATCTCGATGATGACCGTTCACTCCGCTAAGGGGCTCGAGTGGGACACCGTTTTCATTCCGGGCGTTACGCGCTTCGATTGGCCTGGAAGGATTTGTTCGCGGTGCGAAAGTGCTGGTATGTGCTCGCGTTCTGCGCGTGGATGCCGGATTGTGGATGCGAAGAAAATGCCAGACGGGCTTATTGAGGAAATGGGCCTGCTGTACGTCGGCGTCACTCGCGCCCGCAAAGCTGTATATATCTCCGCTTCGATGCAGCGCAGGACAAAATACGGGAACTACCAGGTTGCTTGTCCTTCCTGTCTGACGTCTCTTCCAGGCATTGAGCCTGTGAGCTGGACGGTCATGGATGGGGAGGGGTGATTGCTGGCGGGACGGGGCGTGTCCGCTATTGGCTCAGGGTACGACCAGCGATTCGAGCCGTGATCTTGCGGGCATTAGGGGCCGTTCTTCGGTTTCTTTGGGCACTTAATGTTTTGCTTAAATGGCTAAGATTGTTTAATCGGATGCATTCAAACAGGGCAGTCGCAATACTTGTCTTCCTTGTGTTTCCACCACAATGTTTATTCGCGAATCGGAGATTGTCAGAGATGCCTAATTACGCTTTTTACTATGACGAAAGTCAGCATAGCCGCCTTTTAAATCTCAAGACAATCACTGCCGATGAATTTTACGATGGATTCGTAGTTGCAATAGTTGGATGGAACGTTCACCGGGAGCAAGATCTAGCAGCCGAATATTCTGAGTTTGAAAATAAGTATCTCTCTCCAAACGCTAAAGAATTAAAGAGTACCGTTCTTAAAAAGAGTCATTTTAAATACGGTTTTAAATCTTTATCCTCGAACAATGCACGCCTGATAAGCGATTTCCTCGACTTGTTTGATGAAGACATATATGTTTATTGCGCCTTTTCAGGCAAGGCTGAATGGCTAATCGATAAGTTATTCAGCCAATATCAAAATAATCCTTGGTTTAATGCCGATTCGCTAAAGTACTCTCTTGCAAAGCTACTAGTTCAATATAGGCCTATTGAAGTGGTTGAGTCGTTATACCGATCTCCTGATGATTTGCTAACTGCGCTACGGGATTTTCTTCGAAAACGAATTGAGCTAGACAAAACAAATCTCGAGCTTAAGCATACTGAAATTGATCAATGTCAGCTGCTCTTGGAAGTTATTAATTGCGTAGAGCCGCTGGAAAACTATGAGTGGGAATACCGCTCTTCTCTGTCAGGATTTGCGCTATACCTGAGCGAGCATCATGAAGTCGATAACTACGCACTTGTAATTGATCGTGAAGAGAATACTAGGACTACAGCGGAGCATCTAGGCTTTAGCGGGGTGAGTCAAGCTGACTCGACGGAGTGTTTCGGCATTAGAATGGCCGACATGCTTGTTGGGATTGTTGCAAAGCTCATGAAAGCCATCCGTGATGAACTGACCTATCAGTCGCAAGAAGAAGAGATTAAAAAGCAACTATTTGATAAAGAGTGGTTTAATTTAAATGACGAACGTCTCGCCCTGTATAAAAAGTTGCATCGAGTGCTGATTCAGTATGATCAATGCTGGTACAAGTTTTATGCCAGTGGCTACTCAGATGACCTTGTGGTTTTGATTGCTCTTCTTAATTACCTCAACAGCTTCGAAAATGCCGCTCAGCTACATGAGGCGGGCAAGAATAATGCTGAATACTTCAACGGCTTATGTTGTGAAAGTCTTTCGGAGCACTTCCGAGTAATGGATGTTGACCCTATGGGGACTGGCCATTCGAGTGAGCCTAGAAATTTGTTTCGACCTCGTCTTAGGATCACTGATCAGCCAAGAAACTATGATGTACTGAAAGTCATGTTTGCTGAGGACGATACTCCAATGGTTCTAATCGCCGAAAATGGGCATGAGGTTGCCTATTTGCTGCCTGTTGATTTAGCTAAATGGGCTAAAGACGTGCTTTTATGCGCTGCTTGCTCTGATTCATTTTTCCCAGCAAAAGTTGCCTTTCAATATTCCGAGGGCCGTTTTAGAGCCAAATTTATTTTGTAGATACAACTTCTTGGAAAAGGCATTAGCCGGTCTGATGCGGACAAAATCATCGAATCCATTTCTGATGAGCTTCTGGCTGGCTCCAGGAGATTCGATCACGAGCAGTCCTATGCCATGCTCCTTGGGGCGCTGCGGAAACACCTTAAAAATGATTGCGTCGCGATGGATCCATCTGAGCGCTTCGAGTATATCGTTAGTATCTTTTCCGAGGGTTCCCTGCGGCGTTTCTCTGATTACCTTGATGCAGACATTTCGATGATGACCGTTCACTCCGCTAAGGGGCTCGAGTGGGACACCGTTTTCATTCCGGGCGTTACGCGCTTCGATTGGCCTGGAAGGATTTGTTCGCGGTGCGAAAGTGCTGGTATGTGCTCGCGTTCTGCGTATGTATGCCGGATCGTTGATGCGAAGAATATGCCAGCGCCTGCGGTAGCGCTCGATGACGGCCGTCTGGAAGGTCGCCCCGCGGAGCTTCGGCACACTGAGCTCGACTTCCCCGGCGCCCGTGACGAGCCTCCTCGTGTAGTGGCCGCTGCGGTAGGCCTCCCGGCCCGCCGTCCTCTCGTAGCGCTCGGCCCCGACGAGCTCGGACGCCTCCTCGTCGAGCAGTGCGTTGAGCGTCTCCTCGACGGTCTTCCTCACCAGATTCTTTATGTCGTTGCGCAGCGACTCCTCGTCGACTGATACGATGTTCGCAGACACGGCCCGTGCCCCCTTCGTCGGTGATTTGTTGTTTAGTCGCTAGAAATCATATGACGGGGCGCGGGCCGTGTTCCGCTATGCGGTTGTCAATTTGCGAAAGAAATTATGCGTCACCCCGAGCTTGCGCGGATCGAAGAGGCGTCAGTGCGGTTTCCATTGGTTTGGTTGCATTTGCCGCAGGCGGGAACCAAATTTTGGATTTCGGTGATGAATCCTGTTGCCTGTTTGTCCATAACGAGTGGATTCAGATGACCCCATTCCGTCATTGCATTACCGCAGTAGGCGCATGCAACATTGTCAGGATCCATTTCCAGAACGGTGAGAGCGGCAGCTATTTGCTCATCGGTTGGCTTAATGCAAGGTATGATTCCGTTTACGAATGAGTTTGTGATACTCGATGATCTACCAGTGATTTTTCTGCATTAGGCATTCGGAAAGGGAATCGGTTCTTCATGATTCGCATCCTTTCTAGTACTGCCCTTATTTAATGACCGAGATATGCTCATCGACTGCGGTATTCTGCCCCTTAGGTTACAGACGGTTGTTTCTATTGAGCTTCCAGAGGAAATACATGGGGTTCTCTTTTGCCTTGGCTTCTCGCAAGAAATCTGCGGATTGAGATGCAAGGGCCCCTATGCCGGCAGCCCCGAGGATGCTCATGGCATCACAAGGTGATGCGATTCCGTATTGCCCCAATGTAAAGCTCGCAATTCCGATAGCGGCTTCAATGCCTGCGGAGGTGACTAATCGGGATCGTTCGTTTTTCATCACCAAAGATATCTTGTGAAGCTCGGGCTCTATTAGGTCGTTCTTCAGGTCAGCTAATGCCGAGCTGTCGATGGGCCTTTCGCTCAGGCCTTTGGACAAGGTATCCCTAAACACAAGAAACGACTCTTCGTTTCTAATGCGGCAATCAAGGATGCTACGCAATGTCGCATTTTCAGCAATGGGGAGGGGACAAGATAACCGGCGAATGGGTAGGGTCTGATCCTTTCGAGGATAAAGGGTGGAAGTTGCGGACTCGAGGAACTCAATCTGAGCGGGACGAGTGGTTAAATACGAGCTATTCGAAAAATATGGATTGACGAGGGCTTGGAAGCAATCGTTCAACAATGGCAGTAAGAGAGCCACAACGCCACCGTTTTCCAGCATGTCTCTATCCAATCGCGTTTCGCCTTGGCTTGCATAGAGCGATTCGTATTCAGACGGGATTTCCAGGAAATCGACATCTATCTCCTCATGGGACCCATATGCATCCATTCCCTCAATCGCTACATACAGAACCCCATCCGGTGCTCGTTTTAAAGTGCACGTGGTAGAGGAGCAAAATTGTCGTACGAGATCATCCCAATAACTCGATATCAATCCTTTTGCTTTTGACTCTCTTTCGATTTGTCGCGCCAGGCATTTTTCGCAAAGAGGAATATAATTGCTCGAAAATCCGAGTATTCCAGCTTTGACTATGTCTTCGACTCGCATAGTCAAATAGATCCCGAATGCAAGTTCATCGACTGAGACATAATCACCGTGCCCCATTTCGAATGCCGAATCTATAGGACAATGAATCAGGGTTTTATCTGCATACAATGCTGAGAACTTTGCTAAGTGGTAAACGTTTTGCTCTCGACAGGCATAGTCAGTGCAGGGGAATTTTCCCCCTTCAAGGGTGGAGTCAACAGAAAAATTGAATAGGGATTGATTTTCGAATTTTTCGATTGGGATAAGGGGTGCAAGGCTCCTAGTGAAGGCGTCGAACCTCCTTTGCCCCAGTTCTTCTAGGTACGCATTTATTTCGGCAAGAGAGCTGTTCTTGAATGCGGCTAGATAAGAATAAAGGTCATCGTATGCATGAGTCGTCATTTCGCTCACCTACACTAAATCAAAGATGAAAAGAAATTTGTCGAGCTTTTGGTTGTAGGAAATGTCCGTCTTTCCATCCTTGATTCTATCAGCAACGGGGAGGCAAGGAGGCAGGAGCTCGGCAGCCTATACTCGACCGTTCAGAAGCGCGTGTACGAGATCCTGTCGTGACGCGCGAGCAGATACGAGAAGGGCTGACGTGGGGTGTGGCCACGCTGCTGGCCGCGCTCCTATGCCTTTCGATTTCGCCACTCGTGCTACTGTTTGCGTTTGTATGGCGTTTGGGCAAAAAATTAGGGCCGAACCGCCAAACGGCTCCGCCCTTATAAAACCCGGAGGTTTTGACATCTGATGCCATTTTGGGCGAGCGGACGCCCAGGTGTCAACGATTTTCTAGACAAAGTCGAAATGCGACACGAGCGCGTTGTTGCGCGCGTAGAGGTGTCGCGCAAACTTCGGGAGCTGCATAGCCTGCAAGTTGCGTACGGGTATGCGGCTCAAGCTTGCGAGCGACTCTTGATTTGATATGTCTTAGAGCATATGATCATAAGAAAACTCTGATATTCAATTCAAAAACAACGATAGGATGTTGAGGACAATGCTTTGCCAGTTCACCTTTAGGAACTACAGGTCCTACCGCGACGAGGCGGAGCTGTCCATGCAGGCGACGCCGATGAGGGAGTTCGAGCGTTCCCTCATCGAGTGTACCGACGGGCAGAGCTTCCTGCCGGTGGCCGCGGTGTACGGCCCCAACGCCGGCGGCAAGTCCAACCTTCTCGAGGCCCTCGACTACGTGCGATCGGCGGTGGCCAGGCCGGTCTGGCTGTTGTCCGCCCGCGCCGACGCGCCCGAGGGGGAGCGCCCCACGATGGCTCGCTGTTCGGCGTTCGCGTTCGACGACGTGTCGGTCGCCGAGCCCACCGAGTTCGAGCTCTACTACCGCGCAGGCGAGCACGAGTACCGCTACATCCTGTCTGTGCACGCCGACGAGATCGTGTCCGAGGGGCTGTGGCGGCGCAAGCTGGGCGCATCGCGCACGGCGATGCTGTTTGAGCGCGAGGGCGCAGAGGTTGACCTCGGCCCTACGCTGCGCAAGCTCGCGACGGCCGCGACGTTCAACCCGAACCTGCCGTACCTGTCGTTCCTCTGCATCAACTTCGACGCGCCGGTGGTCAAGGAAGCAGCCAGCTGGTTTCTCGGTGGGGTGTTCCTGAACTACAACAGCTCTTATCTGGAGCGGGCGCTCGAGCAGATGCTCGACGAGGCAGACTCGCCCGAGGTCACGCGCTTCCTGCGCGCCGTGGACGTGCGCATCGGCGGCTTTAGGGTGGAGAAGGCCCCCGAGGGGCGCGGCCAGCGCGTCTTCGTGAGGCACGACGTGGATGGCAGGGGCTATGAGCTGCGGCTGCCCGAGGAGTCGGCCGGCACGCAGAAGCTCATGGGGCTGGCGGCGTTTTTGCTGGCAGCGCTCGAGCGCGGCAGCACCGTGATCGTCGACGAGCTGGATGCCAAGCTGCACCCGAAGCTTTTGCGCTACGTGATCCTGCTGTTTAAGGACCCCGAGGTCAACAAGCACGGCGCGCAGCTCATCTTCTCGTCGCAGGACGTGTCCACCATGCGAAACGACGTGTTTCGCCGCGACGAGATATGGTTCGCAGCGCGCGGCGAGGGGGAGGCCAGCCAGCTGTGGTCGCTCGCCGACATCCACGAGGCCAACGGTAACCTGGTCAGCAAGAACGCAGCCTTCGACAAGCAGTACCTGTCGGGCCGTTACGGCGCCGACCCGTACCTCACCCGCATCGAGGAGTGGGACTAGCATGGTGGCGAAGAAGGCGAGGGACTGGCGCAGCGGCAGGCGCGAGGGCCGCTCTCGCATGGTCCAGATGACGCGCCACCTCGTGGTGAGCGAAGGCAAGGAGACCGAGCCCCGCTACTTCGAGGGCGTGCGCGCGGCGCTGGATGCGGCGAACGGCCGCAAGGTCTCCATCGTCGTCAAGGGAACCGGCAAGCACACGCTCGACCTGCTCGGCTTCGCCGTCGAGCACTGCCGCTACGCGCCAGAGACGTTCGACCACGTGTGGCTCGTGTTCGACAAGGACGACTTCCCAGCGGCAGACTTCGACGCGATGGAGCGCAAGTGCGCCGAGCTCTCCGACGGGTCGAGGACGTTCCATGCGCTGTGGTCGAACCCCTGCTTCGAACTGTGGCCGCTCCTGCACCTGCGCTACACGTCGGCTCCGATGTCGGCGGCGGAGTGCCAGAGGGCGCTGTCGCAGGCGATGTCGAAGGGGTTCGGCGTCGACTACCGAAAGAACATCGACGGGCTCTTCGACCTCGTCGAAGAGAATCGCGAGGAGGCGTTAGCGAGGGCCGCGCGCCTGGACGGCCACCACGACAGCCTCGGCAACATGAGGCCCTCGGACCGGAACCCGGCGACCAGGGTCGGGGACATATTCGAGGAGCTGGGGCCCTACCTGGGGTGAAATAAGTTTCGAGAGCGAAAGGAGCACTCGCATGAACAGTTGCCATCGTGACCTGCGAAGCGCTCCTTGAACTTATCGATTCCCCTCATGATCGCCTCCAAGCACTCGGGTCATAACGTTCTCGATTTCGCCCGCGACGCGCGGGCCGTCTCTCTCGTCGACGGCTGCGGGATTCCTCAGGAGAACGCGGCGGTCGCGGCGCTTCTCTTCATGAAGCGATTGACCGTGGCGGTGGGCGTACTAAACTAACGCTACATAACAAAGCCTTTGGGCTTATCGGGGCGGGATTGCGCAAGCGGTTCTGCCCCGTTTTCTTTTGACATCTGGCTGCCGAAGGATGTAATTTCGGAAGTGCGGGGAAAAATCGCAAACCTTCGAGCACAACGCGATTTTTAGGAACAAAACCGCAGGTCGCGGAAGCGTAAAACGGGGGTCTGGCCAGCATTTCTTCGATTTTCCCCGCACTTCCGAATTTGACCGCTTGCCACACCCCGATTACGTCTCAAAGTGCCGCAAAAAGCCGTGTTCCTGCTTGATTTTGCTCAGGAATTATGCCTGAGGGGTAGCGGTTCGCTATTCTGGGCCGTGCGCCGGCGCGTGCAGGGCTCTTTGGCTCGGGCGAGAGTCTAAAGGATGAAGTTGGCATTCAAGGTTCTAAAGGCCGATTTGGGAGATTCGTGGTTATTGGATTGACGGCCCCCGAGTTCTCCCTTAAAGTAACTGTTGTGATGAGGCCTTGCGACGGTACGTCCGGCTTGGTCCGTGGGAACCGCCGAAAGGCGGTTTTCGCGTTTAAGGGGCCCATATGGATAAGCCATTTAAATCTATTGCCGAGCAGATTGCTATTCTTGAAAGCCGTGGGCTTGAATGCGATAACGATACTCGTTTAGTTCTGGAGCGTGAGGGATACTACCCGGTTGTTAACGGCTACAAGGATTTGTTTCTCGACGAACGGGGAGACCCCGGCCAAGAGCTTTTCGTTACAGGGGCCAAGTTTTCTGATATCTATCGTTTATTCGAATTCGATCGAACGTTGCGCCTGCTGATGTTTGAGTATTTTAACAAGGCGGAGGCAGTTCTTAAGACCGTCTGCTCTTATCGGTTTGCTATGGCTCATAAAGATATCCCAGAAGCATACCTTGACAGAGAATCCTATCGTGCTGATGCCGGCTATCGAAAAAAGATCGACACGCTTATCGGTGATTTCGAGAAGGTACTATGTAGGTCTAAAAAATGGAAAAGTGATTATAAAAGGGACTACATTCGTCATTACGAAAATAATCACGACAATACGCCTGTATGGATTCTTATGAATTATTTGATGCTTGGTCAGGCATTCAAGTTTTACGAGTTCCAGCCAGAAAGTATGAGAAATTCCATTGCCAAGTCGTTTTCTGATCTCTATTCCGAGACGCATGAAGTCGATAAGCACATCAGCCCTCGTAGGCTAAGACTTGCATACGATCACATTAAAGATTTTCGAAATATCTGCGCGCATGACGAGCGTCTGTTCTGCGCTAGGGTATCTCCATCTTGCGATGTCAATTTGGTGGGTGTCTTAGGCGATCTTGAGCTAGTGCTAACTGAGGACGATTACAAGATGCTACGTCGTGAAATACTGCTTGAAACTTTTAAGTTAAGTGACTCACTCAGCGGAGATGCCAGTGCAAGGGTTCTTTTTGCTATGGGTGTCAATGATTTACCGAGCGTGTTTCCTAAGGAAATATTAGGGTTGTAATCGATGTGTGCGATTTGATGCTTGCGTTGGTGGAAACCTTACACCATCTCCTTGTGATGGTGTAAGGTGTTGTGCTGCAATACAAAAGCTTTTCGGGAGCTTTAAGGGTGACGCTTTCAATGGAGAGTGTTGCCCTTTTTATGAGTTTAATGATGCATATTTAGACGTTTTGATAATGAGGTTGCGCGAGATGCCCTGATATACCTCGTCAGTCAGGCGTGAAGTTGGGGCGTCATATGTTTGCTGCCAATAATTGAATTGACCCCTTGGTACCCGGGCGATAGAGTAAATAAACGGTATTGACGCAGTCAACCTACGGGCCTGCGTCCTGCGGAGGGGCGGCTGTTCCTTTGGATGGCCGTCTCTCTTCATTATGCTCATGATAAGTAACTCTATTAGGCCAAGGTCGGCAGACGTAAATACGTTAATGACATCCCAATGGTTTGGATATCATTAGCGTTATCTGACAGAGAATGAGTTTTAACGGTGTATTAGGGACTAGTGTGAGTGCAGAAGATATCAGGCTTACCGATGAGGATGATGGGAAGAAATGCCACAATCATCACCTTATAGTGATTGGCAACGGCTTCGATCTTTCCTGCGGTTTGGCGTCTTCGTTTAAAGATTTCTTTGAGCCTCGGATGAGAGTCGTCGACTCACTTGTTTCGGAAGAGGGCTCTTGTGATTATGAAGCCATCAAAGCGAGAGGCCTGACTGCTTGGGATCTAATTCTTAGAAGCCGAAAGGACATGGAGGCAAGAGCCTTCAATGTGAATTGGTGCGACGTCGAGACGGCTATTGCCAATGTGTTTGGCATCAACCTGCCCGAGGACGGCCCCTACGAC
>JAERMT010001048.1_pt1 | contig 13004 bp, 10 predicted proteins | sample 9267081 | NCBI WGS metagenome assembly JAERMT01 (sample SAMN17071939, study PRJNA684904) | human gut metagenome | isolation source: diarrhea sample from child under the age of five | host: Homo sapiens | place: South Africa: Mafikeng, Mafikeng Provincial Hospital | collected 2019-09
GACCAGCGCGATCTGCTCATTCGATGCGGCCTGGAGGAACTGTGTCGTTAACCTGCTCAAACATAACCGTCCGCTATCCCGAAGCAGACGCCTGTACCCTATCTCGTGTTTCGTTGGAAATTAGGCCCGGCAGCGTGATCGGTATCGCAGGCACCTCTGGCTCCGGCAAGTCAACGCTGCTGCGTGTCCTTGCCGGAGTGCTTGCCGTGCAGGCGGGGTCTGTCGTGGCGGACGGCACCGCGCTTGGCACACACCCCACGGCGGATGAACTTCGTACGTACCGCAAAACCGTGGCACTCGTGCAGCAACGCCCCGAGCAGCAGTTTTTTGCCGCCACGGTCTTTGACGAGGTGGCGTTTGGCCCCCGCAATCTTGGACTGGACGAAGCCGAGGTCAAGCGACGCGTTGGCACATCGCTCGCCAGCGTCGGGTTTGATCTCGCCGCTATCGGCGACACAAGCCCCTTTGCCCATTCTGGCGGAGAGCAGCGCCGTATCGCCGTTGCCGATATGCTCGCGCTCGAGACACCGTATTTGCTGCTCGACGAGCCAACCGCAGGACTCGACCCCCATGCCCACCAGATGCTGCTTGAGTGTTTGACCCAACTCGCACGCCACGGCCGCGGCATTGTTATCGCCACGCACGATCCGCGTGTGCTGAGCATCTGCGACAAGGCCTTTCGACTGCAGGACGGCTTGTTGCTGCCGCAACGTTCAGGGGGCGTCCAGACGGCAGCCGTTGGCGCGGCGGCCACGCATCCCGCGGAAACCGGACATACCCCGTTGGCGTCCAAGGCGGTCTCGTTTGGCATCTTTTGTCCGGGGTCAAGCCTCGTTCACCTGCTGCACCCCGCCACCAAGCTTGTATTCTGTTTGCTCTTTATGATTGCCGGCTTTATCGCCCAGCAGCCCGGCGCCCTTACCGCCGTCGCGCTCACCGCCCTTGCCTCACTCGTCGCAAGCGACAGCTCGGTGCGCCAGGCGCTTCGTGCCCTCAAGCCATTTCGCTGGCTTATGGGGTTTGTCCTGGTCTTCAACGCACTCTTTACGGCATCGGGGACTCTGCTGCTACAGGCGGGACCCGTGCAGATCACCTCGGGAGGCCTGCTCTTTGGCGCGCTCTGCGTGCTGCGTTTTGCCCTCATTATGCTGGGGACATCGACACTCATGGCAACCACCTCCCCCACCGCACTCGCCGATGGCGCTGCAGCACTCCTGAGACCCCTCGCCCGCCTGGGCCTGCGCGCCGACGATGCCACCATCGCTATCCAGCTCACACTTCGTTTTGTCCCCGTGCTTATCGAAGAGTTCAATCGTATCAAGGCCGCTCAGGAAGCACGCTTGGCGCGCTTTGACAGTCCCTCGCCTCTGCAGCGTGCACGTGCTTTTATCCCCGTCATCACGCCTTTGTTTAGCAGCGCGCTGCGGCGCTCTGATACGCTCGCACTCGTCATGGTCAACCGCGAATACGGAGCACACCCGGCTGTCAGCAGAACCTGCCTGCGCAGCTATCGCTTTGACCGGGCAGACCTTGCTGTTCTGGCGCTCGGATGCTGCATCGTTGCGATTGCGCTGCTCTAGGGCTCGGCATGCCATGCCACTCGCCGGAATGCGGCATGTGACCTGTTTGTCGTTTGCGATAATGCCTATATCAATGCTTCGAGAGGAGTCGTCATGAAGCCACGTAACGTTGCCATCGCCTGCGGTGTCGCGGGAGCCGCCGTCGGCCTTGCCGCTGCCACCGGCATCGTTTACCGCAAGCAAATCAAGTCCGCCGCGTCGCTCAAACGCTTGACCGACTATGCGGATGGCTATGACCTGTACGCAATCGACATCGCTTACGACTACGACCTCGACCGCATCATCGCCGCCAATGTGCGCGACGACCAGACCTACATCGATGCCGTGGTAGCGCAGGTGCTGCCCGGTGTGCCGGCACATGTCCAGGCACCCCAGTTTGCCTGCAGCGCTTTTGTCGCCGTAGATGCCGAAGGCCGCGTGCGCACCGGTCGCAATTACGACTTTAAGGACGACACCTCGGCGCTGCTGGTGCGCAATCACCCGCGCGATGGTTATGCCTCCATTGGCTTTGCGGCCCTCAATAACCTGGGCGCCAACACTCCGCTTGACTCCGTCGCCGGACGCGCCGCGGCGTTGATGGGCCCGTTTGCCCAGCTCGACGGCGTCAACGAATGCGGTGTGTCCATTGCCGTACTCACCCTGGATTCCAAGCCCTGTGACCAGGACACACAGCGCCCCGTCATCAATACCTCGCTCGCCATCCGTCTGGTGCTCGACCGTGCCGCCACCACGCAGGAGGCCGTCGACCTGCTTTCTGCCTACGACATGCACGCCATGGCCGGACGCGACTACCACTTCTTTATCAACGACGCCGCCGGTGACGCGCGGGTGGTGGAGTGGGATCCGCGCGACCCCGACCGCGCATGCAAGGCGACGCCCGTGCGCCAGGTTACGAACTTCTACGCCTGCTATGGTGCCGAAGTGCTACCCAACCAAAAGAACGGCGAACTGGGCCATGGCAAGGAACGCGCCATCGCCATCGCCGATGTCCTCGACGCCCATGCCGGCGCCCAAGACGAGGCAGTCGCTTGGAAGGCTCTACGCGCTGCGGCGCAAGAGCCCAATCCGGAAGACATCACCAGCAACACGCAGTGGTCGGTCGTCTTTGACAACACCGAGCCCGCTGCCGCCATCACGCTGCGCCGCCACTGGGGCGACGTCGACGCCTTCGCGCTGTAAGGAGCTGGCACCGTCGTCCTTACGCTCGCCTGACGTTGCTTACATTTCTATACATTTGAGCTAACACGTTTTACCTCCGCATCAACAGTGTGCGGGGGTAAACTTATGCGCATGTTGTAACTTGCCCGGAAGGATTCATCATGCTCAGGATCGGTCTTCTTACCAGTGGCGGCGACTGCCAGGCACTCAACGCCACCATGCGCGGCATCGTCAAAACGCTCATGACCAATAGCGAAGAGCCTATCGAGATCTACGGTTTTGAGGACGGCTACCAGGGCCTTATCTACAGCCGTTTTCGCGTGATGACGCCGGCAGACTTTAGCGGCATCCTCACCCGCGGCGGCACCATCCTGGGCACGAGCCGCACGCCGTTCAAGCGCCTGGATGTTCCCGAGGCCGATGGCGTCGAGAAGGTGCCGGCGATGGTCCACACCTATCACAAGCTGCAGCTCGACTGCCTGTTTATGCTGGGCGGCAACGGCTCCACCAAGACCGCCAACCGCCTGCGCGAAGAGGGCCTCAACGTTATCGCCCTGCCCAAGACCATCGATAACGACACCTGGGGCACCGAGATGACGTTTGGCTTTACGAGCGCCATCGACGTCGCCACCAAGTGCATCGACGACATCCACACCACCGCCTCGAGCCACGGTCGCGTGTTTGTCATCGAGATCATGGGCCACAAGGTCGGTTGGATTCCGCTGTATGCCGGCGTCGCGGGCGGCGCGGATGTTATCCTGATCCCCGAGATCCCCTACGACATGGATAACGTCATCAAGACCATCGAGCATCGCATGGAGACCGGCAGTCGCTTTACGATCGTGGCCGTCGCCGAGGGCGCCATCTCCAAGGAGGACGCGGCGCTGTCCAAGAAGGAGTACAAGAAGAAGCTTGCCGAGCGCACGAGCCCGTCGATCGTGTACGACATCGCCAAGGAGATCGAGGCCAAGACCGGTCGCGAGACCCGCGTCGCCATCCCCGGCCACACGCAGCGCGGCGGTCAGCCCGACGCCCAGGACCGCATCTTTGCGACCCAGTGCGGCGTCGAGGCAGCGCTTGGCTGCCTGCGCGGCGAGTTTGGCTACATGATTGCCCTGCGTGACGGCAAGATGTGCCACATGCCGCTCGAGGAGGTCGCCGGCAAGCTCAAGCATGTCAACCCCCAGAGCGATCTGGTACGCGAGGCCAAGGCGTTGGGCATCAGCTTCGGCGACGAATAGCCTCGGCTGGAATCCACCCCATCGGGCCCTCCGACCCAGCCCGACGTATTTCGATTTGGCTCCTCCCTTGACTCCGTCAAAGGTCGCCAAACGAAATCGTCGGGCGGGGTCGGAGGGCCCTGCGTTTACATACTCGCCGGGGCTATTCGTCTTCTTGCTGCGGGTGCCTGGGCCGGAATTGAGTTGCGGTGAAATAGTTCCCGCTTAGCCCGCAAATGGCTGAATCTAGGAACTATTCCACCGCAACTTACTGAGTGGGGACTCTTGGCTGCTACTTGCACTGACATTTGTCCTAAAATGGCTGGTCGCTAGGGGTTGCTACCGGTAGTTGCGGTAGGGTTGGGGCAGATTCTAACTAGAAATGGTGGTCGCTACCGGCTGTTCTCGGCATACTCGGCTCATTCGATTCGACCATCAAACGAAAGGAACCACCATGGATCTTGCGATGGCACAGCGCCTCGTCGATCGCCGTAAAGCTGCCGGGCTTTCTCAGGAGGCGCTTGCCGCCCAGCTGGGCGTAAGTCGTCAGGCTGTCAGTAAATGGGAGCGCAGCGAATCCTCGCCCGATACCGATAACCTTATTGCGCTCGCCGCGCTGTATGGCGTGTCGCTGGATGAGCTGTTGTATGGGGAGGCGGCCAACGATGCCGACGACCTGGAGGACGGTAGCGCCGACACCGAGACGGCGGATGTGGCTGACGAAGTTGAGGATTCTGCTGAGCATGCCGATTGCGGCGACAAACCACTTGTCGATATTTCCCTCGCGCGCGGTATCCACGTCATTGATCCCAATAAAGGCGAGGAAGTCCATGTTGGCTGGAGCGGCATCCATGTGACCAACGAGCGCAAGGGCGAAGAGGTGCATGTGGGGCCGGGCGGCGTGCATATCGATACGCTTGAAGACGATGGACATAGCGTGCGCACCAATGACGACGGCACCGTCACCATCGACGGCGAGACGTTTTCCAGCTGGAAAGAAGCACACGACAAGCTCGACCATCATGGCAAGCATTTCCACACCAAGGTCGGACGTGCATGGAACAAATTCCCCTTCCCCGCACTTGTCACTCTTGCCTATCTGGTGCTCGGCATTGTCTACGGCACATGGGGCATGGGGCTCTTCCTCGTCTTTTTGGTTCCCGTCTACTACGCGATTGGTGACTTCATCGATCGACGCCACCTGTCTAAAATGATCGAGGTCATCTACCCGGCAGCCGCCATCGCTTGGTTCCTCTACATGTGGCTCTGTTTGGGACAGCCCCATCCCGCATGGATCATCCTCATCACGACTCCCATCGTAAAGGCACTCATGCGCTGGTGTCGCAAACAATGGAAGTACCGCAAACAGGCCTAAACCGCACCAACCAGCCGGCGCCACTCATCCGACACCGCCCGCTCCTTCCAAGTTGCGGTGATATAGGGGCTGTTTTGAGGCTCCAAAGCGCCAAACAGTCCGTATATCACCGCAACTTACAAACAACTGGGTCAGTTCCGGCACGGAGATTAGCATTGAACTGACCGCACACCAAGAAAAGGGCCCATTTACTACGTTTAACTCGAGAGGGCCGACCATACCCGCCTTTTCCGATAATTGGCAAGCCCTCTACCTGCGGTTTTAATTTCATAATCTTTGTCATGGTCGAGGGTGTGGTAGCAAACGTAGTAGATAGGCCCATTTTATGACATACGACCCATTCAAGCTCAATCTCGAAGGCTAAAGAGAGCCTCTCATCCACGCCTGTGAGCGAAAACCAAATAGAATGAAAGGCAAATGGAAAAGCCCGTTTAACGAGCGGAGGACATATGCGCGACGTAGCCGAAAGCGACTGGAAGCTGTTTAAGAAAATGCTTCCTCAATGGCAAGAACGTTATATGGAAAAGCTCATCGGCCAGTATGTTGAGATACTGAACGGCGACAGTGAAGCGTCCAGTAGATTTTGGGCACTAGAAGAGCGCCTCAATAGAGACAAGCTGTCCTCAGGCGTAATTGCAAACGACATTCGCCGCAGCACAATGCACCGCGAGATAGCCAATTTGCTTATCGACAGCGTGATCACCCTTGACGACCTTGACGGTTTTACCGAGGACATTAAGAGCTATGCGCAACACTGGATTGGCCAGTAAGAGCACTGAACGACAGACATCCCCGGCAAAACGGGGCAAACGCCGGGCCACCTAATGGTTGTCCGGCGTTTGCCCAGATAAAACCTGCCAAAATAAACCTGTCCCTTTTTGGCAGGTTACTCGGCACTCTTGAGGGCGCCGACCATGTCGATCTTATTGAGGGTGCGATTGGTAGCGAGGTTGACGATAAACGTAAAGGCAAAGGAAAGCACTACGGCGAGCACATAACTCAGCGGCTCGACCTCAACGTCAAAGTACAATGACGGCATCTGCAAGATGTACGTAAAGCTCTCGGCCAGCGCACCGCCCAGCGGTACGCCCAGCGCGGCTCCGATCGCCGTAAGAATCAACGTCTCCTTGTTGACGTAATGGTGCACCTCGCCACGACGGAAGCCCAGCACCTTGATAGTCGCCAGCTCACGTTCGCGCTCCGAGATGTTGGTGTTAGACAACGTAAATACCACCACAAACGACAGGCACGCCGCCATAAAGGTCACGAGCACCACGACCGAATTGATAATCGTAAAGTTTGCCTCATAGTTTTCCCAATGCTCGGCGGTACTCGACAGCGTAATCCAACCATCGCTTTTAAGACGGTTGGTAAACGCAATCTGATCGGCCGATGAACCCTTAAGCAGCGCAAGGATGCCGTTGAGGCGCGCGCTTCGACCGAACGCGCGCTCATAGGTGCTCTGCGTCATGTAAAGCGTATTGCCCAGATAGTTGAGCGAGATGTCGCTGACTTTGACCTTGGCAACATTGAGCGACGAATCCTGGACGTGAGCCGTGTCACCCGGCTTAATCCCCAGCACCAGCTGAGAGCTCTTGCTCAAATACACATCCCCGTCACGCAGGGCGAGCGGTTCTTTGGACTCATCCTCCAGGCGCACGTAATCGCCCAAGTCACCCGTGCGGTCGTCGGGAATCACGATGAGCTGCACGGTCTCGCTCTTACCGCCAAATGTAAAGGTGACGTTGTCTGTCATAATTGGCAGCGTCGAAGTCACGGTCACGTTGGAATCCTTGGCTGCACTGCGTTCATCCAGTGCTGCGCACGTCTGCGAAAAATCGTCGGGGTTGGCGACCGCCAGCAAGTCGTAGCGCGTGATGTGCCCGTACTGCTTGGGCGACAGCGCGACCGACGTATCGCGGATACCCATACCGCAGATCACGAGCGCCGTGCATCCCGCAATGCCAAAGATGGTCATAAAGGCACGCTTTTTGTAGCGGAACAGGTTACGCGCGGCAACCTTGTTCAAAAAGCCCATGCGGTGCCAGATAAAGCCGATTCGCTCAAGCAAGATGCGCGAGCCGGCGCGCGGGGCCTTGGGACGCATGAGCGAGGCCGGGGTCTCGGCCATCTCGTGGCGGCAGGCGATAATCGTGGCGCCCACTACGCCCACGGCAAACAGCGCCACCGAAACGATCGAGGACACGATGTCGTACGAAAGTAGCATCTGGGGCAGCGAGTACATGTCGTCGAACACCGTAAACAAGAACAGCGGCAGACCCACAAATCCGATGATATTGCCGAGCACGCCACCGATCAGACACGCCCGCAGCGAGTAGTCCACATATTTGGACAGGATACGCCCACGTGAATAGCCGAGCGCCTTGTACAGGCCAATGAGCGTGCGCTCCTCCTCGACCATGCGGGTGGCGGTGGTGAGGCTGATAAGCACGGCGACGATAAAGAAGATGAACGGGAACACCGTGGCGATGGCCTCGATCGAAGAACTATCGCTCTCGACGCTCGAGTAGCTTGCGATATTGCCGCGGTCCTGGATGTACCAGGTGCATTCGCCTAGGTCAGAGAGCTCGGCGCGGGCATCGGCAAACTGCTGGTCGGCGGCGGCGCGGCGCTGGTCCAGGTCGGCTTGCGCCTGCGCACGCTCGTCGCTGCCCTCGGCCATGCGATTGATGTTGTCCTGCTCGATCCCAAAGAGCATGGCGGCCTGACGCTCGGCCGTATCCAAGCTTGTCGGCGTGTCGACTGTCAACTCCTGAGCACGCGCCTTCTCGCGCTCCTCGCGGATCTTCTCGATATTGCCCTTGACCTCATTGATCTTTGCCGAGTAGGCATCCGAATAGGAGTTGAGGCTCTTGGCTCCCTCGACGACCACGTGAATCGCGGAATAGGACGACGATGTCGCGGCATCCTCACTCACATAGAACTTATAGTCCGCGGCCGAGGCGGCACGGAAGGCGTTGACCGTCGAGTCGGAGCTCACGTCGGTGGGATCGAGAACCTCTGCCGTGATGGTGTACTCGCCCGCGGCAAACTGATCCTTGGCGCTTTGGTTCGACGAGCTCGCATCATTGGCGGCAAAACTCACCGTATCGCCGATTTTCTTGCCCGAAGCCTTCAAAAAACGTGAGGTCACTGCCACTTCGCCCGAAGTCTCGGGCAGCTCGCCGCGCACCAACACCGGTTGATCAATATTCTCTTTAGAGAGACTCTGCACGACAACACGCTCGCACGTCGTACCCACGGCGGTATAGGCGGTCTCGGTATAGATGCCCTCGGCCGTCTCGACGCCATCGACCTCTTGGATCGCAGCAAGATCGTCATCGGTCAGACCATAGGTCGACTGCACGTTGATGTCATAAACATTCTGCTGGTCAAAGTAAGCGTCGACCGAATCGCACAAGTCCTCGCAGCCCGCCTTGAGGCCGCACATCACGCTCACGCCGAGCGCGGTGATCACGACGATAGACAAGAAGCGTTTGAGGCTGCCGCGAATCGTGCGGTAGATTCCACGGCGAAACACCGTCGGGACCATATCGTTTGAGCTTTGAGCGGTACGGTAGGTCGCAAAATCCTGCTCGCGCTCCGTGTTCTGCGCGTCGCGGCGCTGGCTGTTTTGGCGGTCCTGGTCCATGGGCGCTACCACTCGATCGTCTCGATAGGCACGGGATTTTGCTGGACCGTCTCGCTCTCCACGCGGCCGCTCTTAAAGCGGATCAGGCGATCGGCCATGGGCGCGAGCGCGGAGTTGTGGGTGATGATAATGACCGTAATGCCCTGCTTGCGGCAGGTATCCTGCAGCAGCTGCAAGATCTGCTTGCCGGTTTTATAGTCGAGTGCGCCCGTGGGCTCGTCGCACAGGAGCAACTTGGGGTTTTTGGCCAGCGCGCGGGCGATGGACACACGCTGCTGCTCGCCGCCCGAAAGCTGCGCCGGAAAGTTGCCCAGGCGCTCGCCCAGGCCAACCTGGCGAAGCGTCTGTTCGGCATCGAGCGAATCGGGGCAGATCTGAGCTGCGAGCTCGACGTTTTCGAGCGCCGTCAGGTTGGGAACCAGATTGTAGAACTGAAAGACAAAGCCGACGTCAGCGCGACGGTATTCCACAAGCTGAGCCTCGTTGGCAGAGCTCACGTCACGCCCGTCCACCGTCACGGTGCCAGAAGTTGCCGTGTCCATGCCGCCCAGAATGTTGAGGGCCGTGGTCTTGCCGGCACCCGAAGCACCCAAAATGATGGCGAGCTCGCCGCGCTCGACCGTAAAGCTCGCGCCGTCGAGCGCGTGGATGCGGGCATCGCCCTCGCCGTATGCTTTGATGACGTCTTTGAATTCGATATAGGCCATCGATTAATTCCCATCTGGTCGGATAACTCTTTAGTATTACCCATTTCCCACCTACCAAAAAGGGACAGGTTTATTTTGGCAGGTTTTATATGGGGAAACGGAGAGCGCAGGCGGGCGCCGGGAAAACAGAGAAATCATTAACGGGGTCAGGCCGATCGCCAAACACAACGCACGCATCTCTATCTGTCAGCTAAATCATCCGAACAGCTGTTCGTTTCTATGATATGATTCCGTTATCTAAGCAGGCCAATACGCAGAAAGGCGGCCAACATGGCGTTCGACTTTAAGAAGGAATGCAAGGAGCTCTACAAACCTGCAAGCAAGCCGAGCATCGTAACTGTCCCGCCTATGAGCTACGTTGCCGTTCGCGGAAAGGGCGACCCAAATACCGAAGGTGGCGAGTATCAAAACGCCCTGCCGCTACTTTACGGCATCGCCTATACCGTCAAGATGTCGAAGAAAGGCCCAAGGAGCATCGAGGGCTATTTCGACTTTGTGGTACCGCCGCTCGAGGGATTCTGGTGGCAAGACTCCCCCGGTAGCGGCATCGATTATGTACGCAAGGACAATTTCAACTTTATCTCGTGCATCCGCCTGCCTGATTTCGTCACCCGAGATGACTTTGACTGGGCAGTCGCGGAAGCCACGACCAAAAAGAAACTGGACTTTTCCGCCGTCGAACTGCTTAAAGTTGACGAGGGTCTCTGCGTTCAATGCATGCACACCGGGCCCTACGACAACGAACCGGCGACCGTAGACGCTATGCATGAATACACGACCGAGCTGGGCTATGTTCCCGACTTCTCAGACACCCGTTTACATCACGAAATCTATCTCTCCTATCCACGCAAATGCGCACCGGAGAAACTTAAGACCGTGGTTCGTCATCCTATCAAGCGCGCTGAATAGCGTGGGGCGTCATTTCACGCGCTAGGTTTTAAGCCAGCCAACCAGCCGCCTCCTGGGTCGTCCGGTAATTATCTTGACGCGGCCCGTCGCATCTTATAAGTTTGTTTTGCTAAAGCTGGAAAGCCTCTCAACGATGCGCAACTCCAGCTCTTTTTCTATCAAGAGAGCAAGTGTCGGAAAGCAAAATGTCAGAAAGCAGCGCTTCGAGCAGAATCAAACGCCTGGTCAACACCTATAGCGGTCTCGTGCTCATGGGCGCTGTCGGAATCCCTATTGGCATCATCGTTGGCGCCATCTGTGCCCTTTTTGGTCGTGTGCTCCTGGCAATCGGCGCCTTCCGGGACGCGCACGTCGCACTGCTCCTTCCCTTTCTCGCCCTCGCGGGTCTGGCCATCGTATTTGCCTACCGCACCTGGGGCAAAGGCACCGATCGGGGCATGAGCTTAGTATTTGACGTAGGCCACGGGCGTGAAGACGCCATCTCCCCGCGTCTCGTGCCGCTCATTATGCTGAGCACGTGGGGGACGCATCTCTTTGGCGGTAGTGCGGGACGCGAGGGCGTAGCGGTGCAGATCGGCGCCACCGTCTCGTATTGGATCGGCCGACGTCTACCTTTCCGAGACCCCGGCAACACGTTTTTGCTTATCGGCATGGCCGCTGGCTTTGCCGGACTCTTTCGAACGCCGCTCGCTGCTACGGTCTTTGCGATCGAGGTGCTGGTCGCCGGACGCATGGAATACCGCGCGCTGTTTCCCGCGCTTACGGCTTCACTTGCCGCAAGCATGACCTCGGGCGCCCTGGGGCTCGAGAAGTTCGAGGTCGCCGTTACCGCCTCGTATGCGCTCGACCTCCCCGGTCTTGGGCGGCTGGCGCTGTTGGGTATCGCGTTTGGCATAGTCGGTGGCGCCTTTGCCTGGTGCCTTGCCCATGCTAAGACCCTTGCAGCGCGGCTGCTCCCCAGCCCTTACACACGCGTTGCCGTTATGGGCCTTGCACTGCCAGCGATTCTGTTCGTGCTGTGGCAGGGGCGATACTGCGGCCTTGGCACCAACCTGATATCCGCGGCGCTCAACGGTGACGGCAAGGTCGTCATCATGCCTTGGGACTGGGCGCTCAAATTCACACTCACCATCGCCACGCTTGCCGCGGGTTATCAAGGTGGCGAGGTCACGCCGCTGTTCTCCATCGGGGCCAGCCTGGGTGTCGCGCTCGCTGGAATTCTCGGCATGCCCGTTGAGTTCTGCGCCGCGCTGGGCTACGCAGCCGTCTTTGGCAGCGCCACCAATACGCTGCTCGCACCCATCCTTATTGGCTGCGAGGTCTTTGGCTTTGGCAATCTGCCGATATTCTTTATTGTCTGCGTCGTGGCTTACCTGTTCAACATGGATAAGTCAATCTACGCCCTGCAGGAGCGGGCATAGAAAGATGTCCAAGTAGGTGGTCTCAACCGGAAACGGCGTCCCACTCTGAGGCTGTATTCCGGGACACGGTTTCCGCTTGAGACGCTATTCGGAAAGCGTGTCCCGTTCTATTGTGGCGTCTTGGCTATGCAAAGTGCCCTGGCGTTACTCCTCGTACGCGCCCTCAAGCCGAAGCAGCCATTCCTTGCGATCGAGGCCACCGGCATATCCGTTGAGCGACCCGTCAGCGGCAACCACGCGATGGCACGGCACGATAATCGAAATGGGATTACGCGCAACCGCAGCCCCCACGGCACGCGGTGACACAACGGGAGCCTCATTTCCCGGCACACGATGTCGAGCCGCAACACGCTGGGCGATTTCGCCATACGTAGCGACATCGCCACGCGGGATAGAAAGCAGCTCAAACCAAACCTCACGCTGAAACGCCGTGCCAATCATATGCAACGGCGGCGTAAACCGAGGTTCCTGCCCTGCAAAATAAGCATTCAGCCAAGCCCAAGAACGCTCAAGCACCGAAGAAGCCGCGCCATTTGCCGGACTCACCGAAGACATCCCACCGGTACCGGAAACCGCATCGGCGCCTTCAACGTGCTCCGCATCTTCTTTGAGCAGCGTAGAGCCAAAGTGCTCCTGCCCCTCAAACCAAAGCCCCGTCAAACCGCGGCCATCAGCGGCAAGCAAGATTTCGCCCAAAGGCGAAGCAAATGTCGTCGTGACCACCGGCGGCTCCTTTCAAAACTCCGCAACATAATACCGCGAATTGTGCAGACAACCCCGCAGATACGTCCGGACAGACCCGATTGTCCAAGGGAGGGCGTTTTCCCTCTCAATATCAGCCGACACCGAGTCGCAATGCCCAAAACGATGTCCGGCAAAAACGAAGGTGAATGGTTTTCCGAGAAGTGAACGAGTAAAAATAGGGCCCCGAAGCATCCGCATTTTTTGATTGCAAAACAGCAGGATTCATGCGATAAAACCG
>JAERMT010001049.1_pt1 | contig 13000 bp, 10 predicted proteins | sample 9267081 | NCBI WGS metagenome assembly JAERMT01 (sample SAMN17071939, study PRJNA684904) | human gut metagenome | isolation source: diarrhea sample from child under the age of five | host: Homo sapiens | place: South Africa: Mafikeng, Mafikeng Provincial Hospital | collected 2019-09
GAGAACTATTCCATAGAGGTTGATTCCAGAAATCTGGATCCGCAGACGATCAGCGGAGATCAGATCGGCTATAGTTATGTTTCTGATGGAAGTGTTCTGAAACTTATGAAAGGTCAGAAACCTTATGAATGGATCAGAGGTTTTTTTGAAAAGAAGAGCTATACAGCCGCTGAGAATACGACTTACGATAAAGAAAAGCTGAAAAAACAGGTGAAGGCACTTAACTGTGCACAGGAAGAGAATCAGGTAGCTCCTGAGAATGCATATGTCGCATATGGAGATTCGCAGTTTGAGATTGTTCCGGAGACAGAGGGAAGCAAGCTGGATTTGAAAAATGCTTATAACGTGCTTTCGGAAGCTGTTTCGGGAAATAAAACTTCGGTTGATTTCGACAGTGAGCCGGATGTGTATGTAAAGGCAGATATCACCAGTGACAATCCGGATCTGCAGGCATCTCTTAATGCATGTAACAATTTTACAAAAGCAAGCATTACGTATACTTTTGGAGATGAAACGGAAACCCTGGATGGAAATACGATCAAGGACTGGCTGAATTTTGATGAAAAAGGACAGCTGATCATGGATGATACATCTTTCAGACAGCACATCGCAGATTATGTGGCGCAGATTGCGGCGGCCCATGATACGGTGGGAACTGAAAGAGAGTTCCAGACAACAAGTGGGAGAACTGTCAGCGTATACGGTTCTGCATATGGATGGCAGATAGACCAGGCTTCAGAGGTTGCACAGCTGACACAGGAAATCCAGTCAGGGACACAGACAACCAGAGAGCCGGTTTATTCTATGACAGCCAATGCACATGGTTACAATGATATAGGAAATACTTATATTGAAGTGGATCTGTCCGAACAGCATATGTATTTTTACCAGAACGGAGAAGATATCTTTGAGTCAGATATTGTTTCCGGTGATATGAGATATTCTGACCGTCAGACTCCGGCCGGTATTTATACACTTTATTATAAGAAGAGTCCGGATGTGCTCAGAGGTAAACAACTGGCAAATGGTAAATACGAATATGAACAGCCGGTAACGTACTGGATGCCGTTTAATGGCGGCATTGGTTTCCATGATGCAAACTGGCAGCCATACTTTGGCGGAGATCGTTTCATGGAAGGCGGTTCGCATGGATGTATCAATATGCCGCCGGAGAAAGCTGCAGAACTTTATAATATTATTGACTGCAATATTCCAATCGTATGTTTCTATTAATATTAATCAGGAATTACTTTTCTGTAATCTTTTGATTGGAGGGTGTTAAAAAGTTTTCTGAAAAATAAAAACAGGTATGGATATTCCGGGATCATTGTATACGAAACAATAGTCCCGGATTTCTATAAAAAAAGGTTCTGTATGGTAAAATGCAGAAAGAAAGGGGAAGGTTATGAATTTTGATTCTTTAAACATCATACTGACAATTGCCGCTTTCATAGTAGGAATAATGCTTCTGACAGGACATGGGGATATTTTCCTGAAAGGTGGAAACTCGGACATCAGTAAGAAGCTTTATGATGAAGAGAAGATGGCAAAAGCAAGTGGAGTTGCGCTTATTTTGATTGGCGTTGTTTCTGCTATAGATCTTTTTACTACAGCACTGGCCTTTAAAATAGCTTACATAGCAGCACTTCTGATCATTATTGTCGGGCTTGTGTGTTATTTGAGATTAAAATGTAAAAAATAATGAATAAGGCAAGAAGGATCGAGATACGGTAAAATGTGTACGGTCCTTTTTATTTTTATGTATTAGCGTTTTTTCCTGTTTTGTGATAAAATGACATACAGGCCAAAATCCAATTGCCACAGGTAATCTGAAATGAATTTTGGCGGCGTTACTGAGAATGGAGTGAACAGTAAATAAACGAGGAAAAGATAAATTATGGTACTTGAAGAGATTGTGCAGCCTCTGGTAAAATGGTACAGGGATAATAAGAGGATTCTTCCATGGAGAGATAAGGACAATGCTTATTATACATGGGTGTCGGAGATTATGCTGCAGCAAACCAGAGTGGAGGCAGTGAAACCCTATTTTCAGAGATTTATCACAGAACTCCCGGATATTCAGTCACTGGCGGAATGTCCTGAAGAGAAACTTCTGAAGTTATGGGAGGGACTGGGATATTATAACCGCGTTCGGAACATGCAGGAAGCGGCGAAAACTGTAAAAGATGAATATAATGGCAGACTGCCTGAAGATTATCAGGCACTTTTGTCGTTAAAGGGAATAGGAAGTTATACAGCCGGTGCCGTTGCATCGATCGCATATGGGGAAAAGGTTCCGGCTGTAGACGGGAATGTACTGCGTGTGATTTCCAGAATTACAGAGAGTACGGAAGACATCAGCCGGCAGTCTGTCCGCAGAAAAATAGAACAGCAGGTTTCGCAGATCATGCCCTCAGATTGTCCGGGAGACTTTAATCAGGCACTGATGGAACTGGGAGCTGTGATATGTGTTCCCAACGGTCAGGCGAAATGTGCAGAATGTCCGATTGCATTTACCTGTCTGGCTCACAGACATGATAAAGCGGATATGATTCCTGTAAAAGCACCTAAGAAAGCCAGAACACAGGACAACAGGACTGTGTTTATCATTCAGGACGGAGAATGCACAGCTATCAGGAAAAGACCTGAGAAAGGACTTTTGGCAGGCTTATATGAACTGCCAAATACTCAGGGACATTTAAAAAGCGAAGATGCGCTTTTGTACGTAAAAGAGTTGGGACTTGATCCATTATATATAGAAGAACTTCCGCCTGCGAAACATATTTTCTCCCATATTGAATGGAGAATGCAGGCATACAGAATAAAGGTATCATCCCTAAAGACAACGCAGGATAAAGAACTCATTTTTGTAAGTAAAGAACAGTCAGGTAAACAATACGCAATTCCATCTGCTTTTGGAGCGTATGCAAAGTATATCAAGGAGGAAACGACAAGATGAAACTGTTAAGTATTGCGATTCCATGTTATAATTCCCAGGATTATATGGAGAATTGTATAGAGTCATTACTGGTGGGAGGAGAAGAAGTAGAGATTCTTATAGTAGATGACGGATCTTCTGACAGAACTGCCGAGATTGCAGATGACTACGCCAGAAAATATCCGACAATTGTAAAGGCAATCCATCAGGAAAACGGTGGTCATGGAGAAGCTGTCAATGCAGGGATCAGAAATGCTACAGGATTGTATTTCAAGGTAGTGGACAGTGATGACTGGGTAAATAAAGAAGCGTATGTACAGATTTTGAAAACTTTATATGAACTGCTCAGAGGTCCACAGACAGTTGACCTTCTGATCAGTAATTTCGTATATGAGAAACAGGGGGCAACCCGTAAGAAAATCATGCAGTACCGCAAATGCCTGCCGCAGGACAGAATATTTGGATGGGAAGAAGTGAAACATATGCCGAAGGGTAAATATCTTCTGATGCACTCCATGATCTATCGTACAAAACTGCTTCATGAATGCAATCTGGAACTGCCGAAGCATACATTTTATGTAGATAATCTGTTTGCTTTTGAACCCCTTCCGTATGTAAAGAATCTGTATTATCTGGATGTGAATTTCTACCGTTATTTTATCGGGAGAGATGACCAGTCTGTAAATGAGAAAGTGATGATCAAACGTATTGACCAGCAGATTCGGGTAAACAAACTCATGGTAGATGCATATATCAACTGTAAAAGTACAAATAAGCAGTTGAAAGCATATATGTTCAGCTATCTGGACATTATTACAACTATTTCTTCCATTATGCTGATACGTGCCAATACAGAAGAGTCCCTTCAGAAGAAGAAAGAACTTCTGGAATATATCAGGACAGAGAATAAACAGGTATACAGAAAACTGCGTCACAGTCTTTTCGGAAGAGTCATGAACCTTCCGGGAAGAGGTGGAAGAAAAATGTCAGTGGCAGCCTACAAAATCAGCCAGAAATTCTATGGATTTAACTGATGTGATGTGTAAAAGCTTCGCATCCGGATATCATTTTTTGGAAAATATTTTATGAAATTGTTATAACTGTAAAAAGCAGAATCTCTGAAAGACAAAAATGTATTTCAAAGATTCTGCTTTTTTTTAAATCTTTCTAATTCTCGCTCTTTTTTCTCTTTACTTCTCTAAAGCAGACAGATTCAGAAGAAACGGAAATTCTTCTCGGATAAAAAACCCAAAAGCCAAATAATGCAAGTGTGGCACCCATGCATACATCGATCACAGAATGCTGTTTCAGGAACATGGTGGACATGATGATCAGCGCAGTCAGGGTAAAGGAGGCTGCTTTTATAAGTTTTTTATTTCGCAGTGCTTCGCAGTTTGTAAGCGACATATGTATTGCAAGAGAATTGAATACATGAATGCTGGGCAGGATATTCGTAGGAGTATCTGTACTGTACAGCCATTTTACTATATCTGTGAAGATATTGTCTCTTGGAAATTCTGTTGGACGTATGTGCTGAGCATTTGGATAAACATAGGAAACAATCAGGAAAACAGTCATTCCCATCATAAGATTAAATGCCAGCTGATAGTATTCATGTTTGTTTTTGTTAAAAAATATAAAATAAATCACAGCCAGGATCATGTATGGAAACCATAGCATATAAGGAACGATAAAGAACTCACAAAATGGAATCCAGTCATCAAATACTGTATGTACGATATGATAGCTATGAACCGGTCTGTGCTCCAAGTAACTGAAGAGCAGGATATAAATGATGCTGTAAACAGCAATCACAAGTCCATGCCGGTATTTGGAAATAAAACGTTTCAAAATTTCACCTTCTTTGGAGAATTATTTCATACCATATCATAACATCTTCATACTGCTTTTACAAATAAATTTTCTCATAAAGTATATAAAAATTTTATAAAAAAATTCTCAATAAAGTGTAGCATTTTACAAAGTTTTAACATAAAGCAGAACAAAGATTTTACGGCTTTTTATTATACTGATATCAACTGAGCCGGAGAAATTATAGTGATTTTCGAAAATGTCATGTTGTTTCCGGAGATTGTATACTGGTTTCGGCTTATGGCATTCAGTAAATAATTGTAAATGGAGAACAAAAAAATGATATATTTGGTAGAAGATGATGAGAGTATACGTGAACTGGTGATTTATACATTGAAAAGTCAGGGATTTGAAGCAAAAGGATTTGAAAGACCTTCTCACTTCTGGAAAGCCCTGGAAAAGGAAAAACCTGCACTTCTGCTCCTTGATGTGATGCTGCCGGAAGAGGATGGGATTTCCATATTGAAGAAATTGCGTATGCGTCCGGATACACGTAAACTTCCTATTATCATGCTGACAGCAAAAAGCAGTGAATATGATACAGTGGTAGGTCTTGACAGCGGGGCAGATGACTATATTCCAAAACCATTCCGCATGATGGAACTGATCTCAAGGATCCGCGCATTATTAAGAAGAACAGAAGATGACGGCGCAGAAGAATATCAGACAGGAAACCTTTATGTCTGCCCTTCCAGACATATTGCAACTGTAGATAAAAAGAATGTAAATCTTACATTAAAAGAATATGAAGTATTATGTCTGCTTCTGAAAAACAGCGGAACTGTACTTTCCAGAACCCAGCTTCTGAATCAGGTCTGGGGGTATGAATTCGACGGAGAGAGCAGAACCGTTGATGTACATATCCGAACACTGAGACAAAAACTGGGAAGTGCCGGTGAACTGGTGGAGACAGTTCGTGGAGTCGGATATAAAATTAATATGAAATAAAGTTAAAGAATAACTGGAAACAGGAATTTATCTATGCTATACTTTTAAATATGAGAATTGCAGGAGTTGCAAAGAGCAAAGCAAAATAGCTTTTGATCCTGACATCTTAAATATAAGCAGATGCCAAAAATAAATGGACAGCTGCCCGAAATCAACGGTCAGGGATATCAGAAACCCTGACTGTAGATTTTTATAAGGAGTTATTTATTTTATGAAATCATTAGTAATAGCAGAGAAACCTTCTGTTGCCAGAGATATTGCCAGAGTACTTCACTGTACACAGAAAGGAAATGGTACCCTTGAGGGAAAAGATTACGTAGTCACCTGGGCACTTGGACACCTTGTTACGCTGGCAGATCCTGAGGAATACGATAAGAAATATATGAAATGGGAAATATCCACACTTCCCATGATGCCGGATCGAATGAAGCTGGTAGTTATTCGACAGACCGGTAAACAGTACAATGCAGTAAAAACGCAGCTGTACAGAAAAGACATAAACGATATTATAATAGCCACAGATGCCGGAAGAGAAGGTGAACTGGTAGCCCGCTGGATTCTTGACAAAGCGGACTGTCATAAACCAATCCGCAGACTGTGGATTTCTTCAGTTACAGACAAAGCTATCAAAGAAGGATTCGGAAATCTGAAAAACGGACATGAGTATGATAATCTGTACAGAGCAGCTGTGGCAAGAGCGGAAGCTGACTGGCTGGTGGGAATGAACGGTACAAGGGCACTTACCTGTAAATATAATGCCCAGCTTTCCTGCGGGCGTGTACAGACTCCTACACTGGCGATGATTGCGAAACGGGAAGAAGAGATACGGGCATTTAAGCCGAAGGAATATTACGGAATCACCCTGAAAGCAGGTGATATCACCTGGACATGGAAGGAACCAAAGAGTAAGAGCTTCAGAACTTTTAATAAAGAACGGGCAGAGGAGATTTCCGATGTTCTCAGAAATCAGTCTCTGAAAGTAACTTCCGTAACCAGCAAAGAGAAAAAATCCTTTGCACCGGGTTTGTATGACCTGACCACACTGCAGAGAGAGGCAAATCGGAAATATGGATATTCTGCAAAGCAGACTCTGAATATCATGCAGCGTCTGTATGAAAATCACAAAGTACTCACTTATCCGAGGACAGATTCCAGATATATTGGAAAGGATATTGTTCCTACAATTAAAGAACGACTGAGAGCCTGCGCAACAGGACCGTACAGAAAACTGGCAGGCGCACTGATGAATCAGCCTGTTCGTGCAAATGGAAGTTTTGTGGATGATAAAAAGGTCAGCGACCATCATGCAATTATCCCTACGGAGCAGTTTGTGCAGCTTGACCATATGACAAATGAAGAACGTAAGATTTACGATATGGTAGTTCGCAGATTCCTCAGTGTGCTGTATCCGCCTTTTGTTTATGAACAGGTGAGCATGGAGGGAATTGTTGCTGGAGAACTTTTTGCTGCCAGCGGGAAAGTTGTAAAAAGTGCCGGATGGAAAGATGTGTATGAAAATACGGACGACACTGAAGAGGATGAGGATACTGCTGACGATGCGCAGAAACTGAAAGATCAGAAGCTTCCACAGATGAAGAAAGGTGAGAGACTGCATATAGAGAATGTATCCATGAATACAGGCAGGACAAAGCCACCTGCAAGATTCACAGAAGCAACGCTTCTTGCAGCAATGGAGAATCCGGTGCGCTATATGGAGAGTCATGATACAAAGGCAGCGAAAACTCTCGGTGAGACAGGTGGTCTGGGGACAGTTGCTACAAGGGCTGATATTATTGAGAAACTGTTTAACAGCTTTCTGATGGAGAAAAAAGGCAATGAAATCCATCTGACCTCCAAGGCAAAGCAGCTTCTGGAACTGGTACCCGAGGAACTGCGCAAGCCGGAACTGACCGCAGACTGGGAGATGAAGCTTGGAAATATTGCAAAAGGTAAAATGAAACAGGAAACCTTCCTGAAAGAAATCAGGAACTATACCTGTGACATTGTAGATGAGATCAAAACTGGACAGGGAACCTTCAGGCATGATAATCTTACAAACAAGATCTGCCCGAACTGCGGAAAGAAGCTTCTGGCAGTGAATGGAAAGAATGCAAAAATGCTTGTATGTCAGGACAGAGAGTGCGGTTATAAAGAAACCCTGTCCAGAACTACCAATGCCCGTTGTCCCAAGTGTCATAAACGTATGGAAATGTATGTGAAAGGTAAGGAAGAGACATTTATCTGTGCCTGCGGCTATAAAGAAAAGCTCTCTGCTTTTCAGGAGAGAAGAGCCAAAGAGGGAGCAGGAGTCAATAAGCGTGATGTTCAAAAATATATGAGACAGCAGCAGAAAGAAGCCAAGGAGCCGGTGAATAATGCATTTGCACAGGCACTGGCAGGACTAAAACTGGAATAACTATATCACTCTCTTGTCTGCGAATCCGCATCCTATGCGATTGGTATAGTTATTTACGAAACGATGTACCAGGTAAAATAAAAAAGAAGGGAAGATAATATTATGGCAGTACAGGATGATCATATGATAAGAAATATTCAGGACGTAGGAAGACTGATCGCGAAGCTTCTGCTTCATGAGCAGCAGCCCAATTACAAACTTCCGGAGAAGGAAGCAGATTACACAGAGGCAGACCGGCTTTTTGCTACAATTATGAAACTGGCAGAAGAAGGCAAGATCAATGAAGCAGAAAACGAATTATATATGGGTATGGTAGAAGATGATGTAGACTATCTGGAACTGGCACTGACCTTTTATCTGTATCTGAATGATATGGATGGAGATTTCCTGGATGATAACGGATATTCAAGGGAGGAAGTTCTGGAAGGTATGAAAGATCTTGCTTCAGACTGGGGCGTTACAGGATTAGAGGCTTTTTGAGAGAAAGGAAAAAGCATAGCATATGCGCAGAGAACAGACACTGGAAGAGATTTCAGATGGTAAATTATATGATTCTAATGATATGGTAAAGGCAGACTGCCATGACTGTGAAGGCTGCTGTGACTGCTGCCAGGGAATGGGAGATTCTGTTGTCTTAGATCCGTTTGATGTACACAGATTGTCGGCAGGATTACAGAAATCAGCAGAGCTGCTTTTACAGGAATATCTTGAACTGGGAGTGACAGATGGAAATATCCTTCCGCATCTCCGGATGACAGGAGTGAAGGAACAGTGTGTATTCCTCAACAGTGAAGGACGTTGCCGCATCCACTCTATTCGGCCGGGATTCTGCAGATTATTCCCGCTGGGAAGATTCTACGAGAATGGCAGTTTTAAATATATTCTTCAGATTCACGAATGTCCTAAAACAAACCGCAGTAAGATCAAGGTAAAGAAGTGGGTGGACACCCCGGATCTGAAAAAATATGAGAAATTTGTAAATGACTGGCATTATTTCCTGCTGGATGTACAGGAAGTTTTATATAATGCCGAGGACTCAGAACTGATCAGAAATCTGAATCTTTTTGTAGTGAACAGATTTTACCTGAAGCCGTATGACCAGACTCAGGACTTCTATATACAGTTTTATGAAAGACTGAAGGAAGGGAAAGATTTGCTGGCACTGGCATAGGGGAATAAATAACAGAATGATGCAATGGTAAAAATGAAAAACCTTACTGCATGAGAAGCTTCTTTCATGTAGTAAGGTTTTTTACGGTATTTGCGATGAGTGTCCAAGAGTATAAAATGTCAGCAGATCGTCAGCAGATCGTCAGCAGATCGTCAGCAGATTTTCAAAGGAAAAAATCTCATTTTCAGACATCAGTTCTTCAAATTTATTCAGATTAAGATCAGAGTGTTCCAGTTCTCTGGAAAACTGATAGCAGATCTGAAGCTGATCCTGCAGATCAAAATGATGATTATTTTTCAGATAGAGTCCGATATTCAGTTCATGGATGAAAAGTGTACAGACAACAGCCATTTTGACTTTGGCGAAAATTTCATCATCGTAAACAGAACCACAGAAGTATGTGTAAATCCAATATACCAGAAGCTGCTCTTCCTGAATCTGCCAGTCAGGGTAATGAAGTTCGAATTCTTCTTCGACAGTCTGGTAAGCGGGGTCAGAGACAGTATATAATGGTTTCAGGCAATCAGCTAAAAATTCTCTCCATCCGGGACGGAGGACCTCCATTTCCGGAACAATGGTCTGCCACATTTTCTTAAACAAAATTTTCTTTCTGTCGGATGATTCTGTATCAGATGATACGGATTTGAATGTTGCATCGACAACATGGATTCTCTTCTGAATTTTCCGGCAAAATGCTTCTCCATAAACGGAATCTTTATGGCGTTTTCTGATATCTTCCCATTTGAAAAGCTCGTTTTTATCAACACACAATTGAAAATCATGAGCGACTGCAAGCAGTTTCCACAGTCGCTTCTGCATAGGAATGCTTCTGTCCTGAACAGTTGCGATCAGCATATCTCTGGTATCCATCAATGCAGTAAACAGCAGGTAATCAAAATCATCATAAATTTCTTCCCTTGTTTCTTTTTCCCGGGTAAAAAAATGTACTTTTTCTTTCTGGGATAGCAAAATCCTTGCAGCTTCCGGGCAGGAGAGGGACAGGGAAATTTCTCTCAGACCTTCAAACTCTTCAATATGTCTGGGATAATTTCGGCAAGTATCACAGAACATTTTCGGACCTGCTTCTGTGTAAATGTCACACAGATTTTCTTCATTCAGAAATGCACAGCGGCGGTTATATTGGCGGAAAACCTGTTCTTTCCAGTTAATATCATTATGCAGACGATTACGGAAAGGTCCTCTGAAATGCTGATACTTTTTCAGCGTTTTTTCATCAATCACGATCTGCCATCCTGCGCAGCAGGTATCCGGACAGGCTCCTGCAATGCAGGAAAATTCTCTATAGTAGTTTGGAAATGTGTACTGCATAATATTAAATAGCATCCTTTCTTCTTTTCTTAAGTTTACGATAAGTTCCCGCAGTCATACCACAGGATTTGCGAAAACTCTGGGAGAGATAACTCTGAGAGGAAAACCCTGTCAGATGGGCAATGTCTGAAATCCCATAATCAGTATTTTCCAGAAGTTCCTTGCACACTTCGATGCGTTTCCGGTTCAGATAATTGATCGGAGAAATCCCATAATATTTTGTAAACTCATGACTCAGATAATACTTGTTCAGATGACTGAGTTCTGAGAGATGATCCAGAGTAATATTTTCCCCGTAATTGGAGTCAAGATAACGCTTAATATGAGCGCACTCTTTGCTTGGATGCTGTGCGGTGATCAGTTCAAATGGTGAATCCGTAATGCGCCGAAGCTGCAGAATCAGAATATCCAGCATATGCCTGCAGATGGTTTCATATCCTTCAGACTGTCTGTCCAGCTCCTGAAACAGAGAATTAAAGTAAAATAACAAATCTGTTTTCTTTTCACGACAGTTAAAAATGCGATACTCTTTATGGTCGTTAAAGGAAAAACACAGTCCGTCCACACCTACAGTAAAATAACTCAGAGGAGGACTCCCTTTGGAGATTTCAGTGTGATTGATATGTGGATTAATGATGACCAGATCGTCCTTTGAGATTGGAAAAATCTGATCCTCGATTAGAAAATCTCCCTGACCGTCACGTACATAGAACAATTCTGTAAAGGCATGAGAGTGAGGAATACTGGGCCAGTCACCCTCGTAGCGGGAAGAAGAGGTATTTAAAAGCGTAATATTCTGAGCTGTTGGGTGTTCGGGGCTGAAACGAAATGATTGTGAGCTCATGGCAGATTCTCCTTTCTTCTGTTTACGGCGGATGAGTATATTTGTAGCAATTTTGTTTGCGGATACTGAATGAAAGTATTTTATATCGCAAAAGATATAACTGAGATTCTTCAGGATAATTAGAATAAGTGCATAAAAAATGATAAAAAATAAAATCAACATCAGTTATTATGGTAAAAAAAATAGAAGGATTTTCAGATAACTGATAATATGTTTCCTATAATACCATAATTTTTTTGTAAGAGCAAGATTTCTAAAAAACAAAGCAAAAAGTGAATTGAAAAAAACTTTGAAAGAAAGTATTTTATAAACAGATAGACTGAAAATAATGTGATTACAGAAGTGAACGGACAGTAATTATCCGCTTGTCAGCAAAATGAAGGAGGTAACAGAAAATGGGAAAAGGTCGTGTAACCATACCAACTGACCTGGATGTAGTTCCACAGACACTGGAAATGATAGAAGAGTGGGGCGCTGATGCTATACGTGACTGTGACGGAACAGAATTTCCGCAGAAATTAAAAGATACAGGTGCCAAAATTTATGCAACCTACTATACAACCCGTAAGGACAATGCCTGGGCGAAAGCACATCCGGAAGAAATCCAGCAGATGTATATTATGACATCTTTCCATACAGCGGTTGCGAATACACTGGAGATCCATCTGATGGATCATCTCTATCCGGATATGCTTGCAGTCAATACAAGAGATGATATCCGCAGATGGTGGGAAGTAATGGATCGTACCACAGGAGAACCGGTACCGACAGATCAGTGGTCATATGAAGAAGAGACAGGAAATGTAGTGATCTTATCTGCGAAACGCTTCCATGAATATACCGTAAGTTTCCTGGCGTATATTATGTGGGATCCTGTACATATGTACAATGCGGTAGTAAATGACTGGAAAGACGTAGAACCACAGATTACATTTGATGTGCGTCAGCCGAAAACAAGAGCACATTCTCTGGAGCGTCTGCGCAGATTCCTGGATACTCATGAGTATGTAAATGTTGTAAGATTTACTACTTTTTTCCATCAGTTTACGCTTGTGTTTGATGAACTTGCAAGAGAGAAATATGTAGACTGGTTTGGCTATTCAGCCTCAGTCAGCCCATATATTCTGGAGCAGTTTGAGAAAGAAGTGGGCTATCCTTTCAGACCGGAATATATCATTGACCAGGGATACATGAACAATACCTATCGGATTCCATCAAAAGAATTCAAAGATTTTCAGGCATTTCAGAGACGCGAAGTTGCGAAGCTTGCCAAAGAGATGGTAGATATCGTACATGAATACGGAAAAGAGGCCATGATGTTCATGGGAGATCACTGGATTGGTATGGAACCGTTTATGGACGAATTTGCATCTATCGGACTGGATGCTGTAGTTGGAAGTGTTGGAAATGGTGCGACTCTGCGTCTGTTCAGTGATATTAAGAATGTAAAATATACAGAAGGAAGATTCCTGCCATACTTTT
>JAERMT010001054.1_pt1 | contig 12946 bp, 13 predicted proteins | sample 9267081 | NCBI WGS metagenome assembly JAERMT01 (sample SAMN17071939, study PRJNA684904) | human gut metagenome | isolation source: diarrhea sample from child under the age of five | host: Homo sapiens | place: South Africa: Mafikeng, Mafikeng Provincial Hospital | collected 2019-09
GTGTAGCTGCCCGCCTGGCTTGCCTGCAAGGTATAGACGATGGTTGTGTATTCCCTGGATACGCCTCCACGCATCTCATGTAGTACGTTGAGCTGTGGACCGTAGAGTACCTTGAGCTCTGGGGGAATGTGTGGTGCGGTAAAGGAGCTCATATCACAAGTCCCCGAGACACGATAGAGTAGCTGGAAGGTCTCTCCTATAGAGACCTGTGAAGGAACGACTACGACAATCTGTGCTAAGCTGACAAGAGCTGTGGCGCAGAGGAGCAGTAGTGTCAAGAGGGTGGGGCGTAAGGCCGAAGTGCGTGGGCGTAGCATTACCAGTTCTTCTTGTTCTGATTCTTTTGCTGTGGCTGGCGCTGGTTGATGCGCTGGCGTGTGTGCTGCTCTTGCTGGCGGAGCGCATCGAGGATACGGTCAGCCTGAGACTTGTCGAGGTCTGGCTCCTTACCTTGCGGTTGCTGGTCAGGTTGCTGGTCGGGAGGTGTCTGCGACGGATCGGACTGTGAGCCTCCACCACCGCCCCCGCCACCTTGTTGTGGGGGCTGCTTGTTGAGCTTGATCGCCAGGGCTAAGTTGTAGCGCGTCTCATCGTCGGTAGGGTTTCTGCGGAGCGACTCTTTGTAAGCCTCGATTGCTTTGTCATACTGCTGCGTGTCCATACAGCGGTTGCCCAGGTTGTGCCAGGCTAAGGCTTGCAAGCGAGGATCAGCTTTGGCATCACTTGCTATGCGCTGCCACATCTGCACGGCAGCGACGGTGTCTTCTGACATATAGAGTGCATCCCCTAGACCGAGTCGGGCGGGAGCGTAGGTCGAGTCACGAGCTACGGACGAGAGATAAGCGGCGCGTGCTGACGAGTAGTTGCTCCGATTGTAGCTCTTGTTGCCCCGCCGTGCGTCTAGACGTACGGTCTGCCCAATGAGCGTCAGGCTAGAGAGCAAGAGTAAGACAATATATAGAAGCTTACGCATCATGATGACCAAAGATTTGAATACGACTAAACAGGCGACTCTTGCGGCGCATGATTCCATTGGCGAGTAGGAGCAGGATGAGTGCTGCTAGTGTGGGTAGCGCATAGAGCTCCTCAATCTGATCTCCCTCACCGCTCAGATTAGCTTGGGGTAATGTGCGGAGCTGGTTGATCAGCTGGTTGCTAATGGCACGGGGACTGCTCCCGACGAAGCTCTGACCGCCCGTAGCGTTGGCAATCTCTGCCGTAATCTCAGGGTTAGGCTTCGAAAGTACCGGCACGCCGAGCGAGTCGGTGAGGAGCGTTTCACCAAAGGGTATGTTGGCACCCTCGGTGAGTCCGATGGTTACGACGTAAGCCTTGATTCCCTGCTTCTTGAGTCGCTCGATGCCCTCCTCTAGTCCACCCTCGTGGTCCTCGCCATCGGTGAGGAGGATGACCGCTTTGCCTGCTTGCGAGGGTGCTGAGAGTGCTTGTGCGGACCGCTCGAGTGCTTGCCCTAGATTGGTGCCTTGGTTGGAAACCATCCCAGGCTGTATGTCTGCGAGGAAGGTCTGAGCCGTCGGCAAGTCGGGCGTCAGTGGCAGACGTATGTATGCGCCGCCGGCGAAGACGACCATAGCTATCCGTGAACCTGCTAGCTGCTGCATTGTATGGGTCACAATCTGCTTGGCAAAGCCGATGCGGTCGGGCTTGACGTCGCGTGCTGCCATTGAGTTGGAGACGTCTATGCAGAAGGCGAGGTCGACGCCTATCGACTGCTGTGCCGAGACGGGAGCATGGGTGTATAGTTGCGGACGAGCCAGTGCTACGATGAGCAGAGCGATGGCAATAAGCTTGAGCGAGGCGCGCCACCAGTCCCGCTTGGCAGAGCGGTCGGGCATGATCTGCCGTAGCATCTGAGGCGTGGCAAAGCGTAGCTGCTGCTTGCGTCGCCGTCTCTGACCTGCAATCATAACAACCAGCAGGAGTGGCACAAGTAGCAGGAGCCACAGCAAGAGGGGATAGGCAAACTGTATCATGGGTTAGCTCGCAGCAAGGTGGTTCGTAATAAGAAAGCGGCGCCAAGGAGCACGATAGCGAGCAAAGCAAAGAGCATGTAGCGCTCTTCGTAGGCACTCACCGAGCGAGAGGTGAGACGAGACTTCTCGAGTGAGTCGATCTCCTTGTAGATCTCGTGCAGCTTCGTCTCGTCGGTCGCACGGTAGTAGTTGCCCCCTGTCTGCTGGGCGATGTGCCGTAGCGTGCCCTCGTCAATCTGCACATCAGCTTCGACATACTCTACTCCAAAGGCTGTCTGTACGGGAAACTTTGCGACGCCATTGGTCCCAGCTGCCACCGTGTAGATACGTATGCCGTACTGCTGTGCCATCTCGGCTGCCATCGAGGGGGTAATGTCGCCGGCATTGTTTGACCCATCGGTCAGGAGGATGATCACTTTGCTCTTGTTGTCGCTACTACGGAGCGTGTTGATCGCCGTCGCTAGTCCTAGACCTATGGCGGTGCCGTCCTCCAGCTGTCCTATCTCGGTGGTTTCGAGCATCTCCAGGATCACGTTGTGGTCCACCGTCAGCGGACAGAGCGTAAAGCTCTCCCCCGCAAAGACCACGAGACCTATATTATCATTCGGACGTGCAGCGATCATCTCGATCGCCACATCACGCGCTGCCTCAAAGCGGTTAGGCTTTAAGTCTAGTGCCTGCATACTGCCACTGAGGTCTATAGCGAGGACCAGGTCGATGCCTTGTATCGATCGCTCCTCCCAGTGGTTAGAGTCTTGCGGACGAGCCAGTGCTAAGATCATCGCCGCCAGTGCCAGTAGCTCTAGGGCAAAAGGCAAAGCCCGCAGATAGCTCCGCCATCCGCTCCTCTTAGGCAAAAGACGGTATGCCGAGAGCGAAAGCTGCGCTTGGTGACGCTTGTTGTAGCGAATGTAGAGCAGCACCAGCAGCGGTAGGAGTAGGAGTGCCCAGAGCCACTCAGGGTGAACCCATATCATAGCGACTTATCCTCCTTTCTGCTAGCTAGTTGATGCACCACCTCGTAGATGCTGGTTGCGTCTTCGGCTTGCCATGCAGGCTCCGCCCAAGTGTCGGCAAAGCGTACCCATTCTGAGTGGATCACCCACTGCGCTAGTGCACTCTGAGGTACTTCGTAGGGAGCCTTTTGGAGTAGCTGGGCTAGTTCGCGAGCGGTCAATTCGTCTATCTCCAAGCCTAAGCCTTCGGTCAGATAGCTTCGCAAGGCGGTGATCAAGCCATCGTAGTAAGCGATCTGCTCCTCTTGCTGGTCAAAGGGTAGGGCACGCAGTGCTGCAAGCCTCTGGTCGAAAGACTCTAAAGCGGTCAGCGGTACCACGACCACCTCGGGCTCGGGTCGTGTGCGCTTGTAGTGTCGGTACCACAAGATGAGGAGTACCACTACGACGATGCCCAGCACCACCCACGTAATGGGGTTCATGAGGACGAGAAGGAGATACTCCCACCAGCGTAGCGAGACCGAAACAGGAGCTTTGATTGGGTTGTACTTGAGCGGTTGCGTCGTGTCCACCTCGGGCATCGTCACCTTGAGGTAGAGAGGATTGGAGAAGTAGCTCTCCCCGCCCACCGTCACGCCAAAAGCAGGTAGCTCCGCCATACCCTCGGCAAACGAAGTGATGGTCATCAGCGCATTCAGCTGCACCTCTGTACCCTGGAGTGGTATCGTGTCGGTCACCTCAAAGGCAATCATCTCCGCCTGCCCCATCTGCCGCTCTTGGGGTATCACGAGGAGCGTGTTGTCGAGGTCATTCGTGCGGATAGTCATCTTGATCTGTGCATACTCGCCGATCTGAATCGTCGAGGGCGTCAGCTCAGTCGTGATGGCGATATCCTGTGCTGCTGCGAAGCTCCATAAACCTCCGCCGCCACAGATCAGTAGTATATATAATAGTAGACGATATCGCATAATTCAGTTAGATGCGCTTGCGGAAGAGCTGCGAGAGGACGGGGATGATGTCTTCGCCAGTCTCGGCGATGGCGTGGTCGATGCCCGACTCACGCATCAGATGCTCCCATTCGGCGGCAAAGGTCGTATAGTTGGTCGCGTACTGCTCACGAAGTCGCTCCGACGAGGTGTCCACGTAGCGACTTGCTCCCGTCTCTAGGTCACGCACGAGCGTCAGGCCCATAGCTGAGAGGTCGTAGTCGCGTCTGTCCACGACGCGTATAGCCAGCAGGTCGTGTCTACGAGCTGTGCGCCGAATTAAGGCTCGTTCCGCATCGGTCGGCTGGTCGGTGATGAAGTCACTCACGATAAAGGCTGAGCAGCGCTTCTTGACTACTCGTGAGAGCATCTCTAAGCTAGAGGAGATCTGCGTAGAGTGACGCTCAGGGCGGTAAGTCAGGATCTCACGAATGAGCTGTAGTACATGCTTACGCCCCTGCCCGGCGGGGATGTAGCGCTCCACACGGTCGGTGTAGAGCATCAGCCCGACACGGTCGTTGTTGTGAATGCAGGCGAAGGCGATCGTTGCAGCGATTGTCGCCACCAGATCCCGCTTCGTCTCACTCGTAGAGCCGAAGTCTAGACTGTGAGAGACATCTACGAGGAGCATGATAGTCAGTTCGCGCTCCTCCTCAAAGACCTTGACGTGCGGCTGTGCGTAGCGTGCCGTCACGTTCCAGTCAATGTCACGCACGTCATCTCCTACGTAGTACTCCCGCACCTCGCTAAAAGCCATCCCTCGACCCTTAAAGGCCGAACGGTACTGCCCAGCCAAGATGTTTTGGCTGAGACCCCGAGCTTTGATTTCGATGCGTCTGACCTTGCGTAGGAGATCCTGCATTTAGAAATTAGAGGTTAGAGATTAGACCTTAGAGGTTAGAAGTTAGATTCTAGTGGCACTAGTCGTTTTAGCCAATAGCCAATTAAGGTACCGGCACCACGTTGATGATCTCGTCGATCGCCTTGTCAGCACTCATACCGACAGCGTCGGCCTCGTAGCTCATGCCGAGACGATGACGCAGCACGTCGTGGCACACAGCGCGCACATCCTCAGGGATCACATAGGCTCTCTGAGCGATGAAGGCGTATGCCCGTGCAGCTGCTGCTAGCGAGATCGACGCACGTGGCGAAGCACCATAAGCGATCATCCCTTGTAGAGCGGGGACGCTCTCCGTATTTCGTGTCGCCATCACTAGATCCACAATGTAGCGGAGTATCTTTTCGTCAAGATAAACTTGCTGCACCGCTTCGCGAGCTGCTAAGATCTGCTGGGCAGTCGTCACAGGCTTTACCGTGGGTAGCTGACTAGCCAGATTCATCTCAATGATCTTCATCTCCTCTTCGTGCGAGGGGTAGTCCAGCACCACCTTGAGGAGGAAGCGGTCTACCTGCGCCTCCGGCAGTCGGTAGGTGCCCTCCTGCTCGATCGGGTTTTGCGTCGCCATCACGAGGAAAGGCGAGGGTAGCGGATAAGTCTCCTCACCGAGCGTCACCTGTCGCTCTTGCATCGCCTCGAGGAGTGCGCTCTGCACCTTGGCTGGAGCGCGGTTGATCTCATCAGCGAGGACAAAGTGCGCGAAGATAGGGCCCTTCTTGACCGAAAAGGACTCACTGCGCTGACTATAGATCAGCGTACCGGCGAGGTCGGCTGGAAGTAGGTCAGGGGTAAACTGTATGCGGCTGTAGTCTGCATCGATGAGCTTAGCGAGCGTCGTGATAGCGAGCGTCTTAGCAAGCCCTGGCACACCCTCGAGGAGGATATGTCCGTCGGCTAGCAAACCGATCAAGAGCGACTCCACAAGATGCTCCTGCCCGATGATCGTGGTGTGCATCCCCTCCTGCAGCTGGCGTATGAAGCCACTCTGCTGGGTGATATATGCTTGACGATTCTCTAGATCTGATACCTGCGTCATAGTTTTCTTCTAGCTTAGATGCTACAAAAGTAACGATAATCTCCGAATGGGCATCTCCTTTACCTCGCAAACTCAGCGAAGGAGAGGTGACGTATGAGAATAGAAGAAGTTGTCGTTGTCTATCTTTTGCAAAGAGTGTATATAATAAGTAGAGTCTTTGTCTTGTATGGGGCAAGAGCTTACAGAAACAGTCTCACATCTAAAGCATAGCTTGATGCTCTAGATGTGAGACCACACACTCTAGATAGCGGGCTACCTAGAGTGTAAATCTTAATTAATAAGAAGAGTGGAGTACTAGTACTCGTCAGATACGGAAAGCTTAGCGCGACCCTTGGCGCGACGCATAGCCAGCACCTTGCGACCTGATGCCGTCGCCATACGAGCTCTAAATCCGTGCTTGTTCTTTCTCTTGCGGTTCGATGGTTGGAATGTACGCTTCATATCGGTATGTCTCTGTGCTTATATATACTAAGGTAAAGAAGCTCACTTGTCAAAGTGAAACGCTTCGGTTGGCAAAGGTACAAAAAATATATTTATCCACCACAGTACTTGTGGTAAAGTGGTGACACAACACTTGTTTGCATTAGGGTTGTGCTTTTGAAAATTGGGATAAATAATGAGTGGAATTACCACAAGAAGCCTAGACGGAGACGGGGGCGGGGATGTGCGGGTAGGGGTTGTAGTCGGTTAGTGTGAAGTCGTCGTAGACGAAGTCAAAGAGCGACTGCCCACGGTCTCGTAGGGTCATCGTGGGGAGCGGGCGTGGCGTGCGGGTGAGCTGTAGGCGCGCCTGCTCGAGATGGTTCTTATAGAGATGCGCATCGCCGAGGGTATGGATGAAGCGTCCGGGACGTAGCCCCGTGACTTGCGCCGTCATCATGAGGAGGAGGGCGTAGGAGGCGATGTTGAAGGGGACCCCGAGGAAGATGTCGGCACTGCGCTGGTAGAGCTGCAGGTCGAGCTGGTCTCCCACGACGTAGTACTGCATGAGGCAGTGACAGGGGGAGAGGTGCATGAGGGGTAGGTCGGCAACGTTCCACGCTGAGACGACGATGCGTCGGCTGTCGGGTTGATGCTGTATGAGGTCGAGGGCTTGCTGCATCTGATCAATAGTCTGCCCCGTGTGTGGGTCGAACCAATGTCTCCACTGCGCCCCGTAGATGGGTCCTAGGTCGCCGGCTTCGTCGGCCCACTCATCCCAGATAGAGACTTTGTTGTCGTGCAGGTACTGGAGGTTTGTGTCGCCCTTGAGGAACCATAGGAGCTCGTGAATGATGCTGCGCAGGTGTAGCTTCTTGGTAGTGAGCAAGGGGAAGCCGTTGGCCAAGTCGAAGGTCATCTGATGTCCGAAGACACCGACGGTGCCCGTGCCCGTGCGGTCTGTGCGTTCGTTGCCCTCGGTGAGGACACGCTCTATCAGGTCAAGGTATTGCTGCATAGTGGAGTGGAGAGAATAGGAATGAGTAGACGAGTAACGATTTGTAGGGACGCACGGCTCGTGCGTCCGTCCCCGTTAAAACCAGGATACTGTAGCCTTTGACGCAACGGACGCACAGACCGTGCGTCCCTACAGGGCGACGTATCAATGTACTGCGTCAAGACCGTTCGACGACGGACGCCTTCTCGCTAGATACGACCGTGCGTCCCTACAAAGGGTTACTCGTCTGTGATCGCTACGCCTCAGCAGCGGGTGTAGAGGTCTGCACAGCGTAGTGCTGGAGCTGCTTGGGATCGAAGCGACGTATCTGTCCCTCGCACTTGTCCATCTCTCCACTGGCGTACTGTATATATACGTGTGTGGAGTGCTCGTAGAGGTCGGGACGCTCTTGCGCTGCGATGAGTAGCAGGTGTGCGAAGATGCAGTGCCCACACATCTCGACAAGACGACGAGCGTGGTAGTCGAGGAGGGTCTGATCCTTTGCCTCGGTGACCAGCTCGGTGCAAGCCTTGGCACGCTCTATCCAGGTGGCTAGTAGCTCCTTCGTCTCCTGCCACTCGGGCGAGACAGCTACCTGCTGGTACTCCTCGAGGCGTGCGAAGTATGTGCCGGTGGTGACGTGGCGGATAGCCGCTACGACCTGTAGCTGCGTGGTCCCCTCGTAGATGTTGGTGATACGCACGTCACGATAGAGACGCTCGCAGGTGTAGTCCTTCATATAGCCTGAGCCACCGTATATCTGGATGCAGTCGTAGACGTTTTGGTTAGCTAGCTCGGTACTCATGCCTTTGCCAATGGGCGTATAAGCGTCAGCCAGACGGCTGTAGTACTTCTGCTCCTTGCGCTCCTCGGGGGTGAGCTTGCGCTCACGCGCTATGTCGTCGTAAGCCTTGTACATATCCACGAAGCGGCTCGTCTCGTAGAGATGCGCACGGGTCGCGTCTGCCTTAGCACGGATCAGGGCTAGCATCTCATAGACCGCGGGGAACTTGTCGATGGCGTGGCCATACTGATGACGGTCGGCAGCGTAAGCCTTAGCCTCACGATAAGCAGCCTCAGAGATGCCGACAGCTTGCGCCATGATACCTAGACGAGCACCATTCATCAGAGACATGACGTAGCGAATGAGTCCTAGACGTCGCTCACCACAGAGCTCGGCTGGAGCATCCTTAAAGACAAGCTCGCAGGTGGGAACACCCTTGATACCCATCTTGTTCTCTATGCGGCGGACGGTCACGCCTCCCTTCTTAGCATCATAGATAAACATGGAGAGACCACGCGCATCCTTGGTCCCCTCCTCACTACGTGCCAGTACGAGGTGGATATTGGAGTCGCCATTGGTGATAAAGCGCTTGACGCCGTTGAGGTACCACTGCTGGTCAGCCTCATTGTAAGTAGCCTTGAGCATGACCGCCTGCAGGTCACTACCTGCGTCCGGCTCGGTCAAGTCCATAGACATCGTCTCGCCGGCACAGACACGGGGTAGGAAACGCTCACGCTGATCCTCAGAGCCAAACTCGTAAAGCGTCTCAGCGCAGTCTTGTAGTCCCCAGAGGTTCTCAAAGCCAGCGTCAGCACGTGAGACCATATCGGCAGCCATAATATAAGGAGTGATGGGCATGTTGAGACCTCCATAGCGACGGGGGAGCGCCATACCCATAAGACCTGTCTGTCGTACCGTGTCAAGATTCTGCGCTGTGAGCGGATCGTAAGAGACACGTCCCTCGTGGAGTGTCGGACCCGTCAGGTCCACCTCGGCCGCATTGGGCGCGATTACTTCACCGCACACCTCACCGACGACCTCTAGTACACGCTGGTAGCTATCCAGTGCATCGGCATAGTCTGAGGGGGCATAGTCATACTGGTCAGCATCGGCATAGTCACGCTCCTTAAGCTGTGCAATGCGCTCCATGAGCGGATGCTGGAGGTGGTACTGTATATGTGGATTGTCTGTATAGAAATTAGCCATGATTCTGTCGTCTAGGGGGATTTACTTAGAGTTTTGCTTGTAGTACTTGATGAGCTTGGGGATAACCTCCTCGATACGTCCCGTGATGACGTAGTCGGCGATTGTGTTAATCGGCGCGTCGGGATCCGTATTGATAGAGATAATCATCGAGCTCTCCTGCATACCAGCCACATGCTGTATCTGTCCGCTGATACCGCAGGCGATGTATAGCTTAGGACGTACGGTCACTCCGGTCTGTCCTATCTGTCGCTCATGCTCGGTAAAGCCCGCATCGACGGCTGCACGGGTGGCGCCTACCTCTCCGCCTAGGAGCTCGGCCAGCTCGTGAAGCAGCTCAAAGCTCTCAGCACTACCGACACCGTAGCCGCCCGATACGATGATGGGGGCTCCGCCTAGGTTGATCTTGCTCTTGGCAACGTGGCGGTCGATGATCTCGATGACAAAGTCCTCGTCACGGACGAAGTCAGCCACAGCGTGGTTGACCACCTCGCCCTTGTGGTCTGCCTTGTAGATCTCCTTCTTCATCACGCCAGGGCGTACCGTTGCCATCTGGGGACGATGCTCGGGATTGACAATGGTTGCCACGATGTTACCCCCGAAAGCTGGACGAATCTGGTAGAGGAGGTTCTTGAACTCCTTGTCCTTGTCGGTATAGTCTCCAATCTCCAGAGAGGTACAGTCTGCGGTGAGTCCGCTACCTAGTGAAGAGGAGACACGGGGGCCTAAGTCACGTCCTATGGTTGTCGCACCGAGGAGGCAGATCTGCGGCTTCTCCTGCTGGAATAGCTTGATGACGATGCTCGCGTGTGGTAGTGTCTGGTAATGCTCCAGACGAGGGTCCACGAAGAGGTGTAGCTTGTCTACGCCGTATGGCATGACCGTGTCGGCAATTCCCTCTGCGCGGTCGGTGATAGCTATCGCCTCTAGTGCCACGCCCAGCTGGTTGGCCAGTGAGCGCCCCTTGGTGAGTAGCTCTAGGCTGACGTCGTGTACGCTCCCATCTTCGATCTCTAGGTAAACGAATAGATTGTTCATAGTCTGTCTTATTATATGGGTGTGCAAAAGCGGCACTCTTTCAGCCGATGGTGTGGTTTGCTAATAGGGTTTGTATCAAAGTCTCTAGGTCGGCATCGCTACTGGAGAGGTGCATCACCTCCTTAGCCTTAAAGACGACGCTCTCGATACTCTTGACCTTCGTCGGAGAGCCCGAGAGACCGCACTGAGCGATGTCTGCGCCAGTGCTCTCAGCCGTCAAGATGTCGATAGTCAGCTCTTCGGAATTGCGCTCGATACGCTTGCGCCATGTCTCGGGCAGTGCGTCTAGCTCTAGAGCCGAGGCTGCATACTTGTACTTCTGTACACGCTTAGCGTTGCGCAGGCGGCAGGGTGCTGCGCTTCCCGTGACCGTCAGCAGGAGAGGCTTGTGAGCACGTACTGTCTCCACGCCATGCTCTAGACGGCGGGTGATGGTGAGCTGGTCGCCATCTATCTTATCTATCTGCTCGCAGTAGGTAACCACGTTGATGCCGAGCTTCTCGCCCACCTGCGGACCCACCTGAGCGGTGTCGCCATCGATAGCCTGACGGCCACCGAGGATGAGGTCGGGCAGTCCACCCTTACAGATATGACGTATAGCACAAGCCAAAGCGTAGCTCGTGGCGAGCGTGTCAGCCCCTGCGAAAGCTCTATCGGTCAGCAGGTAACCGTGGTCAGCGCCACGGTAGAGCGCCTCACGGATGATCTCAGCAGCACGGGGAGGACCCATGGTGAGTATGGAGACACGGCAGTCGGGGTTCTGCTCCTTGATGCGGAGCGCCTGCTCGAGCGCGTTTAGATCCTCGGGGTTAAAGATAGCGTCGAGGGCGGCACGGTTTACAGTGCCGTCAGCCTTCATAGCATCTTTGCCGACATTACGTGTGTCGGGGACTTGCTTGGCAAGTACGATGATATCTTTGATCATATTTAGGTCGTAGTTGTGGTTTATGCTTGTTTAGATAGTTTGAGTCGCTCGAGGACTTTGTTTTGTCCCACGACCGCCTTGTAGGGCTTGACATAGTTAGGCTCCCAGTAGGCGGTATCGACATATTGCTCCTTCTGCCAGTAGCTGCGTGCCACGGTGGCGAGCGTTTCGGCCGTTGGCGGAGCGACGGCGGTACCCTCTACGGGCAGCGCGCCGACATAGACGATGCGGCTCTCGGCGGGCGCCTGCCACTCAGATGATAGGGAGACAAAGGTCGCTTTATCACGAGGTGCCCCCTCAGCGTCGAAAGTCTGCTGATAAGCGTTTCCATGCCCTGCATCGAGCAGTGCAATCGTCTCTCCAGCGAAGCTCGGCAAGCCCGCTAATAGAAGTTGCAAAGTGGAGACGGCAATGAGCGGAATGCTCCGTCCGAAGGCTAGTCCCTTAGCTAGTGCAGCACCTATGCGCAGCCCCGTGTAGGAGCCTGGTCCGTCGGTCGTCGCTATGGCTGCTATCTGGTAGCCATGCTCTTGGCACCAGGCGATAGCCTCCTGGGTGTAGCTTCCGATGAGTACCGCGTTCGATAGCTCAGAGTCTTGGTAGACCTTGCTGTATAGAGTCCGCTCGCTGTCGGTCACAGCGACGCTACACCCCTGCAGGGCGGTGTCGATAGCTAGGAGTACAGATTTCGTTGCGCTCATAAGCACTAAGGTGCCAGACGATTGACGAGCCACGAATTGTCCTCCTGACGCTCATAGAGGAAGCGGTCATGCAGACGACTAGGCCGACCCTGCCAAAACTCTATGCGACTAGGTAATACGGCAAAGCCTCCCCAGTTGTCGGGGCGAGGCACAGATTGCAAGGCAAACTTCGCCGCCTCTGTGACAAAGTGTGTGTAGATATAGTTGCGGTCTGGTATCGGATGACTTTGTGGCGATATACGCGCTCCGACACGGCTCTTGTAGGGGCGTGTGGCGAAGTACTGATCGCTGATTTCCGGCTCTAGGTGCCGCACCGTGCCCTCGACATGTATCTGTCGCTCTAGCTCGTGCCAGAGGAAGGTGAGGCTGACGTGTGGGTTAGCAGCCATCTGCTGGCCCTTACGGCTCTCGTAGTTGCTGTAGAAGATAAACTCCTCACCGAGGAGCTCCTTGAGCAGTACCGTTCGCGAGCTAGGGTGTCCATCGGGCGTGCTAGTGCAGACCAGCACTGCCGTAGGCTCTAGGACCTTGGGGTCGTCGACCGCCTCCTGCAGCCATAGTCTGACTAGGTCAAAGGGGTCTTCCGTTAGATCCTTACGACTGAGGCTCCTGCGACCGTAGTCACGTCGTATGTCTTCGTAATGTAGATCCATAACTGGTATATTATAGGATAGGTGTTGCGAAGCTCTTGACGAGTCCGCCCACCACTCATTCGCTTACAAAGATACAGAAATTCGCTCTTAACGGATCCGATCCCGTGAGCGCATTTTAGTTTCCTAGGTATGAAACTCCAGTTCCCTAGGTATGAAACTCCAGTTTCCTAGGTAAGAAACTTTAGTTTCCTAGGTGTGAAACTCTAGTTTTGCCTCAGAAGCAACTGATTCCCACGTGGGGATTATTGAACGCCCACATGGATACTTGCGATTTCCTACGTAGGAATCGAAAAGTTCCTCCCTGATTTTTTGGTTTTGGACTATCTAACTGAGAAGTAAGAGGTTACCGTTTGGA
>JAERMT010001056.1_pt1 | contig 12939 bp, 7 predicted proteins | sample 9267081 | NCBI WGS metagenome assembly JAERMT01 (sample SAMN17071939, study PRJNA684904) | human gut metagenome | isolation source: diarrhea sample from child under the age of five | host: Homo sapiens | place: South Africa: Mafikeng, Mafikeng Provincial Hospital | collected 2019-09
TGAGTGACTCAGCCAGCCTCGACAATGTATTCGAGTTCTTCGTGATGAGCGGTCTGTCTCTGCCTCACGCCATGGCTGTCATGGTGCCTGAGAGCTTCAACGACAAGAACCCTATCTCTGAGGATTTGAAGGCTTTCTATGAGTATCATTCTATCCTGATGGAGCCATGGGATGGTCCTGCCGCCCTGCTCTTCAGCGATGGCCGCTATGCCGGTGGTATGCTCGATAGAAACGGTCTGCGCCCTGCACGCTACACCATCACCAAGAACGATATGATGGTTGTGGCTTCTGAGGTAGGCGTGATGGATTTCGATCCAACCGAGATTGCCGAGAAGGGACGCTTGCAGCCGGGTAAGATCCTCCTGATCGATACCCAGGAAGGCAAGATTTACTATGATGGCGAAATCAAGGAGCGCCTGGCTGAGGCTCATCCTTACCGCCAGTGGTTGAACACCAACCGTATTGAACTGGAAAAGCTGCGCAGCGGACGAAAAGTGGAAAACGCTGTGGAAAACCTCACTCGCAAGGAATTGGAGTTTGGTTTTGGCGAGGAAGACATCGACGGTACCATCATTCCGATGGCTACCAAGGGTCAGGAGCCTACTGCATCTATGGGTAATGATACCCCACTTGCCGTGCTTTCCGACCAGCCACAGATTTTCTTCAACTACTTCCGTCAGCAGTTTGCTCAGGTTACCAACCCTGCCATCGACTCCATCCGTGAGAATCTCGTGATGAGTCTTACCGAGTATATCGGTAGAGTAGGTTCCGGCATTCTGAACCCAGACGAAAGCAACTGCAAGATGGTTCGTCTGCCACATCCTATCCTGACCAATACCCAGCTGGATATCCTTCAGAATATCCGCTACAAGGGCTTCAATACAGTAAAGCTCCACATGCTCTTCGAAACCGCCAAGGGCGAAGAAGGACTGCATGAGGCTCTGGATGAACTCTGCAAGGAGGCTGCCAAGAGCGTGGATGATGGCTATAACTACATCATCTTGAGCGACCGTGGCGTGGATGAAACCCATGCCGCCATCCCATCTCTGCTCGCTGTGAGCGCCGTACATCATTACTTGATTGATGCCGGCAAGCGTGTGCAGACAGCCCTCATCGTTGAGAGCGGTGAGATTCGTGAGGTAATGCATGCAGCCCTCCTGCTGGGTTACGGTGCATCCGCCCTCTGTCCATATTTGACATACGCCATCCTCGACGACCTGGTTAAGAAGGGAAAGATCCAGGAGGATTACCATACAGCCGAGCAGAACTACATCAAGGCTGTGAAGAAGGGCTTGTTCAAGATTATGGCTAAGATGGGTATCTCTACCATCCGAAGCTATCGTGGTGCCAAGATCTTCGAGAGCATCGGTTTGAGCGAGAGCCTGCTGAGAAGCTACTTCGGAACAGAGGTGAGCACCATCGGCGGTATCGGACTCGAGACCATCGCCCGTGATGCCATCCGCCTGCACGACAAGGCATTCGAGACCAAGAAGCTCGACTTCCTGCCAAGTCTCGGACAGTTCCACTACCGCAAGGACGGTATCAAGCACGCTTGGAACCCAGAGACCATCGCCACCCTGCAGCTCGCAACACGCAAGGGTGATTATGATCTCTTCAAGAAATATACACATCTCGTTGACGATAAGCAGGAGCCTATCTTCATCCGCGACTTCTTCGGTTTCCGCAAGAACCCTATCTCTATAGATAAGGTGGAGCCGGTAGAGGAAATTGTGAAGCACTTCGTTACCGGTGCGATGAGTTTCGGTGCCCTCTCCAAGGAGGCTCACGAGGCTATGGCACTCGCCATGAACGCCCTGGGCGCTCGAAGCAATACCGGTGAAGGTGGTGAGGATAACGAGCGATTCCATTCTACACAGGATGGCATCAGCCTCTCCAGCAAGACCAAGCAGGTGGCTTCCGGTCGATTTGGTGTGACAACAGAATATTTGGTAAATGCAGAGGAAATCCAGATCAAGGTGGCACAGGGTGCTAAACCGGGTGAGGGTGGTCAGTTGCCTGGCTTCAAGGTCAACGAGGTCATCGCCAAGACCCGTCACTCTATCCCTGGCATCAGCCTGATTTCTCCTCCACCTCATCACGATATCTACAGTATCGAGGATTTGGCTCAGCTCATCTTCGACCTCAAGAATGTAAACCCTAAGGCGGCTATCTCTGTGAAGTTGGTAGCTGAGAGTGGTGTGGGTACCATCGCTGCCGGTGTGGCTAAGGCGAAGGCAGACCTCATCGTCATCTCTGGTGCCGAGGGTGGTACAGGTGCCAGCCCTGCATCTAGTATGCGTTTCGCAGGTATCTCTCCTGAAATCGGACTTTCTGAAACCCAGCAGACTCTGGTAAAGAATGGTCTTCGTGGTCAGGTTCGCCTGCAGGTGGATGGTCAGTTGAAGAGCGGTAGAGACATCATCCTCATGGCTCTGCTCGGTGCTGAGGAATTCAGTTTCGGTACTGCCGCCCTCATCGTTTTGGGTTGCGTCATGATGCGTAAGTGTAACCTGAATACCTGTCCTATGGGTGTTGCCACACAGGATCCTAAGCTCCGTGCGCACTTCCGTGGCAGCTACAAGTATCTTATCAACTACTTCCGCTTCCTCGCCGAGGAGGTTCGTGAATATCTGGCTGAGATGGGTTACACCTCATTGAACGATATCATCGGTCATACCGAGCTCATCGTCCGCAAGAAGGATGAGGAGATTGTTCCTACTGAGGGTGCTGATGCCGTAGAGCCAGAGGTGGCTAAGAGCATCGAGGAGAAGGCAGATTTGCTCGACTTCTCTCGTCTCTTGCATCGTGAGACAGGTCATTGCTCGCTCTATCATACTACCGAGCAGATTCATGACCTTGACAATGTACTCGACCAGCAGTTGATTCGTGGTGCACAGCGTGCCATCGAGAATCAGGAAGAAGTGAACCTCGATTTTGCCATCAAGAATACCGACCGTGCTGCCGGTGTGATGCTGAGCGGTATGATTGCCAAGAAATATGGTGAGGCTGGTCTTCCAGACAAGACCGTGAACGTGAAGTTCAAGGGTTCTGCAGGTCAGAGCTTCGGTGCCTTCCTGGTCAAGGGAGTGGACTTCAAGCTCGAGGGTGAGACCAATGACTATTTCGCCAAGGGACTTTCAGGAGGTCGTATTTCCATCCTTCCTCCTATCCGAAGCAACTTCTCTGCCGAGGATAACATCATCGCCGGTAACACTGGTTTGTATGGTGCCACAAGTGGTGAGTTGTATATCAATGGTAAGGTAGGCGAGCGCTTCGGTGTTCGTAACTCCGGTGCCATCGCCGTGATTGAGGGCGCTGGCGACCACTGCTGCGAGTACATGACGGGCGGTAGAGTAGTAGTGCTCGGTGAAACCGGCCGTAACTTCGCCGCTGGTATGAGTGGTGGTGTTGCCTACGTATGGGATAAGAACCACAACTTCGATTACTTCTGTAACATGGATATGGTGGAGATTAACCTCGTGGAGGACAGCACCTATCGCAAGGAGTTGCACGAGCTGATCCGTCAGCATTATCTCTACACCGGCAGTAAGCTCGCCCGTACCATGCTCGATGACTGGAACCACTACGTAGAGGATTTCATCCAGGTAGTGCCAATTGAGTACAAGCGAGTTCTCCAGGAGGAGCAGGTAAAGAAGTTGCAGCAGAAGATTGCGGATATGCAGCGAGACTATTAATAGTTAACAGTTAATAGTTTATAGTTGATAGAGACTTCCGTGCTCAAGGGCGTTAGCCTCTATAAACTATAAACTATAAATTATAAACTGAATATAACGATGGGAAATCCAAAAGCATTTTTGACTATACCTCGCAAGGAAGCAGGTTATAGACCAATTCACGATAGAATCCTCGACTTCAGCGAGGTAGAACAGACATTGAATAGCAACGACCGCCGACAGCAGGCTTCCCGTTGCATGGATTGTGGCGTGCCTTTCTGCCACTGGGCTTGTCCGCTGGGCAACAAGGCACCGGAGTGGAATGATGCCCTCTACAAGGGCGACTGGGAGCAGGCTTACCGCCTCCTCAATTCCACCAACGACTTCCCGGAGTTCACAGGACGTATCTGTCCTGCACTCTGCGAGAAGGCGTGTGTATTGAATCTCATGGATCATGAACCAACTACCAACCGTGAGGATGAGTGCGCCATCGTGGAGCACGCCTTTTCTGAGGACTATGTTCATGTTGAGATTCCGGAGCGTAATGGCAAGACGGTGGCTGTCATCGGTGCCGGTCCTGCGGGATTGGTTGCAGCCAACCAGTTGAACCACAAGGGATATAAGGTAACTGTGTTCGAGGCACGTGAGAATGCCGGTGGCCTGTTGCGTTACGGTATTCCTAACTTCAAGCTCAACAAGAGCATCATCGACCGCCGTCTCCGTCTTCTTGAAGAGGAGGGCATCGAGTTCAGATACAACCAGCATATTGACGTTACCAAGTTGCCGGAAGGCTTCGATGCCTACGTGGTATCTACCGGTACACCAACAGCCCGCGATCTGAAGATTCCTGGAAGAGAGCTGAAGGGTGTTTATTTCGCCCTCGAACTGCTTTCTCAGCAGAACCGTATCCTCGCCGGCATGGAGTTCTCTAAGGACGAACTGGTTAACTGCAAGGGCAAGGATGTATTGGTAATCGGTGGTGGTGATACGGGTTCCGACTGCATCGGTACTGCTCATCGCCAGGGTTGCAAGAGCGTAACCCAGATTGAAATCATGCCTAAGCCAGTGGAAGGACCAGAGGATCCTAAGAATCCTTGGCCAAACTGGCCTCGCACCCTGAAGACCACCTCAAGTCATGAGGAAGGCTGTACCCGCCGCTGGAACATCAATTCTCTGGAGTTCCTGGGAAAGAACGGCAAGCTGACAGGTGTGAAGGTTCAGCCTATCGACTGGAAGCCAAACCCAGAGGGTGGTCGCCCACTGATGGTAGAGGCAGGCGAGCCGGAAATCATCAAGGCAGAGGCAGTATTCCTGGCAATGGGCTTCCTGAAGCCACAGCAGCCTGAGTTTGCCGAGAATGTATTCGTGGCAGGCGATGCCGCCAACGGCGCCTCTCTGGTGGTTCGTGCCATGGCAAGCGGCAGAAAGATTGCAGCCCAGGTAGATAAGTTCCTGAGCAAATAAAATCGGTTATTTTTAACTATAAGTGCAGGGAGGTTAATCTCAGTGATGAGGTTTTCCTCCCTTTTTCGTTAAAACTCCCCATTCTTCCCCCCAGAATTTGGTAATCTCAAATAAAAAGTGTAAATTTGCACTCAATATTTCAACTAATAATAATTAAACTAGCAAATCAGCAGAAAATGAAAAAGAAATTATCAGCTGTTCTCCTGGCGTTGGCAGCCTTTATGCCAACGACCGCACAGAATTTAGTAAAGGGCGATTATGGTTATCTCTACTGTCACATGAGCGACAAGGGAGAGTGGACTGCTTACGCCGTATCACGTGATGGCTACAACTATCAGGACATCAACGATGGCAAGCCAATCTTCAACCCGGAAGAGCACGCCCGCATCGAAGGCGGTACCCGCGATGCCTACATCACACGCATGCACAATGGCAAGGGCTACATCATGGTTACCACCGATATGTGCGTGCGCAAGAGCCGCAAGTGGGATAACTACGGCATCGACCTCCTGAAGAGCAAGGACCTGAAAAACTGGACCAGCGTTACCTTCGATTACCGCAAGGGTATGCAGAACTTCTGCGATGCTGCCACAGCCAAGTCTCCATACAAGGACTGGAGCACCATCAACCGTGTGTGGGCGCCTCAAATCTTCTGGGATCCTGACTACCGTTGGGAAAACGGCGAAAAAGGCGGATACATGATCTACTATTCCATGCTCAACCGTGCAGAGGAGAAGTACGACCGCATGTACTACAGCTATGCCGACAAGACCTTCACCAAGCTCACCACACCAAAGTTGCTCTTCGACTGGGGCTATGCTACCATCGATGCCGACATCAACTTCCTGAAGAGCGATGGCCTCTACCACATGCTCATCAAGAAAGAGGGTGGAAAACCGGGCATCTACACTGCCACCAGCAAGTATCTGAACCATGGCTGGGGTGAGCCCGTAGAGAATGATTATGTAAGCTTCGAAGGCCGCAAAAACTGCGAGGGTAGCTCTGCCTTCCAGCTCATCGGCGATGACACCTGGCGCGTGGCATACATCCAGTATCACGATAAACCGAAGCACTATCGCATCTGCAAGGCAGACAAGTATCTCCGCAATTTCTCAGACCCTGTGGATATCAAGGGCGTAACCGGTCCGCAGCACGGCAGTTTCATGCGAATCACCAAGAAGGAGTACAATAGTCTCCTAAAATGGGATAAGGAATTAAAAAATAAGAAAAAATAGGGGATTTCTCGAAAAAAAGTAGTAACTTTGCCACGAAATTTCAGAATTGACATAAATAGTATAAATAATAAGTATCTAGGAATCAAAAAGAGATAATAATTATATGAAGAAACGTTTCGGAATCATCGTGGCAGCGTTACTGACTGCTACTCTTTCTTTCGCTCAATCTGCCGACTATCCTTGCGTAGAGGGTAGCACGGGCAATAAGAATGATAAGAATATCCTCAACCATCTGGATGGATCTATCACTTTGGGTACCACCGGTCTCGGTGTGGATTTGGCAATGCCTATCGGCAACCGTGTGCAGGTGCGCACGGGTTTCTCCTTCTTCCCTCATTATGAGCAGACCATGCACTTCGGTGTTCAGGTGGGTGATGATAATGATCCTGCCGTTCAGGATGAGAAGTTCAACAAACTCTCGCAGACCCTGAAAGATTTAACGGGTTTTGAGGTGGATCGCAATGTGGATATGCAGGGCAAGCCTACGATGAAAAACTTCAAATTCCTGGTGGATGTCTTCCCATTCCGCAACAAGCACTGGCACGTTACAGGCGGTTTCTATTGGGGACCTTCTACTGTGGCTAAGGCTGAAAATGCGGCATACGATGGTACTTCGTTGGTATCTGTCGCCATCTATAATAATATGTATGAGCGTATCATCAATTCCTACGAAAACGATGTGCCATACATGACGCTGGGTGAATCAGACCTTTATGCCGATGAGGAACTCTACAATAAGTTCAAGAATTGGGGACGCATGGGGGTTCATGTGGGTGATTTCAAGAATGATTCTCCTTACCGCATGGAACCGGATGCCGACAATATGGTGTCTTGTAAAATCAAGGTGAACAATTTCCGTCCTTACTTGGGTTTTGGATATGGAGGCAAGTTGTCAAACCGCAGCGACCGCAACTGGATTTCTTTCGACTGTGGAGCCATGTTCTGGGGCGGTACTCCTAAAATCATCACGCATGATGGTGTAGATCTGGCGAAGGATGTGAAGAACATCGATGGAAAGGTAGGAGATTATGTGAGTTTCTTCAAGGGCGTTAAGGTTTATCCGGTTCTTGAGTTGAGATTGACACATCGCATATTCTAAGTATATTCTAATAGAAGTTATTTGTGGCAGTATACAAAAAAGGGTCGTCCTATGATGGGCGACCCTTTTTCATATACTATTCTTTTTTCTATTCAATTCTTTTCTTTATTTCACTACAATCTTCTTTCCCTTGAAGATGTAAATGCCTTGTGGAAGACCTTCGGTTGAAATTGCGTTCTTGCGAACCTTCACACCGGTCATCGTGTAGACATCGCCAGGCTTGTTGGCATCCTGATCTGTAATCACTGGGCTGATACCTGTGGCGAAATCTTCTACCTTCAACTCGGTAGGAGTTTTTGCTGTAGCTGAAAGGTAGGCGCTGTTGTGAGGAATGCCTGTAAAGTAAGCGTCAATCTTGCCATCGTAAACGTATACAGACGACATGTACTTGCTGGAATTGTTGAATACCAGATCACCATCGGCATTGGTTCCCAATACACGCATGCTGCTGGCATCGAACTCTGTATAGTTGAAATGCTGGCTTATCCAGTCGCCCAGACAGAAGAATACGCCATTCAGGTAGTTCTTCGCTGTAACGCTGTTGCTTGTGCTTGTAAGCGGCATAATCAGATTGTTCTTGGCGTTGTCAGAACTGCACTCGATGAGAACAGGAGTGTTGGCTGGGATATCACCGCTAATCTCTTGGTAATAGGCATTGCCGCTATTGTTGTTGATGGCAGAGATGACAAGTGCTCGCATGCCGCTTGACTGCAGCTTGAATGGGAAGCCTGCCAGATAAGTGGCATAGTATTTTCCGTTCTTTGCCTTCACCAGTGGGGTGATTCCGATATAGTTGGCACCGGAATTATTCAATGGGATGACTTTCCAGTCACGGGTATCGCTGCCCTTGGTTCTTACATAACTACTGTCTTTTCCGGCATAACTGCTGTTCTCGTCGCTCAGATAGAGCTTGGTGCCTGAGTCTGTCTGCCAGAATTTATAAGATGCTCCACCATCCTTGCTTTCGATACGGATGTAGTAGTTGATGAGCTGGTGCATGTCGATGCCTTGCGAGATGATGTTGTACTCTGAGCTGTTCACCTTCTTGATGTAGAAGATGGAACCTGGGTCTGATTCAATATCGCTCCATTTCTTGCGGGTAGCGATGGCTCCGGCATCTACATTGGTGGTGTGGGCATTGGCACCGCGGCTGTGACGGTCGGCAAGTGTCATATATCGGCCTGTATTCACATTTTGGATGCGATAGAAACCATCACCATTCAACTGTGCGTGAGCTGTTAATCCTGAGATACAAGCTATTGCTATTGATAGAATAATTTTTTTCATACTGATTGATAAAAAAATAACCGATTTCCATGCGATATCACATTTGTAGAGATAAGGATGAAAATCGGTTATATTATTATTTATGGTGTATTATAACCTGCAACAAGCTAATTACTTAGCAATACAGATAGTAACACGGTTCATATCGTTCTCCTCGAATGGCTGAACGCGTGAACCCATTGACTTCTTGATCATGCGGCTCTTTGCAACACCCTTAGCTGCGAGTGTGTTGTAAACAGTCTGAGCACGGCGAGCGGCAATCTTATCGTTGAATGCTGCGCTACCTGTACCCTTGTCAGCATAACCTGTCAAAGTGATCTTTGCATCTGGATTCTCCTTCATGAAGGTAACAATCTCAGCAATCTTTGTAGTCTGTGACTTTGCGATGTTTGAGTTACCGATTGGGAAGAAGATATCACGACGGAAGTTCTCATCTACAGCCTCCTGCTTGGTCTCTGTCTTAGGAGCTGGTGCTGGAGCTGGCTTCTCGATGATACGCTCGATGATCTTCTCTACTGGCTTTGGAGCAGGGACAGTCTTGGTTGTGTATGTCTTGCCAAGAGTGAACTTTGCACCTACCAATGCGTTGAAGTACCAGTCTGAGTTACCTGCCTTCTTTGAGTTGTAACGGTCGTTCAATGTGTTGGCTGAAACCTCGAGGCCGAGGCTTACACGCTCGCTTACACGGAAGTCTACGTTAGCACCTACACGGCCAGTCAAACGTACCTTTGAGCCATCCCAAAGATATGACAAAGCTGGGTCTGACTTAGCTACCTTGTTGGCTTCAGGAGTAGTTGTACCATAAGCTGAGTTGATCAGGTTGGTATATGCTGCGTTCATATTGCTCTGAGCTGTAGCTGCTTCATCATTGCCCCAAGCAATGTTAGCACCGATACCAGCGAATACGCCAACGTTTACCAAACGGTTTGGATTGAAACCGCAGAAGAGGTTGCTGAGGTTGAATGTTGCGTCAACCATTGGAGCAACGTAATTCCACTTCCACTTATAGGTCTGACCGAGGAAATCCTGACCAGCCTTGCTCTGCCATGCGTTCAAAGATACACGCGCACCTACTACCTTGTTGAAGTTATAGCCGTAACCTACCTGTACGTTTGGAGAGAGCAAGTCGCCGAAACCAATCTCGCCCAATGTCTCCTGGCCACCAATCTGGACCTGGAGGTATCCATGAGGGTTGAAGACGTTTACAGTCTTAGCTTCCTGGGCTGAAGCTGCTGTGCAACCCAATGCCAATAAACTTGACAGTAATATACTCTTAAATTTCATAATCTAATTCTTTATTAAAAATTCATTTTAAGATTGAAGGTGGCAACCGGAATTGCCACGAACAATGGTTTCTTAAATTACTTTACTACCTTAACGTAGAACTTCTTGCTTACAGTCTTACCAAAGTAGTCAACGGCATTGTATGTGATGGTGTAAACACCTGCCTTAGTTGCCTTGAAGCCAACCTTGTACTGACCATTCTTCAAAACTACCTTGCTGCCGCTCTGACCTGCAGCTGTCAATGTAGCACCACCGTCAACGGTGATTTCCTTCATATAAGCAGGAGCGAGCAACTCAGCTGTGTAAGAAGATGCAACGAATACAGTTGAAGCCTCGCTGCCATTCAACTTCAGGTAAGAAGCACCCTCAGCAACGCGTGCCAACTGACCGAAGCTGCCGCCATTTGTTCTGTAGAACATTGCTGGCTGGAGCAAAGAGTTAGACTTAGTCAACAAATTCTCGAACTTGTTGATGTAAGTGTTGATGCGGCTGATGAGCTGACCATCGATTTCGTCAGAGAACTTGTTCAACTTGTCAACCATACCATTAACGTTGCCAATCATGTTGCCAACCTGACTGTTGATGTTGTCAATAATATTGTTGAACTCAGTCATTGGAATGGTCACTTCAACATCTTTTGTCTTATCTTGTGGAACAGTAATCGTGAAGTTATCTTTGCTAACTTGAATGTCTGCAATCTTGACAGTTGCAGAAGCATTCAACTGACTCAAGTCGAATACATATTCTCCGTTTACAAGCTGTCCCTTCAATTCTGTCTTGCCATCCTTGGTCTTGATAGTACCAGTTGTTGTTATCTCTGGTATAACGATGCTACCATTGATTTCAATGTTGTCAAGATCAGGCATACCAGACAGGGTGACAGTAGTTGTAACATTACCCATGTGCTCGATTGGTGTCCAGTTAAACTTATAGTTGTTGAAGTTAATCTTAGACTGCAATGTTGGGATTGTTGGGAGATCAACATTGATACCATCCTTCAAGAACTCGAATGACAATGGGCTCATTGGAGAAGCTGCCAACTTGTATTCAGAAGTAACCTTCTTGTCTACCAACTTGCCATCCAAACCACGCTGTGTCCATGTATCCTCTACAGCATACAACTTCAAACGGTTGTTGAATGTGCTGTTGATGGTAGATGCGATGTTGCCAAGCTGCAAGTTTGTTGACTTAGGATGTCTCAACTTATCGAGGAGGTTCTTACCAACTGACTTCAACTTCTGAGCGTCCTCGCTAGTCCATACCTTAGCCTTGTTGAGAGACTCCTCATCAAGAGATACCTTAACAGCGTAGAAACCATTCTTGCTTGTTGAAACTGCACGAGATACACCAGCAGTCAAAATCTTATCTGTGTTAGCCCACTCCAACTTGTATGGAGCAACATTACCCTGGCTGTCAACCAACTTCAGGTTGATAGCAGAAGGATCAACGTTAGCTGGGTTTACTGTTACGTAGATGATACCAGCATTGTCAGCAGCATCGCTGATCAATGTGCCAGCAAGCTTCTGACCAGCAAACTTTACACCCTCATCTGCATGACCATAGTATGCACCGAGGAAGTTAACCTGTACGCCGAATGGAGTATTCTCGTAGCCTGTGATTGGGCTCTCAGATGCCTGGATAATGATGCCAGATACCTGCTTGTTGAGAATATCGTCAACGCTATTCTTCAATGTATCAATCTGTCCCTGAAGACCAGCAATCTTTGTATCAATTTCAGACTTAGTATAGTAATCTGTCAACTTTGAACCAATCAGAGTGTTGATATCCTCATCTTTAGGAATCATGCCAACAACTTTGTTGGTAGCATTCGCAATCTCAGTGTAGAGACGTGCGCTCAAAGTGTCTATACGCTCTGAGTCTGCCTGAGCCAAAGCCTTGGTATAGGTCATATCCTTCAGTAACTGGTCAACATTCTTTGTGATACCAACCTTGCCAGTCTCTTTGTCGCCGTAAAGGTCACCCCAGATAGTCTTTACGCTATCTGCCAATTCTTTGTTGTTGCCTGCAAGTTTAAGCAAAATGTCCTGGTAAGCAGTAGAATTCTGAATAGCTTCGTTCAAAGTGGCATAGCTACCCAAGATGGTCTGCTTTGACAATGTTGCGATTGCATTCTTGACATCCTCGTCGTTAGTGATGTTGTTTGTCATCTGACGCTTCAATTCAGCAATGATTTTGGCGTTAGAAGCAATCTGATCCTCAATCATTTTTTTTGTCTTCTCATCTGTGCAGCTGCATGTCTTGATAGCATTGAGCTTACCATTAAGAATTTCCACGTCCTTAGCCTGCTGAGCAATCAGCTGGGCAATAGTCTTGTTTGCCTGAGCCTGAGCTTCGTAAGCTGCGTCACTGTCGTAGTCCTTACAAGACACGAAAGTACTTGCTCCACCCACTAAGAGGGCAGAGAAGAGCAAAATACTAGTTAATTGTCTTTTCATTTTTATAAAAAATTTAATTAAACTTATGTTGTCTAACTCTAACAAGTCATCCATGACCACTGACAAGATAGCATTCTGTTGCATTGTTGTGTTAGGTCACGCTTTGACTTTTAATTCTTAGCCTTTGTTTTTATTCCTTTATTTATTACCAAATGTATATATACCGCTGCAAAGTTATAGCTTTTTTTTCAAATAGAAAGATTTTCAAGCATTTAAATGCGAAAAAAACACTGTTTTTTATCTTTTTTAAGCATTCTTGCCCTCATTTTCCGCTATTTTCCTTCAAGTTAACAAAAGTTGGGTAAAAATATCTTTCTTACTGTTTGATGTATGTCAGTTCGCTTCTCGTCTAGTCCAGTTTCTCTTCTCCCTATACCTTATTTATTGAACTTTCGCAAGTATCTCACCCACACGCCCTGAAAGGGCAGAAGCTCCTAGCC
>JAERMT010000089.1_pt1 | contig 12935 bp, 9 predicted proteins | sample 9267081 | NCBI WGS metagenome assembly JAERMT01 (sample SAMN17071939, study PRJNA684904) | human gut metagenome | isolation source: diarrhea sample from child under the age of five | host: Homo sapiens | place: South Africa: Mafikeng, Mafikeng Provincial Hospital | collected 2019-09
CTGATGGTTCTGCCATCAGGCAATGATACTGTCTTTGTAATTACGTTCATCTAAAGTTTAAAATAACATCAAAAAATTTAATATGTGACAAAGTTAGTCATTTTCAGTGGGATTAAAGAACAAATGACAGACATTTTAGATTTTTTGTGGTTTAGCGCTCTTTGCGCCCCATTTCTAATGCCGTCGTTCTTACTTCTTCTTGTTCTTTGACTTTCCTTTGTTTTTGTCTGTGGTTTTCTTGTCGGCAGCTTTCTTGCTGTCTTTCTTGCTGTCTGCTGCTGTCTTCTCTTCTTCGGGAGTGGGCTGGAGCAGCTTTTCGTAACGCTCCTTGTCGGTGAGCAGCTTCACAGCCTCTGCGTACTGATTGTCATAGCGCAGCGAATTCTCTATCATGCCACCCTCAAAGTAGTATGCAGCCATGATGTCCGCGGCTAATATTTCCTTCAGCTTCTTCTTGTTGTAGGCATAGTCGAGGTCTTTCTCTATGTTGTGCTTCAGCTTCTTCTTCAGCGCTTCAAACTCGTCCTTGGCGTCATTGTAATATCCTTCGAAGCGTGCAAGGTCCTCCAGGTCCTTGAGATACTTCTCGCTGATCTGGTCGTACGTGAATCCGCTCTTCTGCACAGCCTGCTTGAATGCCTCGTAGTCTGCTTCCGAAACCTCGAAGTCGGCGGGCTTTGCCACGGTTGGATGTGATGCCATATAGTCTATTTCGTAATTGAGCATCACGTCAGTGGTGTCAGCACGCTCCAGATAGTAAGCTATGTTGGGCAGCGAGTCAGCCTTTACTTCCACGTCGGGCTTGATGCCACCGCCGTCGCGAACGATGCGTCCGCGTGCCGTGCGGAATTCATGCGTAAGCGAGTCTGCCACTTCCTGCGCCACGTATCCGTTGTCTGTGTGCTTGTATTTGCGTGCCTGGATGCAGCGTCCCGAGGGGATATAGTATTTTGCTGTGGTCAGCTTCAGCTTGCCTGCGTAGGGCAGAGGCACGTTGGGCACCTGCACCAGTCCCTTGCCGTACGTTCTTGTTCCCATCACCACGGCGCGGTCGAGGTCCTGCAGCGCACCGCTCGTAATCTCACTGGCGCTCGCCGTTCCCTCGTTTACGAGCACCACGATGGGCATAACCGTGTCGATAGGTTCAGCCGTAGTCTTGTATTCGCTGTTGGCGTTCTTCACCTTTCCCTTCATGCTGAGCAGATGCTTGCCCTTCGGGAGGAACATGTTCAGAATCTGTATAGCCTCGCTGACCGATCCGCCGCCGTTGCCACGGAGGTCCAGAACGAGCGAAGTCATGCCGTTGTTCTTCATGTCGAGCACGGCGCGACGCACGTCCTTGGCGCTACCTTCCACAAATTGGTTGTAGTTGATATATCCCACGCCGCCCTTCTGCACGCCGTAATAGGGGAGGTAAGGCAACTGTATAGCCTCTCGCTGAATCTTCAGCGTCATCTTCTTGCCGGTCGAAGGACGCAACACCTTCAGCACCATCGTTGTGCCGGCGTCGCCTCTGAGGTGGTCAGAGACGTACGGCGTCATCTTGCCTTCCATCGATTCGCCGTCGATGCTGAGGATGATGTCACCCTTGCGCAGTCCTGCCTTGGCGGCAGGCATACCCTGGTAAGGCTCGTTGATTACCACCTGCTTGCGTGTGAAGCTGTAGCTGATCACGGCACCGATGCCGGCATACTTGCCCGTGAGCATCTGCTTATACTCGCCCGCCTTGTCCTCCGGATAATACTCCGTGTAGGGGTCGAGCGAGTGGAGCATGGAGCGGATGGCTGTGCCCACCACCTCGTCAGCGTCAATCGAGTCGACGTAAAGCAGGTCCAGATTCTTGTATGCTGCATTGAAAATCTCAAGGTTCTTGGCCACCTTGAAATTATGGTCACTGCTGTTTTGCGCCGTCATCGACAGCGAGAGGAGCGTCAGGGCGATAATAAGAATTTTGCGCATGATGTATGTGTTAAGTATATTGTATCTGTTAATATATATGTGTAAGTTGCTATATTAATGCAAAAGTACTACTTTCGGTTAGTATTCGTCCATAAAAACCTGTTTTTTTTCTATTATTTTGGTCGCTTTGGGCACAAATGTGAATAAAAAGAAGAGAAAAGTTGAAAAAAAAGTTGCAAAAGTTTTTGAGATTAAAAATTTCTTCATACCTTTGCATCCGCAATCAAGCAACAAGAATTGCTTAGCTGCCAAGAATGCTTCAATAGCTCAGTTGGTTAGAGCACCTGACTGTTAATCAGGGGGTCGTTGGTTCAAGTCCATCTTGAAGCGCCATTTTAAAAGCCTCGCAAGTTTTCACTTGCGAGGCTTTTTTTATTTGTATTTCCTGAACCTCCACCACATCATCACGCCCGCCGATGTCAGTCCGAACGGGAATGCCATCCACACGCCCATCAGTCCGTAGCCCAACACGAAGCCGCAGAGGTAGCCCACGGGTAGCGAGATGACGAAGAAGGCAACGAACGCAATGAGCATCAGTGGCTTCACATCGGCGATGCCGCGCAGCGCGTTGGCGTAGTTGATCTGCATACCGTCGCCAAACTGATAGATGAAGAACGGCAGGAGCAGCGTGAGCACAGTCGACGACACCTCCGTGCTGTCGGTGAACCACGCACCTATGTGGTTGCGCAGCAGGAAGATGGTGCCGCCAAGCACCACCTCGAGTATCACCATCAGGTGCAGACCCGCCGTCACCGTGTGGCGCACGTTCTGCACGTCGCGCTGACCGTGGAAGTAGCTTGTGCGTACAGCCACCGCAGCCCCAAGTCCGTAGTAGACCATGAACGTGAACTGCGAGATGGTTGTCATCACCTGGTGCGATGCCAAGGCAATGGTGCCGAGCCAGCCCACCATGATGATGGAGAGCGAGAACGATGCCGTCTCCATACCCATCTCCAGCGCAATCGGGGTGCCTAACGAGTTGAGGCGGCGCAGCAGCGGACGCGACCAACCGAGCTTGAAGAAGCCCTCGCGGTACGCAGCAAAGCGACGTGAGCGCATGAAGACAACGATGAAAATCACCACCATGATGATGCGTGAGAGCAGCGTCGACACGCCGGCACCCACAACGCCCATCTCCGGTGCGCCCATCTTGCCATATATAAAGATGTAGTTGCCGAGGATGTTTAGCAGGTTGCCCGAGAGCAAAATCCACATCGATGTGCGCGTCAGCGTGATGCTATCGGTGAACTGCTTGAAGGCGTTGAACAGCATCACGAACGGCAGCGACGCGAATAGCACCATGTAGTAGGGGCGCATATAGCCCAAGAGCTCTACGGGCTGTCCGATATTGCCGAGGTTGAAGTAGAGCACCAGGAGCACTGTCATCATAGCCACCGCTGCCAGCGTGTTGGTAAGCAGTGAGCAGCGCAATGCCTGACCTGCTTCAGCCTGCTCGCCACGACCGAACAGAGCACCCACCACTGGCGTCAGTCCGTAGGAGAAACCTGTGCCCGTGATGATGGCAAGGTTGATGATGTTGTTCACGAACGATGCCGCACCAAGCTCCGTAGTGCTGTGGTGTCCCACCATCATTGTGTCCGCAAAGCTAAGGACAATCATGCCCATCTGACCAATCATAATGGGTATGCCGATGGAGAGCAGTGTGCGGTAGTGCTGACTCATGCTTATGGTGCTGTTACCAGAATTTGTTCTGCTCTTCGTTATATTCATATCCTATTGCTGCAAGTTGACTGATTATCTGTTGTTTTTCCACGTTTAGGTCGTCGCATAAAGCGTCTAAAGAGGGGTAAGTGTCGCGCAAGTGCGTGTTGATGACGCTCAGCAGCATCATCGGATCTTTGGGTAATCCAAGCATAGTGTTTCTGATTAATTATTCGTTACCTGATAAAATTCGAACTGCAAAGTTACTCATTCTTTTACAAACAAATGGTGTTAATGGGTTTTGTTGTTGTCAAAAGGTTCGAGAAATTACCATTTTTTAAGGCGCATTGTTAAAAAAGCAAGTATTTTCTTGCGCCTGTCGCTTTTTTTACCGAACTTTGTGCCGACTATAGCCCTCTTGAATTCAGTTAGATATGGGCTTAGTAGTAATAAACAAAAACGAATATTAATGGTAAAACCATTCTCACTTATCGCTATCGTGGCGTTCGCCACAACGCTCACATCATGCTTTAAGGACGAAGCACCCAACAACGAGTGCGATATCGTTGAAGCACGCATCCAGGTAGAGAACCCCGACGAGGTGTTCTTTCAGCAGTCAAACGCCGAGCTATTGGGCATCGAGTCGACAAAGACCGACCTTATCTTCCCCGACCTGCGCCCAAACAGTGATGTTACCGCACTGCCGGTCTTCTTCAAGACAACCCCTGGAGCGACAGTCTCTCCCGAAAGTGGCTCGGCGCAGAACTTCGCTAACGGCCCCGTGACATACGTCGTAACGTCAGAAGACGGTCAGTACAGTCGTACATATCGTGTGTTTATCAAGGCTGAAGAGGCTACCTCAAATCCAGATCAGCCAGAAGATAAGCTTGCATACATACACTACAACTTCGAGAACTACTCGCTCGACCCTGCTACATCAAAGTTCTATATGTGGAGTGACTACGAGAATGGATACAACTGGGCGACCGGCAACCCTGGTTTTAGTATAGCCAGAGGTTCTGCAAAGCCCGACCAGTATCCGACAACACCTCTCGCTGAGGGCTACGACGGAGCTGCCGTGAAGCTTGAGACGTGCGATACCGGACCGTTCGGCGTCATTGTGAACATGCGCATCGCTGCCGGCAACCTCTTCACCGGTGTGTTCGACTCGAAGTCGGCTACCAAGGAACCGCTTATGGCTACACACTTCGGCGACGGATCGTACAACCAGATCAACTACCGCCCCGTGACTCTCTCCGGCTACTACCAGTACACACCGGGTGCAACGTTCAAGGACAAGAACGCTAAGGTGGTAGAAGGACGCATCGACCAAGGCGACATCTACGCCGTAGTGTTCCGCAACGTCGACAGCGAAGGCAAAGCGTTCTACCTCACGGGCGACAACGTGCTCACCTCGCCGCAGATTGTAGCATTGGCACGAGTGCCCAACGTGGTGAAGACCGAGGACGGATGGAAAGAGTTTGCAGTCGACTTCAACTATACTCGCGAGCTCGATGCTGCCATCCTTGCCAACAAGGGCTACAGCATGGCGGTCGTATTCACCTCAAGCATTGAGGGCGCAGCCTTCGAGGGCGCTGTGGGTAGCACGCTGCTCATCGACAAGGTAAGTATTGCATACAAGAAGTAAGAACAACAAGCAGATGAAGAAAACAATAATAGCTGCAGCCCTTGCGCTGCTCTTCGGCGCGCACAGTGCGTCAGCATTCGGAATATTCGACAATCTGAACTATCAGGCACGTCTCGGCTACAACATCGGCGGCACAATGCCGATGGGTATGCCTGCCTCTATACGTGGCCTCGATAGCTATAAGCCGAGACCAAGTTTCACTCTCGCGCTCGATGCCTACAAGCCTCTCACCAAGAAGTGGGGCATGATGGCAGGCTTCCACTTCCAGACAAAGGCGATGGAGACCGACGCTCGCGTGAAGAGCTACTCGATGGAGATGCGTCAGGGCGGCGAGTCGCTCAGCGGACTCTTCACCGGCAATGTCGTTACGAAGACATCGCAGCTCGTCGTTACGCTGCCTCTGCAGGCTACGTTCAACGTGTCGGATGCCGTGCGCTTGAAGTTCGGACCTTATTTCTCTTACGCGCTCAACAACGAGTTCTCGGGTTACGCCTACGACGGCTATCTGCGCGAGGGCGACCCAACAGGACAGAAGGTGGAGCTCGGACACAACGAGGGCGAGCGTGGCGACTACGACTTCTCAAGCGATATGCGCCACTGGCACTTCGGCTTCGACTTCGGTGCCGACTGGTACTTCTCGCATCGCTTCGGTGCTTATGCCGACGTGCAGTGGGGTATGTCGGGAGTGTTCCGAAAGGAGTTCAAGACCATCGAGCAGACCATGTACCCCGTGTACGCTACGCTCGGTGTGATGTACAAGCTCAAGTAAGTTGGGGTGTTGAGATGTTGATGTTGATGTAGTGTTGTTGATGTGTTGTGATGTTGTGATGTTGATGTGTTGTAATGTTGACATTAGTTTACAGCTTAATGGCAAATCTCACCATCTCACCACCTCACCACCTCACCATTACACATCTCACCACCTCACCACCACACCATCTCACCACCATCATCATAACAACAAAAAATAATTAAACCTTTTAAAATTACAAGCTTATGAAGAAAATCTTTACTCTGTTAGTCCTTTTAATGACTACACTTTGTGTGTCTGCACAGCAGTATTACAAAGGAACATTCCACTCAAAGGTGGGCGACTTCAACGATTATGAAACAACCGTAGCAGTAACTCAGGGCGAAGGCGGCAAGTACACACTCGTGTTCGAGAGCATCATCTTCGGCAACGACGACTTCGGAAAGTGTACATTCGCTGGACTTGAGAACTATAAGTGGGCAGGCAATGGCAGCTTCACCTTCTCTAACGAAGGCGGCAACCTCGGTGCAGCTACAAAAAGCTATTTCGAGTTGTCTGACGCTCTTGGCAAGGCAACTATCGACGACGAGAAGATATATCTCACATTCCGCTACTTCCAGGTTAACACAACCAAGGAGTATATGAACGTAGTGTTCGAAGGCACACGCACAAGCAGCGGTGGAGGTGGTGGCACAGGTGGCGACGACAAACCGACAATCACCGCTACAGAGCAGTTCACAGCTGGCGTTGCTTCTGAGTTCCAGGGCGGCCAGTCTGGCGTTGTTAAGTATCCTAACGTAGTGGCAAAGGTTTGCGAGTGGAGCGACGGTGCGCAGAGTATCGAGATTGCACACATCGACACCGAGAAGGGCGTTATGTCAGGCGTACTCCTGAAGGGTCTTGAGAAGAAGACAGTTGACGGCGAGGTGACATACACCGGCGTTGTAGAGCCAGAGATTGAAACTCTTCCTAACTTCTACGACACTTACGTAAACCTCAAGGCTAATGTTGAGGCACGTATTGACGAGGGTGGTGACCTCTATGCTACAATCGTGTTCACAGACGAGAGCGAGCCTTCGTTCAAGCTCACAGCATGGTTCAACTATCAGGAGCCGTTCGTTCCGGCTGATCCGTTCTCGGTAGGGGGCAAACTCGTTGGCTATACAGTCACAGCCGATGGCGAATTCTCTAACAACGTAGAAACTACACTCACATTCACTGAGACTGCAAAGGATGTTTATACACTTTCGCTCACCAACGTTGCTATTCCTGACGGCGTAGCTCTCGGCACAGTTTCGTTCGAAGGCGTTCAGCGCACTGGCAGCGATAGTGAGGCAAGCTTCACAAGCAAGAAGGGTAAGGCTAAGACAACAGCTACACACCCATTGTACACAGAGCTTCCCTATACTGACTTCGAGTTTGTCGTAGGCTTTGACGCAGAGAAGAAGGTGACAAGTTGCACAGGTAAGTTCGTTGTTGACAACTGGGACGAGGCGGTTTCTTACACATTCAGCTTCACTCCGACAGAAACATCTGTGAACACAGTAGTAGCAGCCGACGGCACCGTTAAGCACATCTACACACTCACTGGTGCGAAGGTTACATCTCTCCAGCGTGGCGTGAACATCGTGCGCACAGCCGACGGCAGAACACTGAAGGTTTTGAAGAAGTAAATTGCATTAATTAATAAATAAAAAAATGAAGAAGTTTTTTATGACACTCGCCGTTGCTGCGACAGCATTCATGGCGACAACAGCTAACGCTCAGACAACAGAAAAGTTTACCGACGATCTCGCAATCTCGCTCAATGGTGCTCCACAGGAACCTGTTAAAGGAACAACAGTTGAGCTTGAGCATCAAGCTGATGGTACATCTACATTCATGCTCAAGAACTTCACTTTCGGAGTCTTTGAGGTAGGTGATGTAATAGTTGAGGGTATCAAGGGCGTAAAGAATGGCGACGCTACAACTTACGACTTTGATGGCACTGCAAAGTTGCCGAGCAACACAACGCTTGCGGAAGCTCTCGGACACCAAATTCCTCTTACACTCCACTCTGTAGTAGAAGGTGGTAAGCTCTATGCTGAGATTTCACTCTCTGTTCCAATGGGTGAAGAAACGCTTAAGGTTGACTGCGTATTTGGCAAGAAGTCGGAGACAGCTATCAACGGCGTAGTAGCAGGCAAGACCGCTCCTGCGGCTGTGTTCAACACTACTGGCGCACGTCAGAACGGCTTGCAGAAGGGTCTGAACATCGTTCGCACCGCTGACGGCAAGACTGTTAAGGTGTTAAAGTAATATAGACACGATACAACAAACAACTATACGGGGTGTGTTAGAATGGGTTTTGATGATGTTAAAACTTGTTTTAATGCACCCCGTTTGCAATAATATTGCTATATTTGAGCAATCTAAACTAAAGATAATATGAAAAAAGTTCTTTCTATAGTATTCTTCTTGATGACCACGCTCTGCACATTTGGTCAGGTGTTTACCGACGATTTGCATGTTACAAGTGGAGGAGGCAGAACTACCGACTACACTCAGAAGGAAGTGGAGCTGAAGCGAGTGGGTGGCAGTAGATACAAGGTGACATTTAAGAAACTCGCCCCCATGGCATACAAGACGTTTGGCGACTTTGAAATTGATGGCGTTATGTCTACGGTTGATGCAGAAACTGGCGTTACAACTTTTGCCACTTCGGCCACCGAGGGCAAATGGGTAAACGTTACTTCTACAGCTGCCATCGGAGGCGTAACCGAGGGAAGCAAGTCTACACTCACCTCCTTTACGGCTACACTCTCTGCCGATAAGTCGAAGTTTGTAGCAGAACTCAACTTTATGACAATGGGTTCGGACGTGAGCGTGGTGTTCGGCAAGCAAATCGACACTGCCATCAACACCCTAACCACTGCCGACGACAACACCTACGTCGAGATATACAACCTCGGCGGAGTACGCATACAGCACCTCCAGCGTGGCATCAACATCGTGCGCACAGCCAACGGCAAGGTAAAGAAGCTGCTCGTGAAGTAACCCCAGGGGGTGCACTTGTCTCAAGTGCACCAACCAAGCAGCAGTGCCAATAGCTCTGTTGGTGCAGCTGAGACAGCTGCACCCCCTAAGGTGCACCAACCAAGCAGCAGCCTAACAGCTGCACCCCCTTGCAGTGCACCAACCGATTAAAAGCTAATAATACAATTAAATAACTAACATTTAATAACTAACAAAAACAGATCTCTTATGAAGAAAATTTTATCTCTGATCGCATTGTTGGTGGTGACGTTGACAACGTTTGCCCAGTCAACAAGCGAGAAACTTCTGGACGACGGTTACGCTCCTAACGGTTCCGTCGTTCCGGCAAAGGCAATCACAGTCGACTGGGCTACCCAGAAGCTCGTTGTGAATGTCAATTTGGCTAACTGCAGCGATACACCTAACGAGTGTATCTTCTCTGTGTCAACTAACGCTACCGACATCGCTAACTGGGATCAGGAAAGCGGAAGCACACTCCACCTCTTCTACACCAAGAACGCAAAGGTATGGACAGCTAACGGTTGGGAGACTTACAACAAGAAGTTCGCGGTTCAGTATCGTTATGCTGGTGACAGCGGTGCTACAAACCATTACTTCGTTGTTAGCGACCCGTCTAACTGCACCATCGTAATGGACAAGGACGGTATCAAAATGGACGGCACTCTTGTGTTCCCGGCTTCTGAAATGTCGAACCTCTACAAGGAGGGTGCTAACCAGCTCTACTTCGGTTCTGTACGCGCAGAGCACACATACGCTACATACAAGTCTGTAGAGCTCGTAACAGAGGGCGGTACAACACCTGGTGAGACCGCTACATACGAGTTTACAAACAATGTAGAGACTGTTTACTGGAAAGAAATTGCTACGGACGATTACCTCGATTTCCACCAGTATGTTAAGGATGCAAAGCTTCAGCTCGTTAAGGAACTTGACGGCACATACACAGCTACTCTCAAGGATGTAGTAGTAGGCGAAGACCGTGTATCTCTTGGCGATATCGTTATTGCAGGTCTTAAGGCAACAGAGAATGCGGGCACACTTCAGATTGATGTTCCTGAAAGCAACATTACAATCAGTGCTCCAGGTTCACCATACGATGGCAAGTCTATGATTATTAAGGGTGGTACGATTGACGCAACACCTGCTGCTGATGCAGACAGCAAGGGTTCTGCATCTGTTAAGCTCACTATCCTTGTCGGCAACGGCGACATGATCAGCTACGAGTTCAGTGATGATGTTTACGTTCCGAACATTTACAACTTCACAAGCAACGCTTATGTAAAGGCAGGCGATGAGGTTACTAACTTCGAGAACGCTCAGGCAGTGCTCACAGAGTACATGGAAGACGTTTATATGGTTAAGTTCAAGAAACTCACTTTAGGCACTAAGACCGAAGACTTCACAATCGAGAACCTCAAGCTCAAGCCGACAAAGGACGAAGATGGTAACATTACCTTCACTACATCTGACACAAGCGGCTTCTGGAACGACGCTGACGAGACAGAACTCAACTTCACCGACTTCTCTGCTTCTGTAAAGGTAGGCGAGAACGGCTTTGAGGGCTTCGTTTGCAAGTTCACAACAGAGAACGGTCAGTTCGTTTACGGCGAGAAGGCAGAGACACCTGATCCGCCATCAGTAGTTGAGACAAAGATCTTCAGCGACAAGCTCAACTACACATTCAGGGGTACTATCGGCACAAACGATCCTCAGAAGCTCACAATCGAGTCGCTCGGCAACGACCGCTACAACGTTATCCTCGCTAACCTCAATTCTGTAAACGTTCTCTCTGTGAACGTAGGTACTATCAGCTTCAAGAATGTCGCAGGTAAGACAGAGAACGGTATCACAACTATCGAGGTTGCGAATCCAGAGGTTACATTCACAGATACTGATCAGGAATTGGTTGACTCTAAAAAGGGCAACCTCAAGGTTATGTTCAATAACGACAAGGCTTATCTGAACGCTTCTGGTGCTGTTAAGATCGTTTCGTTCGGCATGTCTTTCGATTACACTCTCGTTTACGGCACTGAGTTCTCAACAGAGGAGCCGAAGGACGACTACGCTATCAACTTCGACAAGGACGCTCTCAATACAAGTGCTCATGGACGTATGCTCAACAGCTTCTCTCTCCAGCAGGCAGGCAAGGAAAAGCAGACAAAGAGCGTTAAGACTTCAAAGGCTGCTTACGAGGATCATACAGCAGACGAGCCGTTCACGGTTGAGGCTGGCAGCGAATTGACAGCTTCGTTCGATTATACAGGCGAATGGATGCATAGCTTCGTTTACATCGACTTCGACAACGACGGCGACTTCTCTTATAAGGAGGGACAGTGGGATCAGACTGGCACCGATTTGGTAGCATTCAGCTTCTACTCTCTCGACTCTAACCCAAAGAACGATGCATCTGGTTACAACTCAGTAGGTGATGAACTTACAGGAGATGCTCGCAATACTTATGCTGCACCTTCGTTCAAGGCTCCTGCTAAGGCTGGCGAATATCGTATCCGCTTCAAGTTCGATTGGAACTGCATCCTCCCTGATGGTTCAAGCACTATCCTCGAAGACGGTGGTGGCGTTTGGGATGCAACTCTTAAGGTTGTAGAGCCGGTTGTTGACGGCATCAGCACAATCAACGTTGAGGCTGCTAACGGTGAGGCACAGCTCTTCACTGTTGACGGCGTTAAGCTTTCTAAGCTCCAGAAGGGTCTGAACATCGTTCGCACCGCTGACGGCAAGGTTAAGAAGGTACTCGTGAAGTAATCTTTCAGTGCACCCACTGAAAACACTCATAAGAGGGCATGGCATTCCGCCATGCCCTCTTTTCGTTGCTCCCCTCCCACAGACACATCGTAGGAGGGTATGGCATCCTGCCATACCCACGCCACCCTCTTAGGGGGTGCAGCGGTCTCCGCTGCACCAACCAAGCAAACGCTGCACCAACATTACAATCCTCCCACGGAATTCACCGAATTCACAGAATCTTCTGGCGGAGAAGATCCTCCCACGGATTTCGCAGATGCTCACAGATTTTTCTTCTCTGCCAATAACTTCTTCGTTCTTCGTTCTGTGTGAAGATAGTTTAGTGGCAGCGTGGGTATGGCAGGGATGCCATACCCTCCTATGGTTAGCATTGTTTTGCGATGAAGTGGAATTCATGTCGTGCCAATACTCAATTTTCTTCTTCGTTACTAACAGCGTATGATGTGAGTGAATAGGCTGTGGTGACTCCCGAGAACTGGATAGGATGGGTTGTGTATGGTGCTACAAAGCTATAAATAAAATCGAGTAGATGAAAATATCTACCATATCTTCCAGCCAGCGCATAACCTCCTGCGTATCAGTGAAGTAATGGCTGGAAGATACCTGACCAATAGGGGTTATCTTCCAGCCTATCTCCCAGCCTATCTCCCAGCTCATTTTCCATCCGTCTCTCTGCTAATATGTAGGGTAGGGGTTCGTTCGTTTCTTGATTGTTTGTTCGTTTCTTGATTGCTTGTTCGTTTACGGTGTTTTATCGTAGCGTGGCAATCTTGTTGTTGTAGCGTGGCAATCTTGTTGTTGTAGCGTGGCAATATTGTTGTTGTTGCGTGGCAATATTGTTGTTGTAGCGTGGCAATGCAATCTGTGGGAGTTTTTGTAGGAGGGTATGGCATCCTGCCATACCCACGCCACCCGCTGGAACTCCTAATCTGTGCTCATCCGTGTGCATCTGTGGGAGGCTCTTCTCCGCCAGAAACTTCTGCGAGTTCTGTGGCTTCCGTGGGAGGATAAGCAAGAGGGCCGCGTGGGTATGGCAGGATGCCATACCCTCCTACGATGTGTCTGTGGGAGGCTCTTCTCCGCCAGAAACTTCTGCGAGTTCTGTGGCTTCCGTGG
>JAERMT010001059.1_pt1 | contig 12919 bp, 11 predicted proteins | sample 9267081 | NCBI WGS metagenome assembly JAERMT01 (sample SAMN17071939, study PRJNA684904) | human gut metagenome | isolation source: diarrhea sample from child under the age of five | host: Homo sapiens | place: South Africa: Mafikeng, Mafikeng Provincial Hospital | collected 2019-09
CAATACTTCAAGGCATTTTCTCACGACTTAAGCAATTATACGGACTATAATGGTCATATGAATGGAAATGCTGCAAAAGAGTATTCCAAAGTGTTGGCAAATATTTTAAACCAAATTTAATATATGGAGGTGTCATATGCCAAGAATTATGACAGATTTTCTGGATGATGCTGTAAAAACACATCCAAATAAAGCTGCTTTTACGGAAGAAACAAGATCCCTTACCTATAAAGAGCTTCAGGAAGAGGCTTACAGGATTGCAATGCCGATTATAAAGTCGGGATTTCGTAAGAAACCAGTAGCTCTTTATTTTGATAAATCTATTTACTGTATTTCATCAATGATGGCAGTCGCTTATAGTGGCAATTTTTATTCTGTAATTGATACGGAAATGCCGGTTGAGCGAATTAATAAAATATTTGAAGTACTTGAGCCAGAACTGGTGCTTACAGACAGAAAGCATTTTGAAAATGCAAAAGAGTTTTTTTGTGAAGACAGGATTATTGTTACAGAGGAATTAAATGATTCTGAAATATTTGAAGAAATAATTGAAGAGAGTAAGGCAAAGATTCTGGAGACGGATGTGCTTTATGTCCTTTTTACTTCTGGATCGACAGGAGTTCCAAAAGGAGTAGTCACACCTCATAAAGCAATCACCAGTTACATAGTTGCATTGGTTTCAGACTATAAAATGGACGATACCTATGTACTGGGTGTTCAGGTTCCGTTTTACTATGTTATGACGGCTCTTGATATTTATGGAACAATTGCGGCCAAAGCACATGCTTACCTGATTCCCAAAAGCAAATTTCTTTTCCCAGCTTATCTGGTTCAATATTTGTACGAAAATAAGATTAATTTACTTAGCTGGGTTCCATCTGCACTTTGCATGATAGCTAATACAAATGCATTTTCTGTAGCAGATCTGTCAGCAATCAAACTCATTGTTTTCGGCGGTGAAGTTATGCCAATAAAACAGCTGAAGGCATGGCAGCAAGCGGTTCCGGATGCTGTATATATTAATGCATATGGTTCTACTGAGATTACAGATGGATGTACTTACTATATTGTAGACCGGGAATTTAAAGATGAAGATATCCTTCCAATCGGCATTCCGTACAGCAATTGTGATGTTCTTGTGATTGATGAGCATGGCAATCCTATAACAGAAGGTGTTGGTGAGTTGGTTGTCAGAGGAAATTCAGTAGGATATGGATATTATAAAGATCCCGAAAAGACCGCGGAAGTATTTATTCAGAATCCACTGAATTCCTGTTATCCGGAAACAGTATATAAAATGGGCGATCTGGTACGTTTCAATGAGTATGGTGAATTGGAGTACTATGGTCGCAAAGATTTCCAGATCAAATATATGGGAAGAAGAATTGAACTCGGCGAAATTGAGGCAAATGTAAGCAGCATTGATGGAGTAGATGAAAATTGTTGTGTATTTGATTCGGCTAAAAAGAGAATTGTGTTATTCTATTCTGGCGCAATTGACGATAAAACATTGCTAAAAACATTAAGGTCAAAATTACCGGATTATATGCAGCCAAGAAAAATCAATCATTTACCTGAAATGCCTCATAATCAGAATGGAAAAATTAACAGAAAACTTCTGGCAACACAGATTAGCTGAACAGTAACGTATAAAGAAGTGAAGCTTTCTTCGTATTGATATGATTTAGGATTTGTGTTATGCTCGTAATTGGAAAATAAATGTATCCTGCTTCAGCAGGTATTTGTGCAAAAACGATAATTGGAAAGCGAGGAAACAAAAAATGGACAAATTAATAGAAATTCTCGAGGATATTAAGCCAGGGGTAGATTATGAAACCTGTGATACTCTGATTGATGATGGTTTGCTTGATTCTTTTGCAATTTTGTCAATTGTCAGCGAACTTCAGGATGAGTTTGATATTGCTATTACTCCGGCAGATATTATTCCGGAGAACTTTAACTCTGCAACGGCGCTTTGGGAAATGGTCTGCCGTCTGAAAGACTGATTTGAATGTTGTAGTACATAAGGGGAAGAAAGTATGCAAAGGATAAGAAAAATTCTTGCCATTGCCGCGATATCTGTAATGACTGTTTGCACAGTACCTGTTCAGGCAGAAAATGGAGGTGCTTCTGATACAATTCAGATTCAGCCAGTGACAGTGAAGAAAAGCGGTCTTATAAAAGAAGGTACAAAATACTTTTTTTATGATAAGAAAGGCAATAAACTGAAAAGTAAATGGAAAACCATTCAGAAAAGACGTTACTATTTTAAAGCTGATGGAACAGCAGCAGTTGGTGGAACAAAAATTGGAAAATACACATATGTTTTTGATCTCCAGGGAAGATTGCTCAAGCCATCAAAGTCGAAAATTGTACAAGTAGGAAAGAAATTATATTATGTAAACAAAAAAGGACAGGCAATAAAAGGATTTTTCAAAATCGGAAACAAACTCTACAGAGGCGACATTAAAGGACGTCTGACAAAAAACAAAACAGTTGCAAACGTTACCTTTAACAGCAAGGGATATGCCAAAAATGATTTAAATGCCAAACTAAAGATGAAACTTATGACTATAATTTCCAGAATTACGACTACAGAAATGAGTAAATCTGAAAAGCTTTATTCCTGCTGGCGATATCTTACCAGCAGTGGAAATTTCTATTATTCAACATACTGGCCGGATCTGAATAAAAAAGGATGGCAGCGTGAGGTTGCATATAACATGCTTACTACAGGCGGTGGAGATTGTTATGGGTTTGCCTGCACATTTGCAGCGATGGCACGCGAATTGGGATATAATCCGTATGTAGTTCTTGGTCGCGTTTCTGGTACAAGAGATGGTGCTGCGGATGGTCTTACCAGACATGGATGGGTAATGATTGATGGAGCATATTATGATCCGGAAGCTCAGTTTGCGGGCTGGTATCGTGGTGTGTATGGTAATGGAAGTTATGATATCAATCATACAATCAGCCGCTATATAAGGTATGCTTCATAAAAATCTCTGTAACTGTAACATGATTATGAGATTGATCTTTTAACAGGTGCCAAATTTTATAGATTTTTTTACAATTCCATGGTATCATTATCTTAAATGAAGATAGTGTTTCCATGGGATTTTTTTTGAGGTGACATATAAATGAAGCAGTTAAGAGAAAATAAAATTACTGAGTATCTGGAAGCTAAGAAAAATTTTGAAAAGGATTATATTGGAATTGTTTTGTTGGTAAACATATTGGATGCACGTTGTCCTCAAATTATCAAACATCCTGATGCTCAAAGTCGGATTGGTAAATTTTTGCAGATAATATTTTATCAGGAATGAAATATATCAACAATTTTGCTTCACATACAAGAGGAATTACAGATTGTTTGGCGTTGTTAAACGATGAAGCGGTTGAGTTGTACAACAAATGATTAAGGAAAGAGAGGGTGTTAGTGAGTAATAGAGAGTCAGAATTTAGCAAAGTGCTCAACGCGGGTGATGTTTTGGTCGTAGCATTTGGCGCTATGATTGGATGGGGATGGGTTGTGTCCTCTGGTCAGTGGATTACCAGTGGTGGAGTTCTTGGAACGGTGCTTGGATTTATTATTGGCGGTATTATGATCTACTTTGTAGGTTTGTGTTATGCCGAACTGACTACCGCAATGCCGAAATGTGGTGGTGAACATGTATTTAGCTATAAGGCATTTGGCTCTATTGGAGCCTATATATGTACATGGTCTATTATTTTAAGCTACATTGGCGTTGTATGCTATGAGGCAGTATCATTTCCAACTATCCTTCAATATGTTTTTCCTAAAATAGCCAGAGGATATTTATATTCGGTTGGCGGATTTGATATATATTTTACATGGCTGCTTATTGCAATTGGAATGGCGCTGTTAATTCTATTCCTCAATATTATTGGAATGAAGAAAGCTGCAAGATTTCAGAAAATATTAACTTGTGTAATTGCGGCAGTAGGGATCGCACTGGTTGCAGGAGCTGCATATTCAGGAAACGTAAACAATCTTCAGAATCAGTTATTGGTTGGAGACACCAATGGCGAAATTATTCAAAATATTGCAAAGGTCGCTATAATGACGCCTTTTTTTCTTTTTGGATTTGATGTTATACCACAGGCAGCTGAAGAAATTAATGTTCCTTTGAAAAAATTGGGGAAGATGATGATTCTTTCTATCATTATGGCGGTTTCTTTCTATGTTCTGGTTGTTCTGGCTGTTGGATATGTTATGAATGCAGAACAGATCAAGACATCAATGCTTTCTGCCACCGGTCTTGTAACTGCCGATGCAATGGGTATTGCATTTAACACTGCTAATATGGCCAAGGTCCTGATAATTGGTGGCCTTTGCGGTATTGTTACCAGTTGGAATTCTTTCCTGATTGGCGGGAGCAGAGCTTTGTATTCTATGTCTGTTTCCTATATGCTTCCCAGGAAATTTGCTGTACTACATAAGAAATACAATACACCTGTGAATTCATTACTGTTAATCGGGGCATTATCAGTTATTTCCCCATTTTTTGGCCGGTCAATGCTTGTGTGGATTGTTGATGCAGGAAATTTTGCCTGCTGTTTTGCTTATTGCATTGTATCACTGTCCTTTATAGTTTTAAGAAGGAAAGAAGCTGATATGAGGAGACCATATAAGGTAAAACACTACAAATTTGTAGGAATAGTTGCAGTTATTATGTCAGGAACCATGTCTGCCATGTATATTATTCCGGAAACGAATTGTACATTGGTCTGGCAGGAATGGGTTATTGTCGGTGGATGGATTCTTTTAGGAATTATAATGGCGTATATTAGTAAAAAGAAATATGGCGATAAATTTGCGAATCTTATAGAGTGAGAATAAGTTAAGTTCTATCTCGTTTTATTTATACAAGGGAAGAAAAATGGGAAAGAGAATGCAGGCTGGATTACCATTAAAGGGAAAAAGCTGGCATTAAATAAAAATGGAAAATTGTACACAAACCGCTGGCATAAGGGTTATTATCTTACAGCCAACGGAACAATCGCTACAAGTCAGATGGTTTCAGAGAATGTGTATGTAAATGAAGAGGGCAGGAAATGTGTCAAAGAAGAGGTGCGTCTGGGAAACCTGAAGAAAAAACTCCAGTCCACTATAAATGGGTACAGCGGCAACTGGTCTGTGTATGTGGAAAATCTGAAAACAGGGGATATTTTGTCTATTAATGAAATCAGTATGTATCCGGCCAGTGTGATCAAGCTTTTTGTTATGGAAGCAGTTTATGCCAGCGGCAGTGAGAAGCGGATCAACCTGAATGGAACAGTGAAAAGTCTTCTGAACAGTATGATTACGGTTAGTGACAATGAGTGCTATAATGAGCTTGTAAGGACGCTTGGAAATGGCAGTTTTTCATCAGGGTGTAATTATATTAACAAGTATTTGAAAAAGCAGGGGTATACGGGCACGGGAGTGCATCATTCTCTTCATCCAAGCAGCAGTTATTATCAGAACGATGGCCTTGAAAGTAATCGAAGTTCCGCGAAAGATGTGGGAAAACTGCTGAAAAAGATTTATAAAAATAAAGCTGTATCCAGATCCTGTTCCAGGCAGATGTTAAACCTGCCTTTGAATCAGGAACGCCGCTACAAGATTCCTGCAGGATTGCCTTCTGGTGTGAAATCAGGAAATAAAACAGGGGAGACAGACAATTACCAGCATGATGCTGCAATTGTATATGGCAAGAAGACGGATTATGTGATCGTGATATTTTCCATGGCAAATGAATATACGGGCATAAACGGAATCAAGGAAATTTCCAGTATCGTGTATAATTACCTGAACTAGAGCGTGTTTGAATCATTCCCGCAATCTGCACGCCTCACTTTGCGGTATATTCCACCCGAATTCGGCTGCCGTAGCCCGCTACGGTGCCCTCATCCGGGCAAAATTTCCCACAAATTGTGAGGTAGATCTTGCAGAAAGCCTTTTTCAAACACGCTCTAGGACTATGCTGTTTCCCGGTTATTAATATACATTGTGGAAGCATGACCGGAAAACCAACCACGTACATATAGTGAAAAATATTATCAAATAATATCCTTGCAATTTTGCCGTAGTTAGTCTATACTAATCAACATAGTTAGGAATAGCTAACCTAACGGCGTAAATCATTTGGACTCCTTATTATGGCAGAAAGACCGCTGACATAATATGATGCGGATTGCGGCTGGACTTTTCCGGGAAGCAGTTCGCGAAGGAGTTCCTTTGAAAATGAAAGGAGTATACATACCATGGATTACTTAGAAATTGAGAAAGTTATTGGAAGAGAAATTATGGATTCCAGAGGAAATCCTACAGTAGAAGCAGAGGTTTATCTGGTAGATGGAACCATCGGCAGAGGAGCTGCTCCCAGCGGCGCTTCTACAGGCGAATTTGAGGCTCTGGAGCTTAGAGATAATGATAAGAACAGATACCTTGGAAAAGGTGTTACAAAGGCTGTAGAGAACATTAATACATCCATCAACGACACAATCTCAGGAATGAATGCATCCGATATTTATGCAATTGACAAGGCGATGATCAAAGCTGACGGAACCAAGGACAAATCAAACTTTGGTGCAAATGCAATCCTGGCTGTTTCCATCGCATGCTGCCGTGCAGCTGCAACATCCCTTGATATCCCGCTTTATCGTTTCCTCGGTGGTATTTCCGGAAACCGTATGCCAGTACCGATGATGAACATTGTAAACGGCGGCTGCCATGCACTTTCCTCAGGACTTGATGTGCAGGAGTTCATGATCATGCCAGTTGGAGCACCAAGCTTCAAAGAGTGCTTAAGATGGTGTGCAGAAGTTTTCCATGCTCTTGCAGCTATTCTGAAATCAAGAGGACTTGCAACATCTGTTGGTGATGAGGGTGGTTTTGCACCAGCTCTGAAATCTGACGAAGAAGCAATTGAGACAATTCTTGAGGCTGTTAAGAATGCAGGCTATGAGCCAGGAAAAGATTTCATGATCGCTATGGATGCTGCATCTTCCGAGTGGAAGACTGGCAAGCTTGGCGAGTACAAGCTTCCGAAGGCCGGCACTGTTTACACATCTGACGAGCTGATCGACCACTGGAAAAAGCTGGTTGACAAGTATCCGATCATCTCCATCGAGGATGCGCTTGATGAGGAAGACTGGGAAGGATGGAAGAAGCTTACCAAAGAACTGGGAGATAAAGTGCAGCTGGTAGGTGATGACCTGTTTGTAACAAATACAAAGAGACTTTCCAAAGGTATTTCTCTTGGATGCGGCAATTCCATCCTAATCAAGCTGAACCAGATCGGATCTGTATCAGAGACTCTTGAGGCAATCAAGATGGCTCATAAGGCTGGCTATACAGCAATTTCTTCCCATCGTTCAGGTGAAACAGAGGATACTACGATTGCTGACCTTGCAGTAGCATTAAATACCTGCCAGATCAAGACCGGTGCTCCGTCCAGAACAGAGCGTGTTGCAAAATACAATCAGCTGCTCCGTATCGAGGAAGAGCTTGGAGATGCAGCAGTATATCCGGGAATGAGCGCATTCAATGTAAAACGCTAATGTTCCGCGAAGTGGTTACTGACTGCAAAGTGAACAGTAACAGATTTACGAGATGATTTCACAGATGTAATCTACCTTATACCCCCTTAAGTAGTGTTATAGAAAAATTCCCCTGCCAGGAAAGCGTGGTTCCATGGCAGGGGGATTTTTAGGATTATTTATTGCGATTTACAGGTGATGTTCCGTGAATAATGTTATTGCAAACCGTATAATTATTTCATTCTGTTATTACAGGAATACATATTTCAGAACAAAGATAACAGCCAGTGCATACATAAGCGGGCTGATCTTTTTGTCTTTAGCTTTTCCAGTACAGACGTTGATAATAACATAAGAGATAACACCAAGTGCAATACCTTCGGAAATGCTATACAGGAACGGCATTGCAATGATTGCGATAAATGCCGGAATCGCTTCTGTAAGGTCGTCAAAGTCGATCTTGGTAACAGAGGTCAGCATAAGGAATCCAACCACGATCAGAGCCGGAGCTGTGGCGAAGGAAGGAATCGCCAGGAAGATCGGGGAAAGGAACAGGGAAAGTGCGAACAAAATAGCGGAAACAAGTGAAGTAAGACCTGTACGTCCGCCCTCTGCAACACCGGAAGCGCTCTCAACAAATGTGGTAACAGTAGAAGTACCGCACATAGCACCTACAGTAGTACCAACAGCATCGGAAAGAAGAGCACCTTTGATTTTTGGAAGCTTACCGTCTTTGTCCAGCATGTCTGCCTTGGAAGCAACACCGATCAGAGTTCCCAGAGTATCAAACATATCTACAAATAAGAATGCAAACATGATAACGATAAAGTCAAGTGAGAAAACTCCTGCGAAATCCATTTTCATAAAGGTAGGAGCCATACTCGGTACGGAAATTCCATTGGAAAAATCCGGAAGAAGACTGTAGAAACCTGCATCCGGATTTGGAACATAAAGTCCCACAAACTGACAGAGGATTCCAAGCGCCCATGTAATAAGGATGCCCCACAGGATACCGCCTTTTACATTCTTTACAAGAAGAATGCCGGTAACCAGTACGCCAATCAGGGCGAGAAGAACAGTGATTCCAAGATAATTGAAAGAACCATCTGACATGGAGCCCTTAAAGGAGAACATGCTTACCAGTGTGGAATCATTGTTTACAACGATCTTTGCATTCTGCAGACCAATAAATGCGATGAAAAGGCCAATTCCAACAGAAACTGCGTGTTTCAGTGTCATAGGAATGGAGTTAAAGATTGCTTCACGTACATTGGTAAGGGAAAGCAGGATAAAGATGATACCTTCCACAAATACAGCAACCAGAGCCTGCTGCCAGGAATAACCCATTCCAAGAACTACGGTATATGCAAAGTATGCATTCAGTCCCATACCGGGTGCCAGGACAAACGGGTAATTGGATAACAGTGCCATCAGGCAGGTTGCAATGAAGGATGAAAGTGCAGTAGCAGTAAAGACTGCACCGCGGTCCATTCCGGCAGCGGAAAGGATGTTGGGATTGACAGCGAGGATGTAAGCCATGGTCATGAATGTGGTAATACCGGCCATGATTTCGGTCTTCACGTCAGTGTGGTTTTCCTTCAGGTGAAAAAGTTTTTCAAGGTTCATAAATGTACCCCCTTCTTTTTACGGCAGCTTGTGTGCCGGTTTTTATATTTTACAGGAATGTTTTGGATGTTGCTTTGCCACGCCCGCAACGCGGATTCCTGCAAATTTCAGGTAGTGAACATTTGACAGAGGATAGAGCTTCGAAAAAAATCTCTGCAAAATGAACACGCTCCAGGGCTTGTCACATCTTTGTGTGTTTGTTTATATATTTGGCTTTGTATTTAGAATATACAATTGTCTGATCTTTATACAGTCCATAATATCCGGAAGCCGCATAGCTGATAGAAACGGCGATCAGATAGAAGGACACTCCCTTAAAGCCAAACATTTCAAAGGCAATCAGAATAGAAGTAATCGGGCAGTTCGTCACACCACAGAAAACAGCAGCCATTCCGCAGGCTGCGCAAAGGGAGGGAGAAAGTCCTATCAGCTGTCCTGCCATGCATCCGAAAGTGGCGCCTACGCAGAAAGACGGAACGATTTCGCCTCCGCGAAAACCAGCCTTCATAGTCAGTGCGGTAAGGAGCATTTTCCAGAAGAAAGCCATATAATCGGTGTCTCCGGTCTCCACTGCTTTCTCAATAAGCTCAGCACCGGCTCCCATATAATCTGTAGTTCCAAGAATCAGTGTAATAAAAATAACCAGAACGGCACCGGCCACTACCCGTGCATATTTATTAGAAAAAAACCGGCCGTAGAATCTGGCTGTCTCATTTAAAATAATACAGAAGACAATACTGATCACTGCACATCCAAGGGCTACCACGCCCATTTTCAGCCCTGTTTCCAGGGAAAGTGCAGGAATATTTACCACGTGAAAAGCTTCTGGCGTAACGCCCATACCAGCCGCAAAATGGGATGCGATCAAAGATGCGATCATACAGGGCATAAGAGCTGTATAATACATAACCCCTACACTGACCACTTCCAAGGAAAAAACAGCTGCAGCCATTGGTGTGCCAAATAGTGCAGAGAAAGCAGCACTCATACCACACATAACGATCACATGACGGTCTTCCTCATCGAGATGGATCCATCTGCCAAGAAGATTGGCAATACTGCCACCCAACTGAATAGCTGCACCCTCACGTCCTGCTGAACCACCGGCAAGATGTGTCAATGCAGTCGAAATAAAAATCAGCGGACCGGATCTCCAGGGCACATCATCCTGGGAACGGACTGTAGAAAGGACTTGATTCGTGCCGCCATCGTCTTTTCCGAATTTCTCATAAAGAAATACGATGCAAAGTCCGAATAGGGGCAGGAGAAAAAAGGTCCACAGATGTGCCTTGCGGTAACCGGTCACTGCCTTCAGCACAAAAGAAAACAAAGTACTGAAAGCTCCCGCTATACATCCTACCACCACTGCCAGAAGCAGCCACTTAAGCAGGTTCCCCATGTCACGTCTGATAGCTCCGGAGTAATAGTGAAATTTTTCCTCCGGAGTCTGCCTGTTGTCTTTTTCCATATTATTTTCGTCCTCTCATGTATAGTTGTGACTTACTCCATTTTGTCACCTGAAATAATTGTTTGATATTACTGGAAAATTCCTTTTATAAATACGAATTTATGCGTATTTTCATTATACTATATACGCTCAGAAAAAGCGACAAAAATTTTTGAGAATTTCAAAAATTGTCTATAATTTTAAAGCAGATTGGAAAATGGAAACATAATTTATTATAAGTTTCTTTTTATCGGGGAAAATAATGGAAAAATCCTTTTATACCGGAAAAGGAATCGGTGTGTGTATTCTGGATACCGGGATTTATGAGCATATAGATTTTACTGGCAGGATCTGGGCTTTTTATGATTTCCTGGCTTTTAAAAGGCGGCCTTATGACGATAATGGACATGGCACCCATGTAGCCGGGCTGGTGGCAGGAGATGGCACTGCTTCCATGGGAAAATACAGAGGCGCAGCACCAGGCTGCGGAATCATTGCCCTGAAGGTGCTTGACCGTTATGGAACGGGCAGTCAGGATGACGTGCTTCGGGCTCTTCGGTGGATTCGGGAATACAGGCAGCAGTACAGGATCCGGGTGGTAAATATTTCTGTGGGAACTACCTGTAACTCAAAAAGAAACCATGCCAGGCTTCTGGAAAGTGTGGAGCAGCTGTGGGATGAAGGAGTGGTAGTGGTCACAGCTGCCGGAAACCAGGGACCAAGGCCGGGCAGTATCACAGCTCCGGGAAGCAGCAAAAAAGTGATCACAGTGGGCTCCAGCGATTTGTTGGAAGGGCGCAGTGCTATTTCAGGGAGAGGACCAACGGCGGAATGCGTGTGCAAGCCGGATATTGTGGCGCCTGGAAATAAGATCATGTCCTGCGTGCCTGGAAAACCTTATTCTTATGGTGTGAAAAGCGGCACCTCTATGTCTACGCCTCTGGTGACAGGTGCCATTGCTTGTGCTTTGGAAAAAAATTCTGCACTTACCAATACGGATATCAAAACTATGCTGATGAATAGCGCAGAGGATATGGGACTGCCTCAAAACCTGCAAGGGTGGGGGAAATTTAACCGCAGAAAGTTTCTGGAAATGTAAAAGCAGCCAATTGTGTGAAAAGGATTTCTGCTTAAGTGATTTGAAGAAATGTACGAAAAAGAATACACAAACTTTGATAAAGAATTATCACTTTACAGTATAAAAGCACTTGACGAAGTCGCTTTAAGTGAGTAAAATGGACAGCAAGAGTTCCAAGAGATGAGGAGGAAATATCTATGGAAAACAGACGTGTTTCTATGAATCGCCACACAAACCTGCTTCAGTTAGAGGAGCATATGTATCCGCTTGTGGATGTTGCAACTCCCAATGTATTCCGAAATCTTTTTCCATATTCTGAAGTACCGAAGATTGCATTCAACGACCGAGTCGTTCCACATCATATGCCAGATGACATCTGGATCACCGACACGACATTCCGTGATGGCCAGCAGTCCAGAGCACCATACAGCACTGAGCAGATCGTAAGGATTTATGATTACCTTCATAAGCTGGGCGGACCGGAAGGAAGGATTCGTGCTTCTGAATTTTTCCTTTACAGTAAGAAAGACCGTGATGCTGTTGAGAAATGTATGGAGAGAGGCTATGAGTTCCCTGAGGTTACCAGCTGGATCCGTGCAAATAAGAAGGACTTCCAACTTGTCCGCGATATGGGTATGAGAGAGACCGGTATCCTGGTAAGCTGTTCCGATTATCATATTTTTTATAAGATGAAAATGACACGTAAACAGGCGATGGAGCATTATTTAAGCATTGTAAAAGAATGTCTGGAAATCGGTGTTTCTGTCCGTTGCCATCTTGAAGACATTACACGAGCTGATATTTATGGCTATGTTATCCCATTCTGCCTTGAGCTGATGAAGCTTCGCCAGCAGTACGGCATTCCGGTTAAGGTTCGCTGCTGTGATACCATGGGCTACGGTGTTAACTATCCTGGTGCCGTGATCCCTCGTTCTGTACCTGGTATTATTTATGGTATTATGGTTCATGCAGGCGTTCCTTCTGAACTGATCGAGTGGCATGGACATAACGACTTCTATAAGGCAGTCAGCAACTCCACAACAGCATGGCTGTATGGTGCGTGTGGTGTTAATACTTCTTTGTTTGGTATCGGAGAGCGTACCGGAAATACACCTCTTGAGGCAATGGTATTTGAATATGCACAGCTTCGCGGAACTTTGGATGGAATGGATACCAAAGTCATTACCGAGATTGCAGAATATTATGAGAAAGAAATCGGC
>JAERMT010001061.1_pt1 | contig 12910 bp, 10 predicted proteins | sample 9267081 | NCBI WGS metagenome assembly JAERMT01 (sample SAMN17071939, study PRJNA684904) | human gut metagenome | isolation source: diarrhea sample from child under the age of five | host: Homo sapiens | place: South Africa: Mafikeng, Mafikeng Provincial Hospital | collected 2019-09
AAAAATAAGGTTGTTTCATAAATGTTAACAGAGTTCTAAATTTTAAAAATCTTTTTCTCCCCCTTGTTTTTTCAGCCTAAATAGTTTAGAATAAGCACATAAGTGGTAGAAAGTGGTGAATAGTGGTGGTGAGTGGGGAATAACGGCAGAGTCCATTACCACCTGAGAAATCTGAAGGGGAGATTCAGATTTTGCGAGAGTAGGTGAGTAACATGTTCATGGGAGAGTATAACCACACGATCGACGCGAAGGGGCGTCTGATCATTCCTTCTAAATTCAGGGAGCTCTTAGGGGAAGAGTTTGTTCTGACAAGAGGGCTTGATGGCTGTCTTTACATTTATCCGATGGATGAATGGGAATCCTTTGAAATGAAGCTCAGATCTTTACCACTTACAAATAAAAATGCCAGAACTTTTTCACGATTCTTTGTAGCTGGAGCAACTACATGTGAACTGGACAGGCAGGGACGAATCCTTGTACCGCAGACACTGCGCGAATTTGCCGGTCTGGAGAAAGATGTGGTTCTGACAGGTAATCTGAACAGAATTGAAGTTTGGAGCAAAGAAAAATGGAATGAGATCTGTGATTATGATGACATGGACAGCATTGCAGAGAGCATGCAGGACATGGGAATCACAATCTGACAGGTCTCGTTTGAAGTATCTTGCAAAGTAAATCCAGACAGGAGACGGAGATGGAATTTAAACACAAATCTGTATTACTGGAAGAGACCATTGAAGGTTTGAATATCAAACCGGACGGAATCTACGTGGATGGTACTTTAGGAGGTGCAGGGCATGCCGGTGAGGTATGCAGGAAACTTTCTGCCAAGGGGAGATTTATTGGCATAGATCAAGACCAGGATGCGATAATTGCTGCGAGTGAGAGGTTAGCCCCCTATAAACAGGCGACGATCATTCGCAGCAATTATTGTTACATGGTACAGGAACTGGCAGCAAGAGGCATCTATAAAGTCGACGGGATTCTCCTTGATCTTGGAGTATCTTCCTATCAGCTTGACAATGAAGAACGCGGTTTTACCTACAGGGTAGATGCACCGCTCGATATGCGCATGGACCAGCGCCAGACGCAGACAGCCGGCGATATTGTCAACGGCTATGAAGAAAAAGAATTATACCGTATTATTCGTGATTACGGTGAAGATAAATTTGCAAAAAATATTGCAAAACATATTGTTGCCGCCAGACAGGTGAAACCGATCACAACCACCGGAGAACTGACAGAAATCATCAGAGAATCCATTCCCATGAAGATGCAGGTGAAGTCAGGACATCCGGCCAAGAGAACTTTTCAGGCAATCCGTATTGAGCTTAACAGAGAGCTCGATGTGCTGCGGGATTCTCTGGATGGAATGATCGATATTCTTGATGATGGCGGAAGACTTTGCATTATCACTTTTCATTCTCTGGAGGACAGAATTGTAAAGACGATTTTCAGAAAAAATGAAAATCCGTGTACCTGCCCTTCAGATTTTCCTGTATGCGTATGCGGGAAGAAATCCAAAGGAAAAGTGATTACAAGAAAGCCGATTCTTCCGGGGGAGACAGAGATGGAAGAGAATCCGCGTTCCAAAAGTGCAAAGCTTCGGATTTTTGAGAGAGTATTATAATTAGAGAGGCATGAAATGGCGAGAACGACCAGGAGTGAAACAGCAAGAAGAAGCAGAACCAGTGCCAGAACAAACAGAGGAATGTATGTTGACGGAAATACGGTCAGACGTCTTGCAGAAGTTCCGGAGAGAAAGAGGCAGCCGGGAAGACAGAATCCGGGAAGGCAGCAGACCAATCGAAACCGAAGAGTGCAGGCGAGTCCTGCGCAGGTACCAAGGCAGAAACATCAGTTGAGTAAAGAAGCACAGAAGAACAGGCAGAAGGCGACTGCAATGAACTGGGGATTTGTAGCGTTTCTGGCAGTTGTATGTGTGGCGATATTATTCTGCTCTGTGAAATATCTTCGTTATAAATCAGAGATTACCGCAAAGATGAGTACAGTTGCATCTCTTGAGGAGGAACTGGCAGATTTAAAAGAAGACAATGATGCATATTACAGCCAGGTGACATCAAATGTGGATCTGAATAAGATTAAGCAGACTGCATTGGGAAGACTGGGGATGAAATATCCGTCAGATGATCAGACAGTAACCTATTCTACATCGGGTAACAGCTATGTAAGACAGTATCAGGATATACCAGATTCAAAGTAGGTGATTAATTGAGCAATACGGGAAGAAAGAGTCGAAGAAGACCACAGAGAAAAATAAATCAAAACATGAAAGAAAAGCTGCTGATATTGTTTGGAATTGTGTTACTGCTTCTGGTAATATTAGTGCTGAGAATTACTTATATTAATGCTACCAGTGGAAGCAAATACAAAAAACAGGTGTTAAGTCAGGCACAGCAGAAATATGAGAGCCAGGTACTGCCGGCAAAGAGAGGCGATATTTATGACAAGAACGGAAATATACTGGCTACCAGCAATAAAGTTTATAATGTGATCCTGGACTGTAAAACTGTAAATTCAGATGAGGACTATGTAGAGCCAACAATACGTGCCTTAAATGAGGTGCTGGGGATTGATGAAGAAACAGTGCGTTCTCTTTTGGCCGATTCAAGAACCAGCCAGAGTCAGTATCAGGTACTGACAAAACAGCTGTCTATGGACAAAAAGAAAGAATTTGAAAAATATAAGGCAGAGGATGAAGATTCCGGTCTTACTAAAGCGCAGGCAAAGGAACGGGCAAATATCAAAGGCGTCTGGTTTGAAGAGGATTATCTGAGAAGTTACCCGTTTAATGAAACAGCATGCGATACAATTGGTTTTGCACTGGACAGAGATGTGGCAGATATCGGACTGGAAGGGTACTATAACAGCACACTGACAGGCGTAGACGGAAGACAGTATGGGTATATCAATGATGATTCAGATGTGGAGCAGACCATTATTGCAGCGGTGAATGGAAAAAGCATTCAGACCAGCATTGACATCGGTGCACAGCAGATTGTTGAGAAATATGTTAATGGATTTAAAGAGGCAATGGGGGCCAAGAATATAGGTGTCATTGTTGAAAATCCGTCCACCGGTGAGATTATTGCCATGGATGGTGGTGACCGTTATGATCTGAATAATCCGAGAGATCTTTCCGCTGTATATACAGAAGATGAAATCAAAGCGATGAATGATGTGGAAACAGTGGAGGCTCTGAATGGTATGTGGAGTAATTTCTGCGTCACAGATGCCTATGAGCCGGGATCTGTTGTAAAGCCGATCGTCATGGCTTCTGCATTGGAAAAGGGTGCGATACAGGAAACAGATACATTTGTATGCGATGGATCGCAGACTTTTGGAGATACTATGATCAAGTGTGCGGTTTATCCGAGCGCACATGGCACAGAGACACTGGGAGAGGTAATTGCAAACTCCTGTAATGATGCAATGATGCAGATTGGTGCCAAGATGGGAGCTACTCAGTTTATCAAAGCACAGAGTCTGTTTAATTTCGGAACAAGGACAGGGATTGACCTGCCGAATGAAGGCGCAGGTATTATCCATACTAAGGACAGTATGGGGGAAACAGAACTTGCATGTTCTGCTTTTGGACAGGGTTTTACCTGTACCATGATCCAGGAAATCAATGCGATGAGTTCCGTTATCAATGGCGGATATTATTATCAGCCGCATCTTGTGACAAAGGTTCTTGACAGTAATGGCGGAACTATAAAAACAATCTCGCCGATACTTCTGAAGCAGACGATTTCCTCCAGGATTTCCAGTGATATCAGAAGCTATATGGCATTGAGTGTACAGCAGGGTACCAGCCGTCATTCCAAAGTGCAGGGTTACAGTTCAGGCGGTAAAACAGGTACAGCGGAGAAATACCCGCGAGGAAACGGAAAATATCTGGTTTCTTTTATTGGATTTGCTCCTGTAGATGACCCGGCTGTGGTAATTTATGTAGTTGTAGATGAACCGAATGTAGAGGATCAGGCAAACAGTACTTATCCGCAGTATATTGCACAGGGAATCCTTTCGGAGCTTCTTCCGTATCTGAATGTAGTGCCGGATGAATCTGAAGATGGAACAGTGCCGGAGACAGAATTGTGGGAAGGGTTTAAGGGACATTTAAAGAGTACTTCCATATCGGACAGTGAACTTGACAGTGACGGTAATCTGGTGGATGCAGATGGCAATCTGATAGACTGGGATGGAAACCGGATTGATGAAAACGGATATCTGCTGGATGCCAATGGAGATCACATATTGGATGAGGAAGGCAATTATAAGATGTCTACAAATCTTGTCAGTGCTTCGGGAAGTACGGATGCAGATTCTTCAGGAGATGCAGTATCCAATCCTGATGCACCTGCACCTCTGGAGGATGATGAAGCTGAGACGACTGAGGATAATGACGAAGAGACAGACGGTATTACCAATGAAGAAGCAGGTCTGGAATAAAAACGTATAGTTATAGCTCCGCAGAGAATGGTCATATATTGTTATGACAATCTCTGCGGAGCTTTTTTTATGAAAAAAAATATGACGTTTCACAAGAGAAAAATATGGGTGGTATTACTCTGCTGTATTTTAATGATGACAGGCCTTATCGGAAGACTGGTATATCTTATGTGTTTCAGATCAGATTATTATTATAAGAAAGCAAAAGAACTTCACGAAAGAGAGAGAGAGATCAAAGCGGCCAGAGGGGAGATTCTGGATGCAAGGGGAAAAGTTCTGGCATCAAACAGGACGGTATGTACAATCTCTGTGATCCACAGTCAGATTAAAGAACCTGAAAAAGTAATCGCCCTGCTGTCTGAAAAACTGAAAATAGATGAGGCAGAAGTGAGAAAAAGAGTGGAGAAAATCTCTTCCATGGAAATAGTAAAGACAAATGTGGAAAAAAGTACAGGTGATGAGATAAGAGAGTGCAGTCTGGCAGGGGTGAAAGTTGATGAGGATTATAAGCGTTACTATCCATGTGGAAGTCTGGCTTCAAAAGTCATTGGCTTTACGGGAGGTGATAATCAGGGAATTATCGGTCTGGAAGTGAAATATGAAGAAATCCTGAGGGGACAGCCAGGTAAAATCCTGACAACAACAGATGCCAGAGGTGTGGAAATTGATAAATTGGGTGAGACAAGGGAAAAACCGATAGATGGGAAAAGCCTGATAATCAGCCTTGATGTAAATATTCAGGAATTTGCGCAGCAGTCAGCTTTGAAAGTAATGGAGGAAAAGCAGGCAGAACGTGTATCTATCCTGCTGATGAATCCACAGAACGGCGAAATATATGCATGTGTCAATGTGCCGGAATTTGACCTGAATGATCCTTTTACCCTGACAGATGATCTGAATATGCAGTTAAATGAATCCGGGATAACAATACCGTCGGAAGATCACAATGAACAAAGTGAACTGGCAGTGCAGACAGCATCAGGAAAAACAAATACAGAAAGAAAGCAGGAATTACTGAATCAGATGTGGAGAAATCCCTGCCTGAATGATACTTATGAACCGGGCTCCACATTTAAAATCATCACCATGGCAGCCGGACTGGAGGCTGGTGTTGTTTCACCTGGGGACCGTTTTTATTGTCCCGGATATAAAGTGGTGGAGGATCGCAGAATCCACTGTGCAAAAAGAACAGGACATGGATCCCAGAATTTTGTGGAAGGTGCACAGAATTCCTGTAACCCTGTGTTTATAGAGGTGGGGCTTCGCCTTGGGATAGAACGTTATTATAAGTATTTCAGACAGTTTGGACTTCTGGATAAAACCGGGACAGATCTTCCGGGAGAGGCAGGAACTATTATGCATCAGAAGAAAAATATGGGAGAAGTGGAACTGGCAACGGTTTCTTTTGGACAGTCTTTTCAGATTACGCCTGTTCAGCTGGCTGCAACAGTAAGTTCACTTATAAACGGAGGCAGACGGGTGACGCCGCATTTTGGAGTCGCAGTGTTAAATCCTGACAGAACAGAGGGTGAGAAACTGATTTTTCCGGTAAAGGAAGGAATTGTCTCTGAAGAGACTTCGAAGGAAATAAGAGAAATCCTGGAAACAGTAGTATCTCAGGGCTCCGGAAAAAATGCAAAAATTGAAGGATATGCCATCGGTGGGAAAACTGCCACTTCTCAGACACTGCCAAGAAGTGCAAATCGTTATATTTCCTCTTTTTTGGGATTTGCACCTGCAGAAGATCCGCAGATACTGGGACTGTGTATTATTCATGATCCGAAAGGAATCTATTATGGAGGGACAGTAGCTGCACCTGTGATACGTGGTATTTTTGAGAATATCCTGCCATATCTTGGAATTGAAAAAAGTGATGTTTCTGATTTTTCTGCAGAAGGCAATTAGGGAAATTCCGCAGGCAGGGTTGATAAATAAGCAAAAAAGCCTTATACTAAAAGAAATCTGAAAGTAAAAAACTTTCAGGAAAAAACGAAAGAATGAACGAGGTGTAAGATGGAATTTCAAGTTGTAATCCCTGTGCTGATTTCTTTTGCAATCAGCGTTGTATTAGGACCGGTCATCATTCCTTTTCTCCGGAGACTGAAGATGGGCCAGACAGAAAGAACAGAGGGCGTACAGTCCCATTTAAAGAAAGCAGGAACACCTACAATGGGTGGAGTGATCTTTCTGATCGCCACAGCGATAACTGCATTATTTTATGTAGGGGATTATCCGAAGATCATTCCGGTACTGTTCCTGACTCTTGGATTTGGAATTATCGGATTTCTGGATGATTATCTGAAGGTTGTGCTGAAACGCTCAGACGGACTGCTGCCATGGCAGAAATTTTTACTTCAGGTAGTTCTGACTGCGATTTTTGTATTTTATATTGTTAAGTATACAGATATCTCACTGACTATGAGAATCCCATTCTGGAGCGGACATTTCCTGAATCTTGGATGGCTGGCAGTTCCGGTTCTTTTCTTTGCTGTGATCGGTACTGTGAATGGAGTTAATTTTACGGATGGTCTGGATGGTCTTGCTTCCAGTGTGACTCTGATCGTTGCAGTATTTTTTACAGTAGTTTCTATTGGAATGAAATCGGGGATCGAGCCGATCACAGGTGCAGTTGTGGGAGGACTGATGGGATTTCTGCTGTTTAATGTATATCCGGCAAAAGTGTTTATGGGAGACACAGGTTCTCTGGCACTGGGTGGTTTTGTTGCAGGTACGGCTTATGTGATGCAGATGCCGTTATTTATCCTGATCGTGGGTCTGATCTATCTTATAGAAGTACTTTCCGTTATCATTCAGGTAACTTATTTCAAGGCAACACATGGAAAGCGTATTTTTAAGATGGCACCGATCCATCATCATTTTGAGTTATGCGGATGGTCTGAAACACGTGTAGTTGCGGTATTCTCAGTTATTACAGCGGTTATGTGTATGGTCGCACTGCTGGCACTGTAAGATTTTGGCTAAGCAGATTTCAGCGTTATGCTGATAAAAGGGAGGAAAATTATTATGGAATTACAGGGAAAAAAGGTACTTGTATTCGGTTCCGGAAAAAGTGGAATCGGAGCATCTGACCTTCTGGCAAAGGTAGGAGCATTTCCGGTTATCTATGACGGAAATGCCGAAACAGATAAAGACGCAGTCGTACATAAAACAGATGGGACATATTCGGTCACTGTATATGCAGGAGAACTTCCGAAAGAAGTACAGGACAGTCTTGATCTGGTAGTTTTAAGTCCCGGAGTGCCGACAGATCTTCCACTTGTAAAGAGTTTTTATGAGCAGGGGCTTCCGGTATGGGGAGAGGTGGAACTGGCATACAGAGTAGGTGACGGTGAAGTGCTTGCCATCACAGGAACAAACGGAAAAACTACTACAACAGCACTTCTTGGAAAAATTATGCAGGATGCACGTGAGTCTGTTTTTGTAGTCGGCAATATCGGAACCCCATATACTTCCAAAGCACTGGAGATGAAGCCAAACTCTGTAACTGTTGCAGAAATCAGCAGTTTTCAGTTGGAAACGATTGATGAGTTTGCACCAAAGGTATCTGCAATCCTGAATATTACAGAGGACCATCTGAACCGTCATCATACAATGGAAGAGTATATACGTGTGAAAGAACTGATCACTGAGAATCAGGGTACAGAAGATGTATGCGTGCTGAATTATGAAGATGAGGTTCTGCGTGAGTTTGGAAAACATCTGACTCCACGAGTGGTATATTTCTCCAGCGGACGTAAACTGGATGAGGGAATTTATCTGGATGGAAATAAAATCATCCTGAAGGACGGAGAAAAAGAAATCGAAGTAGTTAAGACAGAAGATCTGAAGCTTCTTGGAAAACACAATTTTGAGAACGTTATGGCCGCAGTTGCAATGGCTTACTACGATGGAGTATCCTTGGACAGCATCCGTAAGAGCATCTGTGAATTTACAGCTGTTGCACACAGAATCGAATATGTGACAGAGAAAAAAGGCGTTGTATATTATAATGATTCCAAAGGAACTAACCCGGATGCGGCAATTAAAGGAATCCAGGCAATGAACCGTCCGACACTTCTGATCGGCGGCGGTTATGATAAACAGTCCGGTTATGATGAATGGATTGAGGCATTTGACGGAAAGGTACGTTATCTGGTGCTGATCGGTCAGACAAAGGAGAAAATCAAAGAAGCTGCTGAGAAACATGGTTTCCATGACATCATCCTCTGCGAAGATCTGAAAGAGGCAGTAAAGGTATGTGAGGAGAAAGCACAGCCTGGAGATGCTGTTTTGCTTTCTCCAGCATGTGCAAGCTGGGGACAGTTTGATAACTATGAACAGCGTGGAGATATGTTCAAGGAATATGTAAGAAATCTGTAGAATATCTATAAGTAAGAATTATAGCTGTCCGGCAGAGAAAGACGAAGCTGCAGTGACCGGCTATAGATAATTTTGCGGAGAAACAGATGGCGCGAAAAAGAGCGACAGATTTATCAAAAACAGATATGACGATGCTGGTACTGATAGTACTGCTTGTGATTTTTGGCCTGGCAGTATTATTCAGCTCCAGTGAATATAATGGCAGAGTACGTTTCGGCGACTCTGCCTGTTATTTTAAGAAACAGTTATTTGCCACAGCATTGGGTATGGGAGTAATGTATATGGTTTCTTCCATTGATTATCATTTTTTTCTGAGGCTGGGACCAGTGGCATATCTGATTTCAATGTTTTTGTCCGGCGCAGTACTTCTTGTAGGTCAGGAGATCAACGGCTCAAAAAGATGGCTGAATCTTGGACCTTTATCTTTTCAGCCTTCAGAGTTTGCGAAAGTTGCTGTAATCCTTTTTCTTGCATGGCAGATCGATCGTACAAAAAAAGCAACCATGGGATTTGGATTTATGTGCAGGACAATATTGACCCTGCTGCCGATCATTGGTCTTGTAGGTTCAAATAATCTGAGTACAGCGATCATTATTCTGGGGATCGGTGGAATTCTGATTTTTGTATCCAATCCGGGATATCTGGAATTTATCGGGCTTGGCAGCGCAGGTGCAGGTTTCATAGCTGTTTTTCTTGCTGCAGAGAGTTATCGTCTGGAACGTCTTGCAATCTGGAGAAATCCGGAGAAATATGAAAAAGGATTTCAGACGATCCAGGGACTGTATGCCATCGGCAGCGGCGGAATATTTGGCAGAGGATTTGGAAACAGTCTGCAGAAACTTGGATTTGTTCCGGAAGCGCAGAATGATATGATTTTTTCGATTATATGTGAGGAAATGGGAGCAGCCGGAGCTATCTTTCTGATTTTTCTGTTTGCAATGCTTTTGTGGCGGCTGGGTGTGGCTGCTATGCATGCAAAAGATCTGGCCGGAGCTCTTATCTGTTGCGGGATTATGGGGCATCTGGCTCTTCAGGTTATTTTGAATATTGCAGTGGTGACCAATACAATCCCCAATACAGGCATTACGCTGCCTTTTATCAGCTATGGAGGAACTTCGGCAGTGTTTCTTCTTGGGGAAATGGGACTTGCGATGAATGTTGGAAAATGTGACAGGATAAATTGAATTACAGGTTTCAGAATGACGTAACATATAATAGAAAAAGCCATAAACTGTAAAGTAAGAGACTCTTTGGGAGCAAAAGGTTGGATGAAATCCATGTAACAGGTAAAGCTTCTCTCAGCGGAGAGATTTTTATACAGGGATCTAAAAATGCAGCACTTCCAATGATAGCCGCATCTCTGATGCACAGAGGACTAAGCATTCTGAGGGGATGCCCCAGAATTTCAGATGTTTTCTGTATGGAAGAGATTTTGAAAAGTCTTGGTGCAGTGACCTGGTGGGACGATCATGATCTTTATCTGGATTGTTCCTGCGCAGACGGAACAGAAATTCCTGCAGTCTATACAGGCAGAATGCGTTCTTCGATCATTCTGGCAGGTGCGGTGCTTGCAAGAAACAGAAAATGCAGGATAGGGTATCCGGGCGGATGTACGATCGGGAAAAGACCAATAGATCTCCATCTTATGGCACTGAGAGCACTTGGCGCGGATGTCCGGGAAAATGCATCAGGCCTGGATGGAGAATGTGTCAGATTTGAAGGGCAGGATATTGTGTTTCCGAAATCGAGTGTGGGAGCTGCTCAACAGGCAATACTGGCAGCAGTTCTTGCAAAAGGTGTAACACATCTTTATAATTGTGCGAAAGAACCGGAGATTTTCTGGCTCTGCAGATATCTGAAAACAATGGGAGCATTGATAGAAGGAGAGGAAACCGGTGAAATTACGATCAGAGGAGTGGATGAACTGAAAAGCGGAGACTACCGTATTCCTCCGGATCGTATTGTTGCAGGCACCTATCTGTGTGCGGCTGCGGCAGCAAGAAGTAAGATTATTCTTCATAATGTACCTGTGGAGGAATTGCAGTCGTTTATGGAAGTATATAGGAAAATAGGTGGACAATATCAAGTAAATGGTGGTACACTAGAGGTCAATGGAAAGAATGCTGTCAGACCGGCTGTTTTAGTAGAAACGGAAATTTATCCGGGTTTTCCCACAGATCTGCAGGCTCCGTTGATGGCAGTACTGACAGGTGCGCAGGGACAGAGTACCATACGGGAAAATATTTTTGACCGGAGATTTGGCAGTGCTTTTCAGATGAAAAAAATGGGCGCAGATATTTCCGTAAGCGGAAACCAGGCAATCATAAGAGGGGGAAAAACTCTTAAGGGAACACAGGTACAGGCAGGAGATCTCAGAGGTGGTGCAGCCCTGCTCATTGCAGCACTTATGGCAGAGGGAGAAACCTGTGTTACAGGAGCCGGGTTTATCAGCAGGGGCTATGAGCATATCTGTGAAGATTTACGGACTTTGGGCTGCAGAATATGGCAGCCGGGGACAGAGGATTTGAGGATTTATGAGAGAAAGTAATTATGGGAAAAGACCTCCTATGAGCAAAAGGACGAAGAAGATGTTGGCAGGTATGATAGGCACCGGAGTTATGGTCGCTGTGATAGTATTTTTTTCCTATTATAAAGTAGATACTGTTGAGGTGAGGGGAACTTCCCATTATACAGACGAAGAAGTAAAGAATATGGTGCTTCGGGGACCGATGGCTTCCAATTCGGTCCTTGCACCACTGCTCTATAGCACTACAAATACAGAGGACATTGCATATGTAGATGCATTTAAAGTTACCCAGCTGAACCGAAATACCATCTGTATCAGCGTAAAAGAGAAAAAAACAGTCGGATGCATCCGATATCTTGACAGTTACATTTATTTTGACAGAAATGGCATTTTTGTGGAGGGTTCTCAGAACAGAGATGAGACGGTTCCGTATTTTGACGGAATTCAGGTGAACAGCATCGTGATGGATGAGAAACTGGATATTAAAGGAGATACTGTACTGAATACAGCTGTAGCATTGTCTACAATCTTTCAGAAAAATGATATGATCCCCGATCATATCCAGTTTGACAGCAGCTATTCTATCAGCCTCATCTATGGGGATATAACTGTTCAGCTTGGAAAAGATGCTGATCTGGAAGAGAAGATGAACCGAGTGATAGCGATTCTGCCCAAAATTCAGGGAAAAAAAGGTATTCTTCATATGGAGAGTGTGGCTACGGAATCCAATACCTTTGAAGAAGAACTGGAACAGGAAGAAGTTACTGCTGAGAACTGGAATGGCGGTTATGATGAAGATGGCAATTATACCGGAGACGGCGAGTATGACGAGGATGGTAATTATGTAGGTGCAAAACCGAAGACTGCTCTTGAGGAAGCAATTGAGAACTGGAATGGCGGTTATGATGAGGAAGGGGATTATACCGGAGCAGGTGAGTATGACGAATCTGGTAATTATGTGGGACCGAAGCCTACACAGGAATCTCTGGATGCGGCATCTGATGAGTCGGGAGACGGTTCAGGAGATGAAAGTTCCGCAGATGACCAGAGTTCTGATATCTCAGAAGATGGAGAAAGTGATTCATCATATGACGACGGAAACTCAGATGATTCAGATGGATATGGTGATTATACAGAAGATAACAGTGATTATCAGGGGGATGATTCTGAGGGATATTGATAGTATATGGAAACTTTGAGATCAGAGAAGGCTCCGTACACTGATACAACATATTTACCGGAATTGCCGAAAAAGAGTGAAAAAAGTATAAAAAAACAAAATTAATGGTTGATTAATTCTCAAAAAAAATATATGATATATCTATATGTAACTTTGATATAAATCACTGAAAAGGATATCAGGTATAAATAAAGGAGGAAGTACGTTGTTAGAGATTATGTCAAACGAGGCTGAATCATCTGCCAAGATCATAGTGATCGGTGTAGGTGGAGCCGGAAATAATGCAGTAAACAGAATGGTGGAAGAGGCCATCGGCGGAGTAGAGTTTGTAGGTGTTAATACTGATAAGC
>JAERMT010000001.1_pt1 | contig 12886 bp, 11 predicted proteins | sample 9267081 | NCBI WGS metagenome assembly JAERMT01 (sample SAMN17071939, study PRJNA684904) | human gut metagenome | isolation source: diarrhea sample from child under the age of five | host: Homo sapiens | place: South Africa: Mafikeng, Mafikeng Provincial Hospital | collected 2019-09
CACTTGTCAACAACTTTTTCAAACTTTTTTCGAAAGGTTCGTTGTAAAAGCAATTCCACGGAACGGAACGCAAAATGCCGAAGTATATACCTCGGCATCTCGCTTGATTTGCATATTCTCGGTTCCCTGAGAACTGTGCTATTTTACTTTTACCTTCTTAACGGATGACCACTTGCCGCTGTAGTTCTTGCCGCTGACTTTCTTAACGGCGCATACCTTTATATAGTATGTCTTCTTGGATTTCAGCTTGCTGATGGTCTTCTTTACCGTCTTGCCGGATTTCACGGTTACGGTCTTCGCATTCTTGAACTTCTTGCTGGTGCTGTAGGTCACTTTGTAGGAGGTGGCGCCGCTGACCTTCTTATAGGTAGCGGTCACTTTCTTCTTGCCGGCCTTCAGCTTGAGACCTTTCACCTGACCCGGCTTCTTTACCGTGGTCGGAGCAGGTTTTACATTCGTTTCATCGTCTTTCTTATTCGATGAACCATTCAGTTTTTCTTCGGCCTTCTTGAGCTCTTCCTGGGTCTTCTTCAAAGAATTCTGGAGTTCCTCTATCTTCTTGTTCAGTTCTTCCAATTCCTTATTCGCCTTGGTGCACTCTTTTTCCTTATCGGATAACTTCGTCTTGAGCTGATCTCTTTCTTTTTCTGCCTGTGTTAACTTCTCGTTCAGTGCAGTGTTATCCCCACTGCTTGCCTTCAAATCTGCTTCTAGTTTTTCACACTCCTTGGTCTTTACATCCAAGGCATCCTGCAACTTCTTCTCTGCTTTCTGGCTGGCATCCAACTTCTTCTGAAGTTCTGTCTGTGTATTCTGTGCCGTAGTCAGCTGGTTCTGAAAATCACTCTTTTCTTTCTTTACCTGTTCTAACTGTTCCTTCAGCGTCTTGTTGCTGCTCTCGCTTTCAGTGAGCTTTTCCTCCTTATCTTTCAGTTCAGTATCCTTCTGCGCCAGTTGGTTTTTAAGGTCATCAATTTCGTCCTGTGCTTTCTTCAATTCTTCTTGAGCCTTCTTCATTTCTGCTTCTGTCTTGGCATTCTTGACGATTAATTCAGCCTTTTCGATTTTTGGATATACTTCCTCTAATGATTCTCTAACACTGTATAAGTTAGTTAAAATTTCATTTTCAGCACTATCAAGATTTTCAAATTCCGAGTAAAAAGCTTCTTCCAGCCCTTTATTCTCTAACTCATCACGAACCGCTTGTACTTCTTCCTCCAAACCTTCAGCTTTGTTGGTATACTCATTTATTGTGTTTTGTAGTTCTTCCTCGATATACTGAATCTTGCCTTTCGCCTCTGTCAATGATTTTTCTGCTACATCCGGATTTTCAATATTCTTATTAATCAACTCAGAAATTATTGATTGACATCTATACAATTCACGTGCATAAGAAGCTGCTTTTTTGTCTGCTTCGTTTTTTGTTTCTTCTATCTTTTCCTGCAGCGTTTGAATTTTTTCCTTCATACCTCTATATTCTAAGCTTTCATTTACACTCCAGGTTCCATCTTCATTTTTTTCAAGTTCATATCCATCCGCAACACAAATGCCAAGCGGTTGACGATCCAAAGTTCCTCCTTTAAGTTTAATCTTTCCACCACCCGGAATCAAATCGCCCTTGAAATTACCGTTTGTAATCATGAGTCCGAAATAACCATCATCTGAATTCAAATCCGAGATTTCGATAGCACCGTCAATTGTTCCCGTTATGTTAATCGTTCCTCCTGTAAACGGCGATGCCTTCACATAGATTGCATGATTTCCACCTGATGCCTGGATATTGCTAGCGCCACCTATCTTGATATTATCCTCGTCGTAGGCATTGCTTTCTGCCTTATTCCATACCACATATTTGCACTTAGCATTTGCAGATGCATCAACAGTACAATCTTCAAAGTCAATCATTCCGCAGTTCTTAATTCCCTTCTCCACCTCTGTGGAGATTTTTACTTTTCCATTCTTAAAACTGATGTAACCTTGGCCATCTGTTCCAGTATAAAAAGCCACGTTTTCCGAATCTTCATCATTCTCCACATCTTCCGTGGAAACGCTTTCAGTAATATCGTATGTATGTCCTTTCAAATCAATCCTTACTTCAGTATTTTTGTTAATACACCCTTTTCCGCTAAAATCTTTATTTAAAGATATTTCAAGTGGTGCTGGACAACCGTCTGAATTTTCTTCTGCACTCCAAATTGGATATGCTGCATCAATGGCTTCCTGCAGCGTGTCGTAATTTCCAACCACCTCATGATTGTAATCTTTCAGCGTCCACGGTGCATCAGAATTCTCCGTACCGTTATTCTCACCAGTTTCTCCTGCGAATACCATTGCTGGCATAAATGTCATCGTCATCACGACGGACAGAATGCCTGCCAACCATTTTCTTTTGGATTTCATAGAATCCTCCTTCCATCCATTTCCTTTCTCTCTGTTCCGGCGAATCTTCTCCCGCCGAATGGCCTACAAATTAATTCTAACCCCTCTATATTACTTCTGTCATTTGATTCGCAGTTTAATTTTCCCACAAAAAAAAGAAGCGGGGCATCCGGAGATGTCCGCTTCGATTTGCGTTTGCTTTTTTTCAGTTGTGGGCTCTTTCCTACCAGATGCCCATCACGTGCTGCATCAGCAGGCTCATGGCGGTGATGCCGGCCCAGCACACAGCACCCAGAGCGATTGGCTTGCCGCCGGATTTTACCAGCTCCACCAGGTTGCTGTTCAGGCCGATGGCGGCCATGGCCATGGTGATGAAGAATTTGCTCAGCTCCTTCAGCGGTGCAAAGACATCTGCGGAGACGCCCGCCATGCCCGCGATGGTGGTAATCACCGAAGCGATTACGAAATACAGAAGGAACATCGGAAATGCCCGCTTCAAGCTGAAATTGTTTTTACCGGAGCCGGAGGATTTGCGGGCGCGGTGGATGGCCAGACCCAGAGTGATTGGGATGATCGCCAGGGTTCGGGTGAGTTTTACCGTTACGGCCTTGTTCAGGGTTTCGGCGCCCAGGTTCCACATGCTGTCCCAAGTCGCGGCAGCCGCAGTAACCGAGGAGGTGTCGTTGATTGCCGTTCCCGCGAAAATACCGAAGGCCTCGCCGCTGTGGGTGTCGAAGCCGATGGCGGCGCCCAGCATCGGGAAGAAGATGGCCGCCAGCACGTTGAAAAAGAAGATGACGGAAATCGCCTGCGCCACCTCTTTGTCGTCGGCATCGATGACCGGTGCCGTTGCGGCGATGGCCGATCCGCCGCAGATGGAGGAACCCACGCCCACCAGGGTGGAAATGTTTCCCGGAATGCGCATTGCTTTGTGGAGCACCCATGCCAGAATCAGCGAGGTGGCGATGGTGCTGATGATAATCGGAAGGGACTGTCCGCCGGTGCGGAGAACCACGCCCAGGTCCATGCCGAAGCCCAGCAGCACTACCGCCGTCTGGAGGATGTACTTGGAAGTGAATTTAATCCCCTTCTTCGCTTTTCCCTGATCCTTCCAGAACAGGGCGATGATCATGCCCAGCAGAATTGCGATTACCGCGCTTCCCACCACCGGAAACTGTTTTCCGATGAACCATGCCGGCAGCGCCAGCAGGAAGCAGACCGCAAAGCCCGGGGCTTTCTCTTTAATCGTGTTGTTCATTTTACTCTCCTTCATTCGTCCTATGCCGCCGGTTTCTCAAGGCGACTTTTCTATTATAAGCCGAACCGGAGGTCTTGTAAAATCATATTTTGCGAATGGTCCCCGCCACTACCGAAGTCGCCGTCTTTGATGTATAATGTTCATCGTGTCCGAAAGATTATAAAAACGCATATAGATAGAAGGAAGAATCTCATGAAACAATTCTGGTCCAAAACATCCACGCTGGTCATCACGGCCATTTTCTGCTGCACCCTGTGGGGCAGCGCCTATCCGTGCATCAAGGTCGGCTACCGCCTGTTCTCCATCGCCTCCGGTGACGTTCCCGGCCAGCTGTTTTTCGCCGGCTGCCGTTTTGCGCTAGCAGGAATCCTGGTGATTCTGGCGGGCAGTCTGCTGCAGAAGAAACTGCTTTTGCCGGAGAAATCCGATTGGAAGCCCATCACTGCGCTAGCCCTATTCCAGACGATTCTGCAATATATCTTCTTTTATATGGGCCTGGCCCGCGCCTCGGCGGTGCGTTCCTCCATCATCAACGGCACCGGCGCCTTCGTGGCGATTCTGCTGGCGGTGTACATGTTCCGGCTGGAGAAAATGACGATAAAAAAATTCATCGGCTGCTTCCTGGGGTTTTCCGGGGTGCTCCTGGTGGAAACTGTCGGTCAGACGGTGGATTTCGGCTTCGCATGGAACGGGGAAGGCTTCATCCTCCTTTCCGTGTTCGCCTCCTCCATGGCGTCGGTTTTGATTAAAATCTTCTCCCGGGATCACAACCCGGTGCTTCTTTCCGGCTGGCAGTTTTTCACCGGCGGACTGGCCATGGCCGTTGTGGCCTTCTTTTTCGGCGGCCGAATGACGGTGGGAGCCCCAACCTCTCTTCTGCTGCTCCTTTACATGGCCTTCATCTCCTCCGCCGCCTACACACTGTGGGGCGTCCTGCTGAAATACCACCCGGTGAGCCACGTGACGGTGTTCAATTTCGTCACCCCGGTGGCCGGGGTGCTTCTTTCTTCCGTCATCCTGTCGGAACACGGCGCACTGAACGGATCCGTCCTCATCGCTTTGGTGTTGGTGTGCGGCGGAATTCTGGTGGTCTCTCGGGAATAATTCATTGCGCAAAATATTGCCCTCGATTCCCCCTCGGTGGTATAATCTATGCGATGTTACTGCTCATAAGGGGACGGGCGAAACATCTATGGTTACAAGAAAATGTTTTTGTCAGAGGATTTACAGGGGGTATTTGAGATGACACAACGAAAAGCGGAGGCGCTGATTGCGCTTGGACTCACTTTACGGGGAACGTCGCTGCTGTTCAGCAAGCTGGCCATGCAAACCATCGGGCCGTTCACGCTGTGCGGCATTCGTTTCCTGATTTCATTTGCGGTGGTGGCGCTGATCTTTCACAAGCAGCTTCGCAGCTTTACCAAAAAGGAAGTATTCCACAGCGCAATTGTGGGTTTCTTCTATTTCTGCTGCATGGCGTTCGAGCTGCTGGGACTTCGGACGACACCGTCCTCCACAACTGCTTTTATTGAAAATACATCGGTGGTCATCGTACCGCTGCTGGCGGCAATCGTATACCGCCGGCTACCGAAACGCATGGATATCCTGTGTGCGCTGATCGCCCTCGCCGGCATCGCGCTCATGACCTTGAAGGGCAGCAGGCTGGCATTTACGCCGGGAGAACTGCTGGTCTTCGGCGGTGCGGTGAGCTACGCGATTACCGTCGTGGTCATGGACATGGTTACGGTGGATGACAACCCGCTGAACATCGGAGTTTTCCATCTGTTCTTCATCGGATTCTTCAGCTTGCTGGCGGCGTTTATCTTCGAGGATTTCACCATCCCGACATCCGCGCCGGAGTGGGGTGCGATTCTGTACCTGGCACTGGTGTGCGGCGCCATCGGTTTCACGATTCAGCCGGTGGGGCAGAAATACACCACGCCGGAGCGGGCCAGCCTGTACGTGGCGACCAATCCGCTGGCGGCGGTTGTTCTGGGCGTGATTTTCCTGGGCGAGCGGTTCACCTTTCTGGGAATCATCGGCTGCGGATTAATTCTGCTGAGCATTTTCCTGCCGGCTGCGCTTGAGAACGGACTGGCGAAGAAGAAGGCGTAGGGAATTTGATACAACGCTAAAACCCTGCAACGGTCTGATATGTGTCCAGGATTCCGGGTACATATCAGACCGCCGCAGGGTTTTTCATTTGCGCAGGATTTCCAGTGAGCCCTTCTCAATGCAGATGCTCTTCACGAACTTGCGGGTCTTCCCGTCCTTCGGGAAGTGCACTTCCAGGAAGTCCCCTTCGCTGGAACGGATGACGCCCACGCCGAAATTCCGGCTCCGAACCTCGGCACCCGGAACGAATTCCGCCGCCTTCTCCCGGAGCGCCCGAGAATCCATCCGACGTACATCCTTTTGTTTGCCGCTGCGGTCCGGCATTTTCCCGAAACATTCCCGCAGGAATGGGGACGAGCAGTCTCCGTAGTCCGGAAGGATCAGTTCCTCCCGAGCCCGGGTGATTGCCACGTAGAAGATGCGCCGCTCCTCCTCCCGATTGTTTTCTGAGGAAGGGAGCACATCCCGAACGGCGTCCACAAGAATCACCCGGTCGTACTCCATTCCCTTGCTGCCGTGAATCGTGCTGAGAATCACTTTGGCATCCGATGTCTCCGGACTCTCGGTCTCGCCGGCGGAAATCACCTGCTCCAGTTCCCACAGCTTCTGTAGGAACTCCGCAATGGTGTCTGCGGGTTCCGCCAGCGCTTCCATCACGAATAGCTTCTCGCTCTTCTCGTTTCGGTACCGAATGCCGGTGCGAATCATTTCCAACGCCTCTTTCGCATTGTTGCAAAGGCGCATATCCTTCAGGTTATCCCGAAGAATCTGCAGGTCCTCCCGCTTCTGTCGGCCCATCAGCGGGGATTCCGTCAGCGCCGCCAGGATGGGATCCTCCCGGCGAAAGTCCATCCGCCGCACCGCATCGCCCACTGCGTTTTTCGGAATCCGGTAATTCAACTTATAGTAAATCCGCCAGAACAGCTCGCTGTCCGCCGGGTGCATGACGAATCCCAGGATATCCTTCACATCCCGCACCACCCGGCTGCTGAAGAACAGGGTGTCCAGCCCCCGGTTTCGAAATGAAATTCCGGCATTTCTCAGGTGATAGATCAGAGGGATGGCGCTGTCGTTGTTCCGGTAGAGCACCGCCGTTTCCCGCTCCGGGTCTTCCCGAATCCAGTCGATAATCTGCCGGTACTGATCGGACCGCTGTGCCACCGGTTCCACTCGAACTCGGCCGGAGGACTCCGCCGCGGGCTTCATGTTTTTATCGTAACGCTTTCGGTTGTGCCGGATGAAACGGTCCGCCAGGGCCACGATGTCCTTTCCGGACCGGTAGTTGGTCTCCAGCCGATGCACTTTGCCCCCGGGATAGTGGCGCGGAAAGTCCAGCAGGGCCTCCGGGTACGCCGCCCGAAAACCGTAGATGCTCTGGTCTTCATCCCCCACCATGAACAGATTTCCCCCCTCCTGCGTGAGAATCTGCAGAATCCGGTGCTGCAGCCACGAGGTGTCCTGCGCCTCGTCCACCATCACATAGGGATATTTCCGCCGGTAATGGTTCCGCACCCCCGGCACCTTCTCCAGGAATTTGCAGGCATACACCAACTGGTCGTCATAGTCCATGGCGTTCTGCGCCTTCATGCTGCGAACGTAGGCGTCATACAAGGGCTTCGCCGGGTAATCCCCGATTCGAAGCTTCTTAATCTCCCCCTCCGAAAGCTGCATGTTCTTGATGTAGGTAATCTTCTGCGCAAACTCCCGGATGTCACTCTCCCCGGGAAAAGAATCCCCCGCCACGCTCACGAGAATCCGGCGCAAAAGCAGCCCGGTATCCGTCAAATCTTCCGGCTTCTGCCGTCCTGTTTTGTCCGCATAAAAGCAAACTACACGGTAGCAGAAGCTGTTGATGGTCATAAAATCCACCCGATTGCTTCCGTACTGCCGCCGGAACCGCTCTTTCATTTCCTCCGCCGCATTGTTGGTAAAAGTAATTACCAGCACGGAGGTGTCCGGCACGCCGGAACGAAGCAGGTTCTCCAGGCGGGCCAGCAGCGTGGTGGTTTTCCCGCTTCCGGGCACAGCAAGAAGCAGCGAGCTTCCGCTGCAATCCGCTGCGGCCGCTCGCTGCTGTTCGTCTAAATTTGTATTTCCGGTGAATGAGGAATGATTCATACCTCTCCGTCTCCCTGTTAATTTTTTACAATCTTTCCGTACAGGAGCTTCGATTCCAAGTCAATCTCCTCTGCGTGCTCGTCCAAAGTCTCGCCGGTGATTTTCTTGTAATCCGCCTCACTGGTCGCCCCTCGGTCTTTCATCAACTGTTGCTTCGCCGCTTTCATCTCCTCGGAAGAAACGTAAATCTTCTTTTTTCTGGAAATGGAATGAAGAATCAGCTTCTCCTTCACATTCTCCTTTGCCAGCTTCTCCACCTGCGCCTGGAATTCCGATTCCGTCAAATCCGACTCCTTCAGGTATTCCTTATACGTCAATCCGTATTCCCGAATCCGCTTGTGGTACTGACTGGTGATGTACTTCTCTTCCCGCTTCAGCTGCGCTTCCGGATACTTGCTCACCTCTGCGGATTTCACCAATTTCTTCCATTCCTTCGCCGTCAGGGTATCTTCCTCCGGCATGTCGAAGGATACGTACCGATCCAGCAGCAGAATATTGTATCCGTTGTAGCGGTTCAGCGTCGCGCTCAAAAGAAATAGAAGGAATACCAGAAACACCAGCATTCCTACTATAATTTTCTTCTTCTTGGAAAGCCGGCGAAAACGGGAATGTTCTCGCCATTTCTCGTGTGCGGATGAAAGGTGGTCACGAAGGCTAGTTCTTTCCGGAACTTGTTGTGACATCGTTGCTTACCTCCTTATCAATCAGTCGCACCTTGTTCGTCTTCTCTTTGCTTACACCGGAAAGCTCGGTGTCGTTCTGAACGGCCTTATCGATAATATCGGTCTTCTTGTTGTTCTTCGGAGTCGCCGTCGCAATGACCTTGTTTTCTTTTACCGTAGAGACCTTCACCTGACTCTGTTCGCCATCCAGGAAAACTTCCGTCCGGTTGGTGTCCACGTGCTTCCATTCCTCGCTGGTGGAATCTCTGTAGAATACTCGGTAATTACCTGCGTTGCTCTCCGCTGCGGTGAACTTAACCCTGGTCTTTCCGTTGACCTCCGAAGTCACCACATCCGTTACCTCGTTGGATTTCTCTTCCTTCTCGATGGTCTTGCTGCCGATCCGGAACGGAACGCATTCCGTATATCCGCGATACTTGCCCTTGCCCTTTACGATGACATAGCCTGTACCCTTCCGGATGTTTTTTGCGTACACCAGAGTGTAGTCCTGATTTTCCGTGAGCTTCGTCACGCCATCCTGAACGGTCACCTCCGGCTCCACCGGATTGCCGGTATACGCCAGCTGCTCGTAATCCATGGTGGCTTCCATCTTCTTGTTGCCGTTGGTGTTTTTATTTTTTGGAATGTACATATAGTTGGAGTCCACTCTGCCCCGAATTCCGGAGATGCGGTCGATGCTGCTGTACTGCCAGTAGGTGTAATCTTCCGAGGAAGTGTTGTTCACATTGTACTGCGCAATCCACAGCTCGTGACCGTCATTCACCAGCTTTGCCACATCCACGCCGGACGTCTTGGACGTCAAGCTCTGGGACACGTACAGGCAAGTGGTGTATCCGTGATCCCTGCAGTAGTTGAGGAACGCATCGGCAATCAAGGTCAGCTGCTTCCGGGCGTTGGCGGAACCGCCTTCCGCAACCCAGCCTGCATATGCCGCATCCAGTCTGCCGTTGGAGAACTCCATATCCATTACAATCGGAAGCTCCAGCTTTCTGCCCTCTGCATACTTGCACACTTCCTTCGCCTCGATTACCGCTTCTTCCGTGGTGGTCGCCTGGGAGTACCAATACACGCCCCGGGCCACTCCGGCCTTTGCCGCTTCGTCCATATTCTTTTCATAGGTGCGATCCTTAATCATTTCAAAGGAATTCTGTCCGGTGGCTCCGGCACGAACAAATGCATAATCCGCTCCGGCACGCTTCACCTTCTCCCAGTCGATATTTCCCTGCCATACGGAAACGTCGATTCCATAGAAAGCGCGGTTGGATGACACCTTGCCCGGCTGGCGCACGGTGTCCTTCGTTGGGAGGGCATATGTCGGAAGAGTCGAAAAGACCATGATCAGCATTACGACCACAGCAACAGCAATTCTTCCCGCTTTCATTGTTCCGATAAATCCTCTCAACATCCACTGCCTTTCTATCCTACAAGTGACTTCCTAAAAAATGACCACACTATTATAGCATACATGAGTCGCTTTTTATGATGAAAATATGATTGAACCGGCAATTTCCTTTTCAAACTTTTTATATTGCTTTAAGCTTTCATTAAGTTTTTTTCAGTATATTGGTACTATCAAATGAAACACGACAATGAAGGAGGATTCCCCATGAATTATAATTTCAACGAATCCAACACCGACTTCATTCTGATTAATCCGAATGAACAGAATCGGGACGACCATAAAAACAACCGACCGCCTCGGCAGAAACGGCCGAAGGAACATGCTTTTAGGAAACGGACCATCGCCACGGTGCTGAGTTGCGTACTCATCGGCGGGGCCTCCGGCTTTGGGGGTGCCATGATTGCCGAGCGCACCGGCGCTGCCACCCTTCTGGAAGGGAACGGCGGGGACCGCGCAGTGAGCGTGAAAAACGTGGATACCTCCAAGAAGATGACGGCGGCGCAGGTCTACGCCAAGAATGTGGATGCGACGGTGGGAATCTCCACCAAATCCACCACCCGCAACATGTTCGGTTACTCCACGGAGTCCGCGGCTTCCGGTTCCGGCTTCATCGTTTCCTCCAACGGATACATCGTAACCAACTACCACGTAATCGAAGGGGCGGATTCCATCACGGTTTCCACCAACAACGGAAAGAGCTACGAGGCGACGGTACGGGGATACAACGAGAGTTACGACGTGGCGGTGCTGAAAATCAACGCCACCGGACTTCAGGCAGTGACCCTGGGCAAATCCTCCGATGCCAACGTGGGCGATGAAGTGGTGACCATCGGCAATCCGCTGGGCGAGCTCACCTTCTCCCTGACCTCCGGCGCCATCAGCGCCCTGAACCGGGAAGTGACCTTCTCCCAGAACAACACCATGAAGCTGATTCAGACCGATGCGGCCATCAACTCCGGCAACTCCGGCGGCCCATTGTTCAACCTGTACGGAGAGGTCATCGGCATCACCAATGCCAAATATTCCTCCGGCAGTTCCTCCTCGGAGGCGTCCATCGACAACATCGGGTTCGCCATTCCGATTGACGAGGTGGATTCTACCATAAAGAAAATCATCAAGAGCGGAACCAAAAACAGTTCCGATTCGTCAAACAGTTCCGGCTCTTCCGGCCGCTCCGATTCCTCATCGGGTTCCGGAAGCAGCGGACAATCTCAGGATTCCTCCGGAAGCCATCACGGCAGCGTTCCGGAACAGGATGACAGCTGGGGAGATTCCATCGAGGATTTCTTCTCCACATTCTAGCTTTCCATCCGGGGGTGCACAGGTTGCAACTCCCGTGGATATATATATTTTCCTTTCTTTGACGAGGCCGGCATGCAAATGCCGGTTTCGTTTTTTGTGGGTCTTCACTTTTTGCCAATTTCTTAAGATTTCCGAAAGCTTTTCTTAATTTTCACCCGCCTTTCTTGATATCCTCCCGGCAATAGTGTAAGGTTATATCAATTCAAGTTGAACCTGAACGGGATACCGTTTCTAATAACGAAAGGAGTAATATATGAAGAAGAGAATAATATCTGTGATGCTGCTGAGCGCACTGGTACTGCTGTGTGCCTGCGCTTCTACCTCCTCCAAACCGGAGGTGACCCCATCGAAAACGGTGGATCAGTTCCTCAAAGGAATTCAGGATGAAGATCAGGATGCCATCAAAAAGGTGTACGAGGAGAGCACTTTCGACTTGGGCGCCGAGGCTTGGGACGACGACGATGACGAGGAAGGCATGGACACCGCAATGAACAAGGTGCTCACCAATGACTTCTACCCGAGACTGATCGACTTCGAATACAAAATCGGTGAGGAAGAGATTAACGGCGACGAAGCCACGGTAAAAGTAGATATCACTACCTACAAGATGGGCGACGCGTTCGTGGCCGGCTTCAAAGATTTCTTTGCCGGAGCTATGGATCTGTACAATTCCAAGGCTTCCGACGAGCAGGTCAGCAAGGTGATGAGCGAGAAATTGCACAAGCAGATTTCCGCACTGAAGAAAAAGGAGTACAAGAAGACCGCAACCTTCCATCTGACAAAGGAAAAAGGCGTGTGGGTTGTGGAAGACATGGACGACGACGAGAACGAAGCCGCTCTGAACATCCTGTCCGGCGGAATGCTGGATGCGGAGAACTCCATCGACCGCATGACCGATGACTAATCTATATTTCCAATAAAATACGAACCCCCGGCAACAGGCCCTTGCATGATTGCAAGCCCTGCCGCCGGGGGTTTTCGATTGTCTTTTATCTTTTCCTGCAGGACCGCTCCTTGCTGTAGTCCACCAAGGTATCGCTGCCCCGGCCGCTTCGGACGGTGGAAACGCTTTTTACCACATACCGCCCCTTTGCGATCTTCCGATTGCGGGTCAGGTTCAAGGTTCTGCCATTTGCCCGCCCGGTCCACCTGGCCACGGTGGTCCAGTGACCTTTCGAGGATTTCAGCAGGTACACCGTGGTGTACAGCGTGGTCTTCTTTGCAGCACTCTGATTCACCCGAACCCGAACATGTGCCCGGTCCTCCCGAATCCGAAGGCGGGTATCCACCGAAATGGAGCCTTTTTTTGCCGCATAGACCTTATCCGTATGAGTTTTTTTATGTTCCGGCCGGACGTCCCGGCTGCCGGCGAAAACCGGCGCGGACATTGCGGTCATCAGTACAACAACCAGCGTGAATATCAGCAGGTTCCGCTTTCTCATTGCTGCATCCCTTTCTCTTTGCTAAGTCACACACATACTTGCCTTATTCTACCATGAAGGCACGGGCTTTCAAATAAATTTTTCTTATAAAAGGATTATTCACTCACCGAATGGGTTTCCGTGTGCGCGAACTTTACCGCCTCCGAGGTCGTCTTTTCCTCTTTTTCCGGACCGCGGTTCGCGCACG
>JAERMT010000812.1_pt2 | contig 12869 bp, 13 predicted proteins | sample 9267081 | NCBI WGS metagenome assembly JAERMT01 (sample SAMN17071939, study PRJNA684904) | human gut metagenome | isolation source: diarrhea sample from child under the age of five | host: Homo sapiens | place: South Africa: Mafikeng, Mafikeng Provincial Hospital | collected 2019-09
ATCTAGGCGTATTTAAGATTACACATTACTGTCCGTGCAGTATCTGTTGCGGACCATATTCCAATGGAATTACATCGACTGGCGTAACGGCAACTACCAATCATACGATTGCAGTAGATCCATCTGTGATTCCGTATGGAAGCAAAGTAGTGATCAACGGACAGGTTTATGTTGCAGAGGACTGTGGTGGTGCAATCAAGAAAAATCGTATCGATATTTATGTTGCAACGCATGCTGAGGGCGAGGCTAAAGGTACATATGATACAGAAGTATATTTGATAAAATAAACAAAAGGCAGGAACCTGAAAATTCAGGATATCCTGCCTTTAATCATCTGGTGATCAGTAAAGGTAAAATCATTTATCTTGCCATGGCGTAAATTTTTTCCATGTCTTTCATGTTTAACTGTTTGAAAACGCCAATGGTACGTGTATCTTCAAAACTGCATTTGAAAGCCAGTTCATGAATCTGTTCGTCGGTCAGATCCAGACCTAGTTCATGAAGGCTGGTCGGCATATGGATTGAACGAAAAAAGTCTTCCATTGCTTCTATACCGGCGAGTGCTGTATTTTCATAATCAGCAAAACATGGAATATCGAAGATGTTGGTGGCAAATTGTGCGAAACGCTCCGGATTGGCATCATAAACATAACGTGCCCAGCTTCCCCAGAGTGCAGCAAGACCAGCACCATGAGTAACATCGTAAAGTCCGCCAAGTTCGTGTTCAAGCTGATGACAGGCCCAGTCACCACCACCAGTTCCACAGCCGGTCAATCCGTTATGAGAAAGACTTCCTGCCCACATGATCTCTGCTCTTGCATTGTAGTTACCAGGTTCGTTCAGCAGGATTCGTGCATTGTAAATGACGGTCTGCATCAGGGATTCACTGATACTGTCAGTGATCTCCATGGTTTCGATGTTGACAAAATAACGTTCCATGGTATGCAGAAGAATATCTACACAGCCACTTTCGGTCTGATATTCCGGCAGAGTATAGGTGAGTCGCGGGTTCATCAGAGTGAATTTCGGGCGACAGAGGTCACTGCGGGTGCTTCCGCGTTTTAACCAACCATCTTCATTTGTAATGACACAGGAACCGCTCATTTCGCTTCCGGAAGCGGCAATCGTAGGGATAGCGCCGATTGGAAGACAGGCGTTTGGAATCTCTGTTTTGAGAAAAAAATTCCAGACATCGGTCCATGGATTGGCAACACCATAGCCAATGGCTTTTGCAGAATCAATAACACTTCCACCACCGACAGCCAGAATGAAATCCACAGATTCTTTCTGACAGAGTGAGATACCTTCTCGTACTTTGGAGAGACGTGGGTTTGGGACAACTCCGCCCAAAGTGACAAAGTCGATTCCTGCTTCAGTGAGACACTTACTGATTTCGTGAATCAGACCGGATTTTACAGCACTTTCGCTGCCATAATGAATCAGTACTTTGTGGCAGTTATAATCTTTTAATAATTCACCAATTTTTAGATGTGTATCTTTTCCAAAAATCACCTTTGTAGGTGTGTAATATTCAAAACTTCTCATGATGATTAAACTCCTTGTTTATAATCAAGCATAACATAGTAAAAATATATCATAATTGTAACAAAAATTACAGAAAAAACAGTAAAAAAATTAAGAAAACAGCAAAAACTATGTATCAAAAAAGTTATATAAGACAAATTCTCTTGAGAAAATAACAATAGTCCAGTATAATAGAAAGAGAAAAATGGAAGAATAAAAGCTGAAATTTTCAAAAGAATGGTGTATATTATAAAGCAATGGGAAATTCAGGTGATAAAATGGAAAATATAATTATTATCGGAGCAGGTCCGGCAGGCATATCTGCGGCACTGTATGCTGCCAGAGGTAATTTAACCCCACTGTTGCTCAACAATGGAATCGGAGCACTGGCAAAAGCAGAAAAAATTGAAAATTATTATGGTCTGGAACGACCACTCTCAGGAGAAGAACTTTATGAGAGAGGAGTTGCACAGGCAAAGGCTCTGGGCATTCGCATAATTGATGCACAGGTGCTTGGAATTAATGGATTTGATACATTTACAGTCCAGACGACTGCTGGAAACTTTGATACAGTAAGTGTGATTCTGGCAACAGGCGGAAAGCGGTCTGCACCGAATATTCCGGGAATTCGGGAATTTGAAGGCAAGGGTGTCAGTTACTGTGCGATCTGTGATGCGTTTTTCTACAGAAACCGCGATGTGGCGGTAATTGGAAACAGTGATTTTGCACTTCATGAGGCGGAAGAACTGCGAAATGTAACTTCATCAGTGACAATATATACAAATGGCAGAGAACCGGAGTTTTCAAGAGAACATCCGATTGCAGTGAACACAATGAAAATTCAGGCAATCGAGGGTGGAGATACCGTTTCGGGTATTCGGATGGAACATGATGTTGCTTCAATGGAAAATGAAGACAGGGAATCATTTTATCCGGCAGACGGGGTGTTTGTGGCACTGGGGACTGCCGGCAGTACTGAGATCGCACGACAGATGGGCGCGGAACTGACAGATAAAGGAAATGTCAGAGTCAATTCTGAGATGGAGACAACGATTCCGGGTCTGTTTGCGGCGGGGGACTGTACAGGCGGACTCCTGCAGGTATCCAAGGCAGTCTATGAGGGAAGTATGGCGGGAATCAATGCCGGTAAATATGTTCGTCAGAGAAAAAAGGCAGCAGACTGAAAAATAACAAAATGAATAAAATATCAAAGTAAAAATACTGAATAATAGTATATACAGAAAAGGAGAATTAGTATGGCAAAAACAATCACATCACAAAATTTTGAAGAAGAAGTTTTAAAATCAGAAAAACCAATCCTGCTTGATTTCTGGGCAACCTGGTGCGGACCTTGCATGCGTCAGGGCCCAATCGTGGAAGCACTGGCAGAAGAAGGTTATAATGTAGGCAAAATCGATGTGGACCAGGAAATGGGGCTTGCACAGCAGTTTAAGGTTATGAGCATTCCGACTCTTTTGATCTTTAAAGGCGGACAGGAAGTACATCGTCTGGTTGGACTGACATCCAAAGAAGATCTTAAGAAACTTCTGGATGAATAACAGCAGGAAGGGTTTAGTATATTCATGAAAATCTTACTTGCAGCATGCAATGCAAAATATATTCATTCAAATCTGGCAGTGTATGATCTGAAAGCATATTCATTTGATTATGATGAGCATGTGATTCTTAGGGAGTATACGATCAACCAGCCAAAGGATGAGATACTGAAAGATATTTACAGCAGTGGAGCAGACGTTGTCTGCTTCTCCTGCTATATCTGGAATATTTCTTTTGTACGGGAACTGATTCGTGATCTTGTTAAGATACTTCCAAAAACAGCTTTTTGGGCAGGCGGTCCGGAGGTTTCTTACGATGCTGAAAAATTCCTGACAGAAATGCCGGAGATGACCGGAGTTATGGTAGGAGAAGGCGAAAAGACATTTCATGATCTTCTGGAATTTTACATAGATGGGAAAGACAGCCTTGAAGAAATTTCGGGAATTGCATACAGAACTGGTGATAAGATCATTCATAACGGCTGGCGGGAACTGATGGATTTAAGTGCAATTCCATTTGTTTATGAGCATCTGGAGAAATTTGAGAACAGAATCATTTATTATGAGAGCAGCAGGGGATGCCCGTTTTCCTGTAGCTACTGTTTGTCTTCCATAGATAAGAAACTTCGTTTCCGGGATTTGGAACTGGTCAAAAAAGAATTGCAGTTTTTCCTGGATCACAGAGTTCCACAGGTGAAATTTGTGGACCGTACTTTTAACTGTAAACATGAACATGCTATGACAATCTGGAAATATATTCTGGAACATGATAATGGTGTGACAAACTTTCACTTCGAAATTTCCGCAGATCTCCTTCGAGAGGAAGAGATGGAGCTGATGTCACAGATGCGCCCTGGACTGATTCAGCTGGAAATCGGTGTGCAGTCAACAAATCCGGAGACGATTCGGGCTATTCACCGACATATGGATCTGAAAAAATTGGAACATTGTGTAAACAGAGTTCACAGTTTCCGAAATATCCATCAGCACCTGGATCTGATTGCAGGGCTTCCGTATGAGGATTATGATACTTTTCATCAATCATTTAATGATGTATACCAGATGAAACCGGATCAGCTTCAGCTTGGATTCCTGAAAGTTCTGAAAGGCTCGCTGATGCAGAAAGAGGCCGAAGGATATGGAATCGTTTATAAAGAAAAAGAACCATATGAAGTGCTTTCCACGAACTGGCTTACCTATGGAGAAGTTCTAAAATTAAAAATGGTGGAAAGTATGGTAGAAGTGTATTATAATAGTGGTCAGTTTTGGCATACACTGGAATATTTGGTACCGCTTGAAAAGGATGCTTTTACTTTTTACGAGAAACTGGGTTCTTTTTATGAGAAAAAAGGTTACAGTGAGATCTCACATTCCAGGATGCGGCGTTATGAGATACTTTTGGAATATCTGCAAGAAGAAACAGATGTTCCGACAGAAGTAGCTGCACAGAAAATGTTGTATGATCTTTACCTGAGAGAAAAACTTAAGAAGCGCCCTGCATTTGCTCCGGATCAGAAACAGTATGAGACAGCAGTATGGAACTACCGGAAGAATAAACAGGTTTCCAAAACAGCACATATTGAAGTGTTTGAGAATGGAACGGTGATTCTGTTTGATTATGAGAAACGTGATCCATTGTCGAAGAATGCATATACAGAGGTTGTTCAGTTATAAATGGCTGAGTGGAAAAAGTTGATTATATCAGATGTGAGATGACTCCCACCTCTGCAGGTGGCGAGCAATAAAAATGCTGAGGCATTTTTGAAAATAGGAGAGGTGAGGACGAAGATGGGAATGTTTGACCCGAAAAAAAGAAAAATTATTACAGCGGTGATCGCAGTGATACTGGTTCTTGCGATGGTTGTACCAAGTGTTCTTTCTATTTTATTATAAAAGGAGAACTGGAAATTAGAACACTGGAGGAAGAGTATGAAACTAGGACAGCAGGCGTTAGAAGCACTACAGGCGGAAATTACAGGAAGAATATATCCGGGAGATGACCTGGTGGTGGCAGGAGAGACAGGTATATCAGGTACGTTGGAACTGATCTGCCGGGAGTGGGATAAGCTCAGAACATATTTTTCAGAGAGTTTTCTCCGTATGGGGGTGGAAACACTGAAAAATTGTATGATTTCAGAAGAAGATGTATTTTGGAAAGAAGCTGGGTTTTCTGCATTGTATTTTACAGAGAACGGTGGAATTTTAAGTGGTCTGTGGAAAATGGCAGAAGCTTCTGGAGTTGGTATGGATGTAGATCTTCGCAGAATTCCAATCCGGCAGGAGACGATAGAAGTCTGTGAACGGTTGGATGTGGATCCGTATAAACTGGAGGCGAAGGGATCTGTGCTGATTGGCACTGCGCAGGGAGATGCACTGGTGAGGGAATTAGAGGCACATGGAATCCATGCAGCTGTGATTGGATATGCAGACAGTGGAAACGACCGTCTGCTTCACAGTGGAGAAATTACCAGATATCTGGAACGTCCGAGACTCCATTTGACGGAAATTATACCTGGAAAGGACAGAAAAGATGGCAAAGCTTAATATTGTACTGCTGGAACCTGAAATTCCGGCAAATACAGGAAATATAGGAAGAACATGTGTTGCAACAGATACGAAACTACATCTGATCGAGCCTCTGGGATTCAGTCTCAGTGAGAAGGCACTCAAAAGAGCTGGTATGGATTACTGGAAAGATCTGGATGTAACGACATATCTGGACTACGAAGATTTTGTGGAAAAGAATCCAAATGCGAAAATTTATTATGCAACAACGAAGGCGTTGAAGACTTATACAGATGTGCAATACGAGGAAGATTGCTATATTATGTTTGGCAAGGAAAGTGCCGGAATCCCGGAAGAAATTCTGATGGAACATAAAGAAAACTGCGTACGGATCCCAATGATCAATGAGATCCGTTCACTGAATCTGAGTAATTCAGTGGCAATCGTGCTTTATGAGGCACTGCGGCAGAATCATTTTGATCATATGCAGCTTCAGGGACAGCTTCATAACCATATGTGGGAATAAGAAAAAATATAAACGATAAAAGGCAAAGTGGATGAATTCTCTACTTTGCCTTTTCAAAAGTAAAAACTTAACTGGTGACAGTGACTAAACCATTGATTTTACAGTGCTTCCAGACTTTACAAAATTCAATCAGACAGCAGATTATTACAATGTTATCACAAATGCTAAAGAAATTCATAAAAATATCGAGATCAGACATATTGATTTACAGAAATGCATATGCTATAATTGCCGTAGGCAAAAGAGATTGCAAGTCCATGGGACAAAAAAGAGTGAAGCCCTCAGTACCGCAAATACTGGGGGCTTCTTCTTGTTTATTTATAGTAGACAAGAAACTACTAGGCTAGTGTTGTCTCACTTATCACCATCTAACCATTTGCAAACATAATAGGCGGCTATGCTTGCCAGACAGGAGATAAGAAAAGAGATTGCAATGTTTTCCAAGGAAACTACACCTCCTCCCGTTGCCGGGTATCGGTTGGACAACATGATTAGTATAGCATGCTTTAGAACAAAATGGAACATGTATAAATGACTACCCGGTACAAATTAATGCGCCGGGCGTTTTTTATTTGTTATGAAGAAATTGCTTGAAGTTATTAATTACTGCCTCAGATGGATTTTTAGTATATGCTTCTAAGGCTTTATCACGTTCCCGAGCAGCTTCGTTTTTCCATTTTGTATATTCATCAGAAGCCAAGTTCTTTTTGTTGCTATATCGGGCATACATCCGCTTATATGCCTTGTCGTATTCTTTAAGTATAGGATTTTGTTTCCTTTTGTTTTTATAATTGCGATCTGCAAAAACTTGCTGGCAGGTCAGACCAGTATCTTTATATAAATTATCACAACAATTTCCATTATGACCAGTCACAATAAAATATTTGCCACATACAGTGCACTTACGTATTTTAATTCCTAACTCTAGCATTTTGAGAAATTCGCATTGAAGAGCTTCCTTTGGTGTTTCAAAAACATAACCGTGTATAATTTCAATTTCAGTATTTCTCCAATTAGGATTATTTTCTATGCCAAGTGTAAGAACGGACGAATCAGGCTCTGAATTTGGAATAAAAGGTACTGTATTAGCATAGGTTTCAATTTCATAATTAACATGTTCTTCCCAACTGTATTTATGACGTATAATTGTTTTTTCTTTTTGCAATATGCCATCATGCATAGAAAAAGACAAGTCTTCTGTAGAAACATACTTTTGCAAAGAAGTTATTTCAGGTTGACAATCCATATCTAAACAAAAAACATATTTTTTTATTTCATTTTGTAGAAAAACAAAATCTAATGCTTGGTGTTCTGCAAACTGTTTATAATCTGTAAACATGGTGGAGTTACAATAAGGGATAATATGCGGGATATCCAATAAATATTCCACTATAGCTCCCATAGAATCACCATGCGATAATTCATAATATTTATCTTGCACACATGGAAAAACTGAACGTAATGATTCGTCTAAGTTACTATTGCGATAGTATATATAATCTATTTGTTTTAATAGTTTGTCTAATTTTTTTCGTTCGCTGTCATAAAATGAAAAATCGTAATTTATAAAATTAACGAATATTTGACCAAGCGAATACTTTATTGCATTTTCGGGCGCATAGTCTCTAAATGAATTATCTGTAATTATGCGATTTGTCAAATCATAAGTAAATAAATTTTCGCTCATAAATTCTCCTTAAAAATAGAACTATATAAAACAAAATGAATATCAATATAAAAATTCTAATAGAAATACTTGCAAAAGTCAATAATATTAGATAGAATAAGATGTAGAAAGATGAAACATATAAAAATAATATGGTTCTAAAAAAGGAAGGAGGAATTTCATGAACGCAGCAGTAATCAACAAAAAGGCAAAGCTTCAGAGAGTTCCAGAAGCGTGTGCGGATACTAATTGGAGTCGAAACACACTTATGCGAGTTGCAACAGAAGCAAATGCAATCATCAGAGTTGGTCGAACTGTAAGAATTGATATGCCAGTACTTTATAGGTACATCGATGCTGTTTATAAAACCAACTAACACATTTCTACAAAAGATAATCAAGCACATTAAATAGAGTGCATCTAATACAAAAGATGAAACTGTCAAATCTGGCAGAAAAAATCCAACTAAAAATACGAAAATTTAAACGAAGGGAGAGCGATTGCGGACGAAACAAGATTTTGAAGAAGTAAAACAGTTGGTCAGCATCGAAGTCGTAGCCAATCTGTTGTTGCGGAAGCAAGGGCGAATGTACATATATCCCGGTGAAAAAACTGGAAGCATCCGCATTTATCCGGCAACACAAAGTTTCTACGATTTTGGCAGGAGTACGGGTGGCGATGTAATTCGGTTATGGTCACATATTAAAGACTGCGATAGCTGGACAGCCTTATGTCAGATCAGAGAAACATTCGGACTGAGTGCGCCAAATAGGGCATACAGCCGGGATTTGATACGCAAACAGGAAGAAGCCCGGTGGCAGCAGATTGAAGCCAAGAAACAGGAAAAAAAGCGGTGGAGAATAGAAGTAGACAGATTAAAAGCAGAATCTTCCTTTTACAAGGCGATTCTTGAAGGTGAACATTGCAAACCGTTGAGCTTGACTTGGTGTACTTGCCAAAATCGGCTGACCGCAACCAAGGGAATGTTCGATCTGTTGTGTGGGATTTACTAGAAAATTAGGAAAGGTGATGCAGTCAAGAGAGCCACATGAGAGCCAAGACAAGTTTTTTATGGAAAAAGAGATTCAATACAATATTTTAGAACAGTTACGGCAAATAAAACCAGAATGCAGCATGGAACTATCAGACATGGGAAATGGTCGGTTATTTGCGGAAATTTTCAAAAATAAATGCAGATTTAATGCGACTTCTCGGGAATGGTGTATATATGATAACGGTGTGTGGCGGCAGGACACAGGCAGCATGATAACGAGCAAATATGCAAAAGAACTTGCAGATAGTCTATTTATATATTGTACCGAAATTACTGACAGTAAATTAAAAGAACCATTTATCAAGCATTGTGCAAAACTGGGACAGCTGCGATACAGAAAAACGATGATGGAGGATGCACGAGATCATTATTTTTTCTATGCAGAAGAACTTGATAAGGACTTGTTTTTATTAAATTGTCAGAATGGTGTTTTGAACTTGAAAACATTTGAATTTATGGAACATTCACCAGACTTTTTATGCGGGAAAATTGCAAATGTAGTTTATAACCCGGAACAATCAGCGGCAACATGGGAAATATTTGTAAATCAAGTTTTGGAAGGAAACAAACCTAAAATTGAGTATTTGCAAAAACTGTTTGGATATGCACTGACAGGTTCAACTGCGGAGGAATGTTGTTATATGCTATATGGTAGCACGACCCGAAATGGAAAAAGTAGTGCGATTGAAACATTTTCATATATGTTAGGTGGATCAAGCGGCTACAGTATGAATATGCGCCCCGAAACTCTAGCAATGAAGCCAAATAATGACAGTAGGTCAGCTAGTTCAGATATAGCAAGATTGCAAGGATGCCGTTTCTTATCATGTGCAGAGCCGCCCAAAAAGATGATTTTTGATGTTGCACTGTTAAAAACACTGTTAGGGCGTGATCAGATCACAGCGAGATTTTTGCATCAAAATGAATTTCAGTTTGTACCAGTTTTTAAACTGGTTTTTAACTCTAATTTTTTACCAGTCGTAACAGATTCAACCCTTTTTTCCTCTGGTAGAATATCAGTTATTACTTTTGATAAACATTTTTCGCCGCAAGAGCAAGACAAAGGCTTGAAAGACCGATTGAAACAGCCGGAAAATTTATCCGGGCTGTTGAACTGGTGCTTAGAAGGTCTTAAGAAATACTATGCGGAAGGATTAATACCACCGTCAGAAGTAAGAGCAGCTACAGATCAGTACAAAAACGATTCAGATAAAATCGGTTGCTTTATCACTGAGTGCTTAATTGAAAAGCCAGATAAAAATATCAAGCTGAAAGACGTTTACGCGGAATACGAAAAATGGTGTACTGATAATGGATTTGGAGTTGAAAATCGTAATAATTTTACTTCTGAAATGAAGAGCAAAGGGCTGTATAAAACATCTGGGACGGTAAACGGTAAGACTTGCAGGAACATCATAAAAGGTTTTGTGATTGCCGCTGATGAAACATTTATTCCTACAGAAGAGCAGAACGAAAATCCGTTTGCTTTTTAAAAAATGTGCAGAATGTGTAATTCTTCTGGGACTTTCTTGTAATTTTGAATAGAGAAAATTTTACATAAAAATTGCACAAACTGCACAAACCTTCTCAAAAGCCAGTAAATACGCCTGTTAGAGCAACATCTGCAATGTCTTTCTATCAGGCATCACATACGGTTCGACATTCATGTCGAGGAAAGGAACAATGTGAACTTTAAGGAACAATATTTTGATGTTTGGACAGCCGTTTGGAATTTGCACAAACGATATTTTGGCATCAGGGCAGACGATGAGAAAGCATGGAAAAGGTTAGATCAGGAATGCGAGCAGCTTGACCAGCAATACAGAAATAAACCAGAACAGAGGTTTGCACAGTCGCTATTGTTGGCGGTTGTCGCAGAGCTGGAAAGGAGTAGCAAAGATGCAGGAACAACCACGACAACATAGCCTTGATAATTTTGTCAAATGGAGTCAGAAAATGGTGAAAGAAAATCAACAGAAGGGAGATTGCGAGAATGAGAAAAAAGAAATTAAAGAAACAACCAATTTATTGCGGTCAGGATTTCAGAGACTGGATTGGATATAAAATTGTAGGTGTTCAATCGAACAAACTTGATTTAAACGTAAGAGTTAAGCTGATGAATGAATCAGGGCGCATTGTTAAGCTCTTCTTTAATGATCTGGATTTTGACGGCGATACGTTGTTTTATACCGAGTCAGACAGCGAGCCGTCAGCCATTCCGACACGATAAAAAAGAGCGGGCTTGCTGATGCAGTGACACGGCAAAAAAAGACAGGGGTTTGTTCATGGCGAAACGAAAAAAAAACGGCAGAACACACCTTGACGTATTAAAAAGGGCGGCTTTGATGGCATAACGAGAAAAAAAGCAGCAGAACCGTTCGTAAGATTGCTACGAACCCTCGACATCAATGTCGAATGCAAGGTGTCCTGCTGCCGCCCTCCGGGCATGTGGTTGAAGCTGGACAGATCAGAGCAAACACGAGGTTGACTGCTATCATTTGGTATACTCTATGTCACAATTTGGAGTGATGGACACTGCGAAGCCTTGTAATCAGGGCATTTCGGGGCACGTTATTACTTTATAAAGAATAAAACAACATGTTTTTTGCTGTGATTCCGCATCTGTGCGGAGGGGGAATGGATGCCCCAGGGGGGGCTGTACATGCTCACCAGACAGCCTAATAAGCTGCCGAACCACTCGAGAAAACAAAAAGAGCCTCCCAGTGCAAAGGCAACCTCAAAAATTTTTTTTAAAACAAAAAGGCAATGTTTTGATTACGCAAAACGCTCTATTTTCGATTTTAACCGCAAATGTGGATAATTTACCATTAAAACACTTCAAGTCGATTCTAGGGCGAAATACACAATGAAAATCAATGAAATAAAGCAAGCCTGTATTCGCTTATCAGGCAGAAAAGGAGATTGGATAATGGGAAGATTTGATAATTATAGAACGTTATTAAAAGATTTTAAAGAAGAACTCGAGGGGCTATCAAGCAAGCAGAGTAACGAGATCAGCAGCGCAAGAAGTAGATTCAAAGAATCAGCCTTGCCGGATGAATTAAAAAGCATTTCTGCCGAATACGCGCCACTTTTGGAATCTTCCAGACAGAGAGCACTTGCACGACTGGACGGTGTGACTGCATCAATGCGAACCAGAAACGAAGGAAAATTCGTGCAAGGATTTATCAACACAAATCTTCTGGAAAAAATGAACATCATCGCAAGTGCAAATATTCAGCTGACAGAAGCAGAATTAAAAGACATAGCAAGAGATTGCATGAAATCAAAAAGTGATTTTTGCTGTAGGAAGTTATTGGATATTGCAAAAAAAAGTAACTTCAAAATGACTTTGCCAAACGAATTTGCAGCGAATCAAGTAATAGATCAGATACACAATCAGATCAAAGAGATTATTCAGAAATATGATGGCACGACACAACACGATAACCTTACGACTGGTGACATGGTTAATATCAAGCTATCTGTGAATGGACGGTTTATTGACCGGCTAGAACAGAGATATAATGAGTCTACAGTTGAAGATATTACTATCTCAAGAGTTGACCCAGTGAAATACTATAGGGAAAAACAAAAAGCTAAAGAAGATATAGAAATTGTCGAGGCAAGTGACGACCTGGGGATTAGTGCAAAGCCAACAGGTGTGACTTCTCCGGCGAGCCAGTTTGCGAAGGAGTATTCGAGCCAGATACAGCAAGGTTTTAACGTGAATTCGGAAATTGAGTAACATGAATCATATCAAGAAATTTTCGAAGAGTCACGTGATGATCTGGTGGCTTACATACTGGCACAGGCGAGGCTGAGAGCAAAATGCAGACGTAGAAAATAAAAAACAGAACCTCGTTCGTGTGGTCTGTGCGTGCCAGTGCCACCGGGGTTCTGTTTATAGAAAGGTGATCTTCTATCTGTATTTATTATAGCACATATAGAACAGAAAGGCAATAAAAAAGACTGCCTGTTGAGTGATATGCTCCCTTCTAAGTAGACAAGAGAAATAATAAAATCTTGTTTATTTAG
>JAERMT010000304.1_pt3 | contig 12748 bp, 8 predicted proteins | sample 9267081 | NCBI WGS metagenome assembly JAERMT01 (sample SAMN17071939, study PRJNA684904) | human gut metagenome | isolation source: diarrhea sample from child under the age of five | host: Homo sapiens | place: South Africa: Mafikeng, Mafikeng Provincial Hospital | collected 2019-09
GGAATCTCTGTTCAGTGAAATGGTTGGCGGTCAGGGAACCGAGATCGAAGATATCACTGAAGGAATGCAGGATAAATTCGAGGATCTTCTGGACGAATAACAGGGTTTAACCATAATAGAAAAAGATGACTTATCACTGCCCTGGAACTTAAGACAAGCTTCAGGGCAGTTCCATTTTACCTGGAGGGAAAAGGAATGGCACAAACAAAAACAAAGAAAAAAGGTGCAAACACATCTCTGGTATTTACCAACAAGATGTATTTCTTCCTGATACCGGCACTTGCATTTTTCCTGATCTTTTGGATTTATCCGGTATTGCAGCTTTTTTATTACAGTGTAACAAACTTCAATGGTGTCAATTATGATTTTGATTTCGTTGGAATGAAAAACTATATTAAGGTATTAAATAATGGTACGCTGACCAACTCTATGAAAAACACGCTGGTTTATGCAGTGATCACAGTCCTGCTCAGTAATGTGGTTGGTCTTGCTGTTGCAATGATTCTCAATACAAAGATCCGTCTTAAGGGTCTGTTCCGTACCTGTGCATATTTTCCGGCACTGTTCAGTGCTATCGTAATCGGTTTTATCTGGTCTTATGTTTATATGCCAGGTTCTGGTATGATTGCAAGCCTTCTGTCCATGTTCGGACTTGATGGTGGTGCATTTAACCCGTTGGGAAACTATAAGACTGCACTTTATGCGATTGCGATCGTGGAAGCATGGAAAGCCTTTGGTACAACAATGATCATTTATCTGGCAGGTCTGCAGACGGTTGATGAAAGTCTCCTGGAAGCAGGACGTATCGATGGATGTACAGAATGGCAGCTGTTCCGCAAGATCAAACTGCCGCTGATTTCATCAACCGTTACGATCAATATTATTCTTTCTGTCATTTCCGGTCTGAAGGCATTTGACTATTCCTTCATTATGACAAACGGTGGTCCTGGTAAATCTACCAAGACACTGATGTTCCAGGTATATGAGACAGCCTTTACAGATATGAAGATGGGACGTGCAAGTGCATTCTCAGTACTCGCATTTGCATTCATTATCGTAATCACAGTATGTATGCTTCTTTACATGAATAAGAGGGAGGTGGAATTATAATGGCATTTGGAAAGAAAAAAGAATCTCGCGAGGTTGAAGGATATATGAAACTGACACCAAAGAGTGCACTTATCTATCTCGCGATTATTGTTTTCTGTATCATCGCAATTTCACCACTGGTTATTGTATTTTCCAGTTCCCTTCGTTCACCGGGGAATCAGGCATCTCCGCTGATGCTTTTCTCAGAATTCACTCTGGCAAGTTACAAACAGGCATTCAGCAACATGAATTATCCGATGGAACTGATCAACAGTATCCTGACAACCGGTGGTTCTGTTCTTTGTGTAGTGATTTTTGCTACCATGGCAGCATATCCGATCGGACGTATTAAAACTAAAATGGCAAAATTCCTGTATTATTTCTTTATTTCAGGTCTGATCATTCCGTCTCAGATGGTTATCGTTCCGATTGCTCAGACTCTGAACAGACTGGGTATCCCGAATACCCGTTTCACACCGATGATCATGTTTATCACCTGTTCTCTTCCGTTCTCTGTATTCCTGTTCGCAGGATTTATGAAAGGTGTTCCGGTTGAGATTGAAGAATCTGCATACATCGATGGTGCCAGCCTTCCGAAGCGTTTTGCTTCCGTAGTATTTCCGCTTCTTCAGCCGGCAATTGTATCCTGTGTTATCACACAGGGACTCTGGATCTGGAATGACTATTTCTATCCGATGGTATTTATTTCAAAGAAAGCACAGTATTCTCTTCCGGTAGGTATGCTTCAGTTCCTTGGTGACAAGGAAAACCCTGCCCAGTGGAATATACTGTTTGCAGCATGTGTACTCTGTGCACTGCCTCTGATCATTGTATTCCTTGCACTGCAGAAACAGTTTGTCAACGGAATCGCAGCAGGAGCAGTTAAAGGCTGATGCCTGATACAGAATTATATATGGGTCGGTATTTTATGCCGGCCCATTGATTTTATAACGCAAAAAACAATCTGCAGATAAAATGTAAAAGTAAATGAGAAAGGAAGTATTTCAGATGGATGAAAAAAAAGAAAAGAAGAGTATGAAGAATAATCTGGAGTACTTCTGGATGTATTATAAACTGCCGTTTATAGCAGGGATGATAGTCGTCATTCTGGCAATGTATTTTCTGATTACAACACTGACCACAAAAGATACAGCATTATCTGTAATGCTGATCGACTGTCACACGGAAATGAGCGGTGAAGAGATGGCAGAGGAGTATATGGATACAGCGGGGATCGATAAGAAAAAATATCAGGTACAGATACAGAACAACCTGATGTTTCAGGGTACAGATTCAGGCAGTTATTCTATGACAAGCCTTTCTAAATTTATGGCAGATATCGGAAGCGAACTTCTGGATGTATGCGGTATGCTGAAGGATGATTTTATAAAGTATGATGGCTCACAGACCTGGACAGATCTGCGCAAATATCTGACAGACAAGCAGATGGAAGAACTGAAAGACAGACTTCTGACAGCGGATGACGGAAGAGTGATCGGCATTCTGGCAGATGATCTTCCTGTCCTGCAGGCAGAGGAATGCTATACGAATAAAGAAACAGAAGCGGCAATCGGTATTATTTATAATGCACCGCACAAAGACGAAGCAGTAAAATATCTCCTGTATCTTGCAGGAGTCAAATAACAGGAGGTATAAAGTAATGGGAATTTTTTCACCGGATGGTGCGCTGGCAAGGCTTTTGAACACGCTTGGAAATCTGATCGTACTGAATATTCTGACGATCATCTGTTGTGTCCCGGTTTTTACAGCCGGAGCGGCAATGACGGCATTGTATACGATGGTCATGCGGATGGCACGTAAGGAAGACGGAAAAATTATTTCAGAATATTTCAAAGCATTCAAGGCTAATTTTAAACAGGCAACGATTCTCTGGCTGATCTTTGGCGGACTGATCGCATTCATGACATTTGATATCTGGCTCCTTCGTTCCATTACAGGAACTTTTGGAATGGCGTACCGCGTAATACTTTTTGTGATCGTACTGATTTTTGCGATGCTACTGATCCATATTTTTGCAGTGCAGGCGCGTTTTGATAATACAATGAAAAATACAGCAAAGAATGCTCTGCTGTTCTGTGTGGGCAAGCTTCCACAGGCAGTTCTGATGCTGTTGCTGACACTGATTCCGGCGGTACTTCTGACCATATCTTATCGTTTCATTTCGGTGGATTTTCTGATCGGATTATCCGGACCGGCGTATCTGGCAGCGATTTATTTTGCAGATCTTTTTAAAAATTATGAAGATGTAGAGGAGGAAACAGTGAAATGAGAACCATTAAGACAAGACATTTTACTGGAACAACAGACAATACAGTAACCAAAAGAGAACTGGATAATCGTAAGGTTGCCAGAAGAGCGGCGGCAGAAGGCATGGTTCTTCTGAAAAATGAAGGAATTCTTCCTTTGAAAGAAGGAACAAAGATCGCACTCTATGGAGTTGGCGCATCTAGGACAATCAAGGGTGGAACAGGCTCCGGTGATGTCAACGAGCGCGAGACAGTCAGCATTTATCAGGGAATGAAAAATGCCGGATTTGAGATTACGACAGAAGACTGGATCAAGGATTTCGATGAAAAATACCAGGCTGCCAGATATGCATGGCGTGATGAGATAGAGAACGAAGCAGCAAAACTGGAAGATCAGGTATCAGGATTTTTTAATGTTTACTCTACCACACCATTCAGAATGCCGGCAGGTGCGCCTGTTACTCAGACAGATGCAGACGTTGCCATTTATATTCTCAGTCGTATTGCAGGAGAGGGTGCAGACCGTTTTGACGAAGCAGGAGATTATTATCTGACAGAAGAGGAGAAGAAACAGCTCGCTGATATCTGCAGCATGTATGAGCATGTGATTGTTGCAGTAAATACCGGAGGACTGGCAGATCTTTCCTTTATGGATGAATATGTGAATATCGAAGCACTTCTTCAGATCGTACAGCCTGGTATGGAAGCCGGAAATGCTTTTGCTGACATCATCAGCGGCAGGGTGACTCCGTCCGGTAAAATGACTGACAGCTGGGCAGTCAAATATGAAGATTATCCGAACAGTAAAACCTTTTCTCATAATAATGGAAATGTGGATAAAGAATATTACACAGAAGGTCTGTATGTAGGTTATCGCTATTTTGACAGCTTTGATGTTCCGGTAAGATATGGATTTGGTTATGGACTTTCCTATACAACATTTGAAACGAAAGTACTTTCAACAGTACTCAAGGACAATAAGATTGTTGTAGAGACAGAGACAATCAACACAGGAGATACATACAGCGGAAAAGAAGTTGTGCAGTTGTATGCTACCTGTCCGGCAGGAAAACTGGAAAAAGAATACCGCCGCCTTGTGGCTTTTGACAAGACAGGTCTTCTTGCACCGGGACAGAGCGAAAAAATGACTCTTGAGATTGCTTTAGATAAACTTACCTCCTACAGTGAAGCAGAAGCTGCATGGGTTCTGGAAAAAGGTTCTTATGTAATCTGGACAGGAAACAGTCTGGAAAGTTCCTCACCATGCGCAGTTCTTGCACTGGATGCAGATGTGGTTCTTACTAAAACTCAGAATATCTGCCCACTGAAAGAAGAGCTGGAAGAGATGAAACAGTCTTCTGAGAAGATGACACAGAAACTTGCTGCACTTTTGAAATTTACAGAAGAAAAAGCGCTTCCGGTTATGGAATTAAAAGCAGTAGATGTGGAAACACGAGTGGTTGAATATCATTCCAACGCAGAATGTGTACCGGCAGAAGCGCGTGAATTTGTGGATACCTTAAGCACAGAGAAACTGGTGGCTCTGGCAAGTGGAGATCCGGGCAAGGGACAGGGAAGTAACCTTGGTTCAGCAGGAATTTCTGTGCCGGGTTCAGCAGGTGAGACAAATGACTGTGCACTGGAAGACGGAATTCCGGGAATTGTTCTGTCTGACGGACCAGCAGGCCTTCGTCTGATGAAACATTATAATGTGTATGAAGGCAAGATTGTTAACAAACCATTTAAGTTCAGCCTGGAAGGAGGACTTTTCTGTGAAGGTGAACCGGCTGATCCGGGAGAAACCAGGTATCAGTACTGTACTGCGATTCCGGTAGGAACTCTTCTTGCACAAACCTGGGATACTGCACTTATCGAAGAAATTGGTGAGATGATCGGTGGTGAGATGGAAGAATTTTCTACAACATTGTGGCTGGCTCCGGGTATGAATATCCATCGTAATCCACTCTGCGGACGTAACTTTGAATATTATTCTGAAGATCCGCTTGTTGCAGGAAAAATTGCGGCAGCCATGACAAATGGTGTACAGAAGGTGCCAGGATGTGGAACAACCATAAAGCATTTTGCATGTAATAACCAGGAAGATAACCGTATGGGATCTGACAGTATCGTAAGTGAAAGAACACTTCGCGAAATTTATCTGAAAGGATTTGAAATTGCAATCACAGAATCCCAGCCGATGTCTATTATGACCAGCTATAATCTGATTAATGGTGTTCATGCGGCAAACAATGAAGATACCTGTACAAAGGCTGCAAGATGCGAATGGGGATTCCAGGGCATGATCATGACAGACTGGACAACGACAGAACAGGGTGAAGACTGTACAGCATCCGGATGCATGAGAGCAGGAAATGATCTGGTAATGCCGGGAGCATTCAGTGACAGAGATAATCTGAACCAGGAGCTTGCAGATGGTACTCTTTCTATGGATGACCTTAAAGCATGCATCAGCCGCCTGGTAAATATTGTATGGCAGTCCAATCAGTTTGAGAATGCAGTTCCGTATAAAAAAGTAAAATAAAATCGAGGCAGACTATGAGCGAGAAGAAATTTGAAGTATATGATCTGAAGGTTAATCAGATTACGGAAGCACTTGGTATGGATGTAGAAAAACCGGTATTTTCCTGGAAATTAAGAGCTGAAAAACAGAATACTATGCAGAAACAGGCACAGATTCTGGTTGGAGAAACAGCCGGCAGTGCAGGGGTCTGGGACAGCGGTGTAATGGATACTGATGAATCCGCAGGAATTGCTTACGCAGGTGAAGCACTGGAAGCAGAGACAAGATATTACGTAACAGTAAAAGTATGGGATCAGGACGGGGAAGAGGCAGAGACCTCTTCCTGGTTCGAAACCGGACTTATGAATGGTAGTATTTCTGCATGGGACGGTGCAAAGTGGATTGGTGCTCCGGAATTCAACGTGGCATCTGAAAAGCTTGGTGTGTTTGTACTGGAAAGTACATTCCGCATCAAAGAAGGCACAAAAGCAGGTGTTGTTTTTGGAGCAAATGATGCGCGTCTTATGGATATCAGCAAGAACGAACTGCAGGTTGAGGGAGAGAACGATATTCGTTTTGTTCTGAATATTGCAAAATCACCGGCGGTGATCGAAGTTTACAGAAGAGGATACTGTAAAGAAGATGTGGCAGATACTCCGCTGTATGAACTTGGAACAAAAGATCTGAAGACAGACAGAGAACTGATTACAGAAGAAAATAAGCATGATTTTCATAAACTGACTATCGAAGTAGAGGGAAATGGAGTCTATACGTATCTGGATGACTGCGTAGTGGATGAGGTATATGTCGATGGACCTTTTGGCGGACAGATGAGAACACCGAGGCAGCTGAATCCGCTTGGGTTATTTGACGTTACAACATTTCCGCGTCTCTGCGAGATGGGATATTATGTAGGTGCTGACAGTGAGGCAGAATATCAGGGAATTCGTGTACGGAATCTTCGAAAACCATGCGCAGAGATTCTTGCGGTTGATACCGAAAACGGAAAGACTCTTAAAGGAGAATGTCTGGAGATTTCCAACCCGAGTCGTTTTTCAATTCCAATGCATCCTACCAACTTTACAGTGAATGGCAAAGTGGCAAGTGCGAGACTGTATGCAACTGCACGTGGAATCTATGAATGCAGCATGAATGGAAAACGTGTGACAGAGGAATATTTTGCACCGGGTGCAAGTCAGTATGACAGGCATCTGATGTACCAGACTTATGATGTGACAGAGCTGGTGCAGGAAGGTGAGAATGGTCTGGGATGTATTCTTGCATCTGGATGGTGGAGTGATTCATTCAGTTTCCGTCTGTACAATTATAACTACTGGGGCGACAGGCCATCCTTCCTTGGGAGACTGGTGATCACCTATGAAGACGGACATAAGGAAACAATTGTTACCGATGACAATACCTGGCAGTATTTTGGTGAGGGACCATATCGATACGCAGGATTTTTCAATGGTGAAACATATGATGCCCGACTGGAAGAAAACTATTTTAATTTTTCAAAATCGGATTTCAAGGCAGACGGTCTGAAGAAACCTGAAGTCATTACACCGGTTGTAATGGAAGAACAGGAAGGTATTTTTCCTGGCGCAGCATGCTGGCCGGCTATGAATGAGAAGGAGCCGGAGCTTGTCGGTAGCTATCAGGCACCGGTTCATGAGGTAGAAACTTTTACTGCAAAATCCATGACTGAACCGTTACCAGGCACTTACATTTATGATCTGGAACAGGAGATTGCGGGCGTGCCGGTTCTGAAATTCAAAGGAAAAGCCGGACAGAAGATCACAATCCGCTACGGAGAAGTACTCTATCCGGATCTGCCGGAATATAAAGGTCTGGTTGGTCAGATGCTGCAGGCGAACCTGCGTGAGGCTTCCAATGAAGATACTTATTACTGTAAAGGCGAAGGTATAGAAATTTACAAACCGCGCTTCACATTCCATGGATTCCGTTACATTGAGATCAGTGGAGTTGATGAAGCACCGGCTCTGGAGGATGTGCAGGCAGTTCTTCTTTCCAGCGTGGATCAGATCACCGGTAAGTTCCATTGTGATAATGAACTGATCAACCGGTTTACACAGAATGTTAAATTCAGCCAGTACTGTAATTTTATCAGCATTCCGACCGACTGTCCGCAGAGAAATGAGCGTATGGGCTGGATGGGAGATACACATATTTTCTGTCGTACTGCAACCTATCAGAGCAACGTAAAGAATTTCTATCTGAGAAATCTGCAGGCAATGAAAGATATGCAGACAGAGGACGGAAGACTGCCGAGTATTGCTCCGGCAGGCGGTGGATTCGGCGGACAGACTTATGAGAGTGCCATGATCCTGATTGTATGGGAACTGTATCAGCAGTATGGTGATGCAGCTCTGATTGAGGAATACTACGATTCCATGGATCATTGGATGGACAGCATGAAAGCATTTGGACTTCCAGGAACACCGTCACTTCATATAAATGAATGGCTTGGTGACTGGCTGGCACCAGTTCCGGCAGATGATTATCTGATCTTTAATGCATTCCACTACAGAAATGCAGCTCTTATGGAGAAGTTTGCAGTCCTGACCGGAAATGCAGAGGGTCAGAAGAAATATCACCAGATTGCAGAGGAAACAAAGAGATATTGGAATGACACCTTTACGGATAAAGAGACCGGTATCACAAAGAATGCAGATGGAAGTACCTGTGATGTACAGGGAAGCTATTCTATCGGATTGAACTGTGATGTATTTGCAGATGCAGTGAAAGAAAAGGCTTTTGCACATCTGGAACGTACCACAAGAGAAGGTAATTATACAATCCAGTCAGGATTCTTTGGAACAGGACCGATCAATCCGATGTTAAGCAAAGGTGGATATCCGGAAGCTGCACAGAAAACAATCACCCAGACTACTTTCCCAAGCTGGCTTTATCCGGTTACACAGGGAGCAACGACAATCTGGGAAAGATGGAATAGCTTTACACGTGAGAACGGATTTGGTGGTAACAATTCCATGAACAGCTTTAATCATTATTCGTTGGGAAGTGTACTAAGCTGGCTGTATGAGAATACACTTGGCATCCAGAGAGATGAGGAGTATCCAGGTTACAAACACTTTACCCTGAAACCGGAGATGGGAACTTTTGAATTTGCTGAAGGTGGAATTGATACTCCTTATGGCAGAATTGAAAGTGCATGGAAAAAGACAGACGCAGGATATTCTTACACCTGTCATATTCCGGAAAATACAACGGCAACAATTGTTCTCGGAGGAGAGCACAAAGAAATTGGAAGCGGAGAATACACATTCACTGTATAACAAGGGGTCTGGAGTTCAGTCTCAAAAATTGAGAGACTGGCTTCAGACTTTTTGTATATGTTTGATTTTTATAAAAAAATATATAAAAGTTTGACAAAAAAGAAACTTGTCTGACAAAAATGAAACTGGTATAGTATATAGCAAATACTTTACATGATGTTATGAGGCAAAAGGGGTGGAGAGATGTTAAAGATTTTTCTGGCAGAAGATGAGGTTGTAGTCCGTGAGACGATCAAACGAATGATCCCGTGGGAGGAACTTGGCTTTGAGCTGGTAGGAGAAGCGGCAGATGGTGAGATGGCATTGCCGTTGTTGATCAGACAGCAGCCGGACCTTTTGATCACGGATATCAAGATGCCATTTATGGATGGTCTAACGCTGGCACGTCTGGCCAAAAAGGAAATACCGGGGCTGAAGGTTGTGATCTTAAGTGGATATGATGACTTTAATTATGCAAAACAGGCGATAGGAATTGGGGTGGAGGATTATCTCCTGAAACCGATCACAAAGAATGCTTTGATTGAACGGCTTTCAGAAATCCGCAGCCGCTATGAACATGAAAAAACACAGAAAGAATATTACGAAAAATTCCAGAGAGAGATGCAGACTTATGAGAAGAACAGCAGCCGCGATTTTTTTGAGGCATTGGTCGGCGGTTCCATGGACATGATGGAGGTCTATAAAAGAGCAGAAAAGCTTGGTCTGGATATTGTTGCAGAGGCTTACAATGTTCTGATCTTTACGATGAACTGTGATGAGGATTTTTCCGGACAGAGAGATGAATATTCTTCGTGGGAAGCAGAGTCACTGGAACTTCTGGAAAACTTTTTTGCCGGTCATTCATCGGCCATGCTGTTTCGAAGTAATATTTTCTCCTATGGTGTACTTCTTAAGGGACAGAGAGAAACTATTGAAGAAAATACAAGAGCGTGTGTGGATGAGATCCGTAAGATTCTGAGCAGGCAGGATGGAAGAAGGGAATGGTTCCTTGCAGTTGGTCAGTCTGTGGATCGTCTGAGTCAGATACAAAAGAGCTATCATACGGCATCAAGAGCCTTTTCGCAGAGATATCTGTATGATGAAAATATTCTTTACTATGATGAGATGGAAACTATGGAGCATCCTGGTGGACAGGCGGAGACTGAAGATAATGCCTATCTGCAGAAAGTGGATGTGAATGCCCTGAATCCGGCAATCCTTCAGAAATTTTTGAGCAATGGTCTTCAGGAAGAGACAGAAAACTTTGTAAAAGACTATTTTTATGCAATCGGTCAGGAGCCGATGGAATCACTGGTATTTCGAAATTATGTTATTCTGAATGTTCGGTTTTCTGTTATTTCATTCATTAAAGGGCTGGGATGTGATACGAATGAAATGGAATCTGCAGATACAGAAGAAGTACTTGCAGAGAGTGGAAAGAATATGGAAAGTGCAATTGCTTATGCGAAAAAAATGATCTCACAGGCAATCGAGATCCGTGACCAGAATTCCGGAAACAAAAACCGCAGTATTTTAAAAACCGCGGTGGACTTTATTGACAGCCATTATATGGATGAAGAGATTTCACTAAATACGGTTGCCAATGTTGCAAATGTCAGCTCTAATCATTTCAGCGCTCTGTTCAGCCAGAATATGGGACAGACTTTTATTGAGTATCTGACCACACTGCGTATGAATAAAGCAAAAGAGCTTCTGCGTTGCACAGGTATGCGTTCCAGTGAGATCGCAGGAGAAATCGGATATAAAGATGCACATTATTTCAGCTATCTTTTTAAGAAAACACAGGGTATGACTCCGAGTGATTACCGTAAGGCACGGGAGGAAAAAGCATGAGAGGAGTACTTCAGAAAAGAAAAAAGCAGATGGGACTTGAGAAACGTATGAACAGACTTCTGTTCAGTACGATGATTCCGATGGCCTGCCTGCTGGTTATTTTGCTTCTGATCTTCTGGCAGTATGCCGGACAGTATAACAAGCTGTCAGAGAATCTGGCGGTCAGCAGTAAATTCAACCTGAGCTTCAAGGATGAGCTGGATCTGGAAATGTATTATCTGGCAATCGGTTCAAAGGAAGCCAGTGAACTGGATGATGTACTGGGACAGGTAGAAGATGCACAGAATATCATGGAGAAGCTGCGTCAGAATACATATCATGCCAGTGGGGTGAAGTGTTTGAACAGTCTGGATGCTTATCTGGATAATCTGAAGAAACGAATGGTTCAGCTGATGGAGATCAAAGAGTATGATAGGCGAATGGAATTTATGGACAGCAACATTCGTATTATCACAGGCCTGATCATGCAGGAGATGCAGAATTATATTTATAATGAATCCATGTATCTTGTGAAGGTCGAGACGAATCTTACCCACAGAGTTAAGATCCTGATATCGGGAATGGCGGTATTATTATTTGCAACGCTGGGAATTCTGATGCGAAGATCGTTCCGTCTAACTGGTGGGATCATCCAACCGGTAACCGAGATACGAGATAAGGTGAAGAAAGTAGGAAAGGGAAATTTCGATGTTCTTCCGGTGTCTGCGGAGATTATAGAGATTGAGGAACTGGACCAGGGAATCAATAAGATGGCACACAGGATCAGTGGACTTCTGGAAAATGTCCGGCAGGAAAAGGAGATGCAGCATCTGACAGAACTGCAGCTGATCCAGGCACAGGTCAATCCGCATTTTTTATATAATACCCTGGATACGATCGTATGGCTGATCGAAGGTGGTATGACGGATGATGCAGTGGAGATGATTTCCAGTCTTTCTATTTTCTTCCGTACATCGCTTTCTAAAGGAAATGACATCATTCCTCTTTCGGAAGAGAAACGGCATACGTTGAGTTATCTGGAGATTCAGCAGTTCCGCTACAGAGATATCCTGGAATTTGAATTATCCATTCCACAGGAGCTTGATGGGATACAGGTGCCGAAACTTTCCATTCAGCCGCTTGCGGAGAATGCTCTTTATCATGGAATCAAGAACCGGCGTGGCAAAGGAAAGATTACGATCACCGGCAGGGAAGAAGCGGATGCGATCGTTCTTACAGTCAGTGATAATGGACAGGGAATGACACCGGAGCGTCTTCATGAGGTACAGGAGGCAATACGTACAGGAGAGAGAGCCGGATTCGGGCTTGCGGCAGTTGCGGAACGTATTGCTTTGTACTACGGACCGGGCTACGGAATGACGATTTCTTCTAAAGAAGGAGAAGGTACAACGGTGGAATTACGGCTTGGGAAAAATATTCAACCGAAATCGTAAAAAATCCAACTTGTTAAAAATGAGACAGAAAGATAGATAAAAGACTAAACTTTTTTCCGAAAATAATCCATGGAGTTTTCGTAACAAATTGCTATAATAAAATCATATTAAAAAACACGAAACAAATGTAAAGGGAGGATTACAAAATGAAGAAAAAAATGGTGACAGCGCTCTTGGCAGTATCTATGTTGGCAGGACTTTCCGCAGTGAATGTTATGGCAGCGGACGATGACACAATTACAGTTGGTTTCTCACAGGTAGGTGCAGAATCTGACTGGCGTACTG
>JAERMT010001076.1_pt1 | contig 12706 bp, 10 predicted proteins | sample 9267081 | NCBI WGS metagenome assembly JAERMT01 (sample SAMN17071939, study PRJNA684904) | human gut metagenome | isolation source: diarrhea sample from child under the age of five | host: Homo sapiens | place: South Africa: Mafikeng, Mafikeng Provincial Hospital | collected 2019-09
GCCGGGAACAGTGAGCTGGTGCGCGCAGCGCTCGACGAGGTCTTTTCTGCCGCAGATGTAGGCGCCGGTCGGTGCGAATCCGCCGCCGGCATTCTTGATAAGGGAGCCTGCGGTGATGTCTGCGCCAAGCTCGATCGGTTCCTCTTTGTTTGTAAATTCGCCGTAGCAGTTATCCACGAAGCAAATGGTCTTCGGGTTCTTTGCTTTGACGACGTCAATGATCTTCTTGATGTCTTCCGGGAAGAGGGAGTTTCTGAGGCTGTAACCGCGCGAACGCTGGATCTCTACGAGCTTGGTGTGCTCATCGACCATGGCTGCGATGCCTTCCAGATCATAGGTGTCGCCTTTGAGCGGCACTTCCTTGTAGTGGACGCCGCGGGACTTCAGATTTCCCGGAGCGTTGCCGGAAATACCGATGACGCTCTGCATGGTGTCATAGGGAGTGCCGACGGCGGAGAGCATGGTATCGCCAGGTTCGAGGAGAGCGAGAAGTACGGTCCCCAGCGCATGGGTGCCGGAGACGAACTGCGGGCGGACGAGAGCGGCCTCGCATTTGAAAACGTCGCACCAGATCTCCTCGAGCTTGCCGCGGCCGGGATCATCATAGCCATAGCCGTAGGACGGTGCGAAATGATAGGCAGAGAGGTGATGCTTACGGAAAGCCTCGAGTACCTTCTGCGTGTTGTAGAGGGAAATTTCTTCCATCTCATGAAAAACAGGCGCACAAAGTTCGAGCGCCTCGTTTTTGATCTGTTTCAGTTTTTTATCCATTGTTATCGTTTAGATCCTCTGAATTGTAGATATAGCGTGCTTGTAGATCAGCTGGGAGCGGTTCTCGCTGACCAAAAGTACGGTAAAGCTGTCGAAGGACTTCACTTTGCCCTTGAGCTGGACACCATTCATCAGGAAGATGCTGACTGGCACGTTTTCCTTTCTTGCTTCATTCAAAAATGTGTCCTGCAGATTCATTTTACCTTCCATCTTGTGATTCTCCTCTAACTTGTGAAATGACATAGGCTAAGATTTCCCTGTACCATATGTCTCCGTCTGATGGTGTTTTTTCCACCCAGTGAATATATGGCATTCGTCTGTACCAGGTCAGCTGTCTTTTGGCGAAGTGACGGGTATTCTTCTGGATCAGCTCCTCAGCTTCTTCCAGCGTGCGCTCACCGCGAACCACAGGGATCATCTCGCGATAGCCGATGCCCTTCATGGCCTGGCAAGCTTCCGGAACGCCCGTTTCCAAAAGTGACCTGACTTCCTCTAAGAGTCCTGCTTCCATCATCTGGTGGACCCGCTTATTTATTTTATCATATAATATCGCCCTGTCCATAGCAATTCCCAAAACCGGGCCGTCATAGATCCGCGTGTGGGCTTTGCCCGCCTCTCTGTCCTTGTTTCCAGAAGAGAGAAGCTCGAGCTTCCTCACCATGCGCTGCGGGTCGATCGGCACGTCTGCGCCCCGCTTTTGAAGCTCTTCGATGAGCGCTTCCTTCCCCTCTTCGGCAAGGAGATGCTCCCAGCGGCTCCTTCCCCCGACCTTGGGAAGAAATTCGTAGCCTTCCAAGAGCGACTGGATGTAGAGCCCTGTCCCGCCGACGACGATCGGGATGCGGCCCTTCTCATTTTCTTCATGGATGATAGCCTTCGCTTTTTCCTGAAAATCCGCGGCCGAGTAGCTTTCTGTCGGCTCTAGGCAGTCCACGAGGAAATGGGGCACGCCCTCTGCTTCTTCTTTCGTCACCTTCGCTGTCCCGATATCCATGCGGCGGTACACCTGAAAGGCATCTCCGGAGATCACGACCGAACCCAGCGCTTTCGCGAGGTACACGCCGAGCGCCGTCTTTCCTGAAGCCGTCGGGCCAAGGATGGTGATGAGTTTTTCTTTAGGCATGGTGGAGCTCCTTTCGGGGTGAACTAGTAACTAGGGACTAGTGACTGGTGACTAGGGATTAGGGATTAGGGATGGTGGTGGCGGCTTCGCCGCGAATATGTATGGGGCAATGCCCAAGACTTGGCGACTTTAGACTTGGAGACTTTAGAAGTCAGATATCAAATGTCAGATGTCTGACTTCTGATATCTAATGTCTCCTAGTCTTTTAGTCTAATCCCTCATCTCTGCTTTCAAACTTCGGGGTTCGGGTTTAGCCCATGGGGCGTACCGCCCCTTGTTTGTGGATGAAAGCTTTGCTCGCCAGTTAAGAGTGAGGAGTGCTGGTGCGGCGCATAAAAATATAGAAGCGCCGCAAGGTACAGATAGTGGCGATGCCTGAAGTTAGTATTTAGTCACCAGTCACTCGAGGCTCCTAATCCCTAGCCACTAATCCCTAGCTACCAGTCACCGCTTCTCTATTACCCCATATGCGGTCGACTGGCCGCGCTTTATCCGGACATCGGTGAAAATGGGATCTCTGAAAATGCCCGCGAAGGGCCGCTCCTTCACGATGACCTTCCTCCGGCAGACGCGAAGAGCTTCTCGTAAGATCTCCGCCGTCAAGCTGTCATACGCCGCTGCCGCGCGGAAGCCTTCCATATCATTTTCTCTGCGCTTCACCGGATGGCGGAACATGGGGTCGAAATAGATGACATCGTAGGCGTCATCCCTGCAGGCTGCCAGATACTCTCTATAGTCGGCGTGGATCAGGTGGATCCGCCGGACGGCATCGGTGAGGCTCTCGTCTTTATCCTCGTAGCCTGCGATGCCGGCGCGCCCCACCTCATAGAGGATGGGGCTTTTTTCCAGCGCGGTCACACGCCCTCTGCCCGTCAAAAACCATGACATCGTACTCGAGTCCCCTGCCTGCCCGAAGGTGCAGTCGAGCACATCACAGGGGCCGTCCGCAGGGAGAAGAGCGCAGAGACGGTCAGGATTTCCTTTTCGAAGCTGCGTGGTCCTTAGCACCGCCGTCCCCATATGGAAGCGGTACTCCTCGCCGTCAGACCAGTAAAGTGGGAGCTGTTTCCCGTAAATGAGGAAGCCGGAAAGCCCCGTCTCCTCCGTCATCTCTTCCAGTGTATCGCCGCGCGGGATGTAGGGAAATCCCAGCGCTTCTCCGCGCCGCTTCGCCTCTTTGATGATGGAGGAGTCCGCATGGCGGATAGTCGTGACGCCCGTCCTCATGGGCGTTTGAAGAGCCTTCCCAGCTCTTCAGGGGTGAATTTCACGATGGTCGGGCGGCCATGCGGGCAGACGAAGGGGCGGCTCGTGTGGAAGAGGTCGACGATGAGTTCTTTCATCTGCCGGATGTTCAAGGGATCTCCGCGCTTGATCGCACCGCGGCATGCGGCATACGCCATCATGCGATGACGCATCGTCTCCGGTGAAGGCACATCCTTCTCATGGAAAGCGCGCGTGATGTCCTTCATCACACGATCCATGTCTGCTTCCGAGAGATCCTCCGGACTTCCCGTGATGCGAATGACGTCCGGGCCTGCCTGCTCAAAGGTGATGCCAAGACGCGCCAGATCCGCCTCATGCTCTTCCAAGAGCGCGAGATCCTCAGGGTCGGCATGGAGGAGATAAGGCACCAGAATCTCCTGCACCGGGATGCCCTCTGCGCGCGCCGCAAGGCGGTCATAGCGGACGCGCTCATGCGCCGCGTGCTGATCGATGATGAAGAGATCCATCCCCCGCTGGCAGAGGATGAAGCACTTGGCGACCTGCCCCAAAGGGATGATCGGCTCTTCGGCCTTTGGCGCATCGAAAAGCACCTCGGGCGTGAGTGCTTCTTTTTCTTCGTGCGTTACGCCGGGGAAGACGGACTCCTTCGAGAAAAGTTTCTCTTTGGAGATCGAGGGCTCGAAGGGGATCTCCCGCCTTTCTCCTGCCGGCTTTCCCTGCGGATGCCAGGCGGGCATCGGACGCCGTTCTTCTGCTGCATAGGCTGCGCCCGACTCTCCCCAGCGCGCGGGATCCTTTTCTTTTTCCGTGAGTCCGATGTCAGGCCCCACGGAGCGCGCTTCTTCGACCTTGACAGACGTCAGGTCAAAGTCGCTCTCCTTTGCCACCTGATGCCCCGGGTCTTTGATCATTTCGCGTGCGATCTCATCCGGCGTATCCTTGGTCGTCAGCGACTGAAGGACGCTGTGATAGACGAGGCGGAAGATGCTCTGCTCATCAGAGAATTTGATCTCCCGCTTCTGCGGATGCACATTCACATCGATCGACTCGGGAGCGACAGTGAAGGCGAGGACAAGGATCGGGTATCCATTCTTAGGGAGCAGCGAATGATAGGCATTGTCGACGGCTTTCGACACCGCACTGCTCTCGACGACGCGGCGGTTGATGATGATCGTCTGGTATTGGCGGCTGCTCTTCAAAAGCGAAGGCTTGGAAATGAGCCCCGAAAGGATGCCCCTTTCGTTTTCGCCGGAGACTTCGAGCATTTCGCCAGCCGTCTTCGTGCCGTAGAGTGCGGACACGACATCGAGGAGACGGCCGTTCCCCGGTGTCTCGATGACGGTGCGTCCGTTATTGATGAGGCGGAAGGAAATATCCGGATTCGCAAGTGCGAGCTTCCCCATCATCGTATTGATGCGGCTGGCCTCGGTCCGTTCGGATTTCAGGAATTTCTTCCGAGCCGGCACATTATAGAAGAGATCGCGCACCTCGATCGTCGTGCCGCCCGGCGCACCGGTCGGCTTCACTTCGCTGACTGTCCCGCCCTCGACTTCGACGATCGTGCCCTCCACGTCTTCCTGCCGCCGGGTCGTGATGGCCGTGCGTGAGACGGCAGAAATGCTCGCCAGCGCCTCTCCGCGAAAGCCCAGCGAGGCGATGTGATAGATGTTATCCACCGTTGAGATCTTGCTCGTCGCATGACGCACGATGGAGAGCTTCGCATCTTCTGCCGACATGCCGCTGCCATTGTCCGTGACGCGGATGTAGGTAAGTCCGCCGTCCGCGATCTCCACCTCTATATCGCTCGCGCCGGCATCCACGGCATTTTCTACCATTTCCTTGACAGCGTTCACCGGACGCTCCACCACTTCACCGGCGGCGATCTGATTCGCCGTCACTTCATCGAGTACATGGATCAATGCCATCAGCGTCCCTCCTTCGCTTCGCGGCTCAGCCGGAATAAGATCTCCATCGCTTCGATCGGTGTCTTGCTCATGACATCCAGTTGCGCCAGCTCGTCAATGATGGGCGAGCTGAAAAGATCCATCGCGCCGGCGGCTGCCTGCGGCTTCTCCGGAGCGGGACGGCTCTTCCCATCCTCCTTCTCAAGCCCCAGAAGGATCTCATCGGCTCTGGCGAGAAGCGACTCGGGAAGCCCCGCGAGGCGTGCGACGTGGATCCCATAGCTCCGATCCGCCGAGCCCGGCACGATGCGGCGCAGGAAGGTGATATCCTTCCCCCGTTCCTTGACGGATACCGTGTAATTTTTGATCCGCGGGCTTGTCTCTGCCATATCGGAAAGCTCATGGTAGTGCGTCGCAAAGAGCGTATAGCCGTGGATCTTCTGATCGATATACTCCACGACCGCCTTCGCGATGCTCATGCCATCATAGGTACTCGTGCCGCGTCCGATCTCATCCAGAATGATAAGACTGTTCTTCGTCGCATGCCTAAGGATGTAGGATACCTCCTGCATTTCCACCATGAAGGTACTCTGCCCCGTAGAAATGTCATCCGTCGCGCCGACGCGCGTGAAAATACGATCGACCGGCGCGAAGACCGCGCTCCTTGCAGGAATGAAAGAGCCCACCTGCGCCATGATGGTGAGGACAGCGACCTGACGCATGTAGGTCGACTTACCAGCCATATTCGGCCCCGTGATGACCAGGATCTCCTGATTCCGATGATTCAGCTCCGTATCATTCGGGACGAACATGTCTCTCTTCAAGGCATGCTCGACCATCGGATGACGGCCGTCTTTGATGGAAATATACCCATCCTTCGGGCTAATGATCGACGGACGGATGTAGCGGTCCTTGATCGCTGCCCGCGCAAGGCTGGCGAGGCAGTCCACCGCTGCGAGCGCACGCGCCGTCTTCTGCATATCAGGGATCTCCGGACGGATTTCCGCCTTCACCGCCTGATAGATCTTGAGCTCTAGCTGCTCTGTTTTTTCTTTGGCAGAGAGCGCCTTCGTCTCGAATTCCTTCAGTTCCGGCGTGATATAGCGCTCCGCATTCACGAGCGTCTGCTTTCTCACATAGTACGCAGGGACAGGGAGCTTATTCGCATTGGAGATCTCAAAATAGTATCCGAAGACATTATTGAAGCCGATCTTGAGCTTGATGCCCGTCTTTTCCTTTTCCTTCTCTTCCAGCTCTTGGATGTACTTCTGGCTGTTCTCCGACAGCGAGCGCACTTCATCCAGCTCGGCGGAGAAGCCTTCGCGGATGTACTTGCCGTCCTTAATGTTGCCCGTCCCGTTCTCATTCATCGCGCGGTCCAGAAGGTCAAAGACAGGGCCATGCGTCGAGAGCTGGCTGTTTAGCTTCTTCAAAAGCACCGATCCTGCGCCGGAGAGGAGCTGCTTCACCTGCGGCACCACGCGAAGCGTCGCTTTGAGAGAGAGAAGGTCTTTGGGCGAAGTCGAATTCGCCTCGATACGGGAAAGAATACGCTCGAAGTCAAAGACGCCGGAAAGCATCTCTTCCAGACGTGAAAGCTCCGTCATGTGCTGTGTCAGCTCCTCGATCGCCGACTGGCGCAGTATGATGCGGTTCACATCCGTCAGCGGCCGCTCCAGAGAACGCTTCAAGAGGCGCGCCCCCATCGCTGTATGCGTATAGTCGAGAAGCTCTAAGAGCGTGCCGCGCCGCCCGCCGTCACGCATATTCCGCGTGATCTCCAGATTTCTAAGGCACTCCTCGGTGAGCGTCAGCGTATGATCCTCACGGATCGGCCGCGGATCATGGAAATCCGCCGCCTCTGAGCGCATGACCTCCTTGAGGTATCCGGAAAGAAGGGCGAAGGCCTTCTGCACATGGCGATTCTCTATAGACGCTGCCGCCGGTGGGATCGCGCTCTCGTCCTCATCATCCCTTCGCGTCAGGAGACAGGCCCCGAGGCGCGCCGCGGCGAAGCGGGAGAGCTTCTCATAGAAATCATCCGACACAAGACACACCGCTTCTGCGGGACTATATACCGACAGAACGTCGAAGAAGGCATCCTGCTCCTTCTTCTTGTCCCAAGTCCCCCACCAGCACTCGCCCGTCGAGACATCGGCGAGTACCGCGGCGATCTCCTTGTCCGCCTCTAAGAGGTAAATGAGATAATTGTTCGACTTATCTGCGATGGAATTTTCAAAAAGGATCGTCCCCGGCGTGATGACACGGATGACATCCCGCTTGACCAGCCCCTTCGCCTTCTTCGGATCTTCCAGCTGCTCGCAGATCGCCACCTTGTACCCCTTCTGGATCAGCCGATAAATATAGAGCTCTGCCGCATGGAAAGGCACCCCGCACATCGGTACGCGGCCATCCTGCCCTGCCGACTTCCCCGTCAGCGTCAGCTCCAGCTCATGCGATGCCGTCAGCGCATCGTCATTGAAAAGCTCATAGAAATCGCCCAGACGGTAAAAAAGCAGACAGTCCCGGTATTTCTCTTTGACTTCCTTATACTGTGCCATCAAGGGCGTTTTGGCCATGGTCTTGTTCCTTCTTTCTGGTCATTCTAATTTAGGCAAAAGACATATATCTCCAAGTTAGGAGTGAGGAATGAGGAGTGAGGAGTGAAGGTGCGGCGCAAACCAATAATAAAGCGCCGCCAAGTTTTATACTACGCAACGCGCACAATAATAAAAAAGGGGGATCGGGGCGCTATATGAACTGTGCGCCCCTTCCGCCACTCCTCACTTCTCACTCCTAACTCCTCACTATGTAGATAGGCGTTCAAAGAAAACTCGAAACTACACCAATTTCCCCTTCAGCACCCACGTCTGGCCGACCTCGACTTTCGCTTCGAGCGTATCACCGACCTTGACGCCTTCCTGATACGGGAAAAGAATCATCTTATTGCCCGATGTACGTCCATACCAGACATTCTCCTGCTTCGACGGGCCTTCGACGATGATGGGATAGGTCTTGCCCTCCATCGCCTGATTCAGAGAAAGGCTCACCTCATTCTCCACATCCATCAGCTCCTGCAGGCGGCGGTGCTTCGTCTCCTCATCGATCTGATCCGTCATGCGCGCTGCCGGCGTGCCATTTCTCGGCGAATAAATGAATGTATATGCCGAATCGAAACGCACCTCTTTCAAAAGCGCGAGCGTCTCCTGATGCATCTCTTCCGTTTCTCCTGGGAACCCGGTGATGAGATCGGTCGTCAGCACGATGTCCGGCATCTTTTCACGGACGTAGGAAACAAGCTCCTTGAAATGCTCGATCGTATATCCGCGATTCATCTTCTTCAGCATTTCATTCGAGCCATGCTGCACAGGCAGATGCATATGACGCGCCACCTTCGGCGAATCCGCCATCGCATCCACCATATCGAATGTCATATCTCTCGGATGCGACGTCATATAGCGCACGCGCTCGATGCCATCCACCTTGTCGATCGCGCGGATCAGCGTCCCGAAGTCCGTCCCGTTTCTGAAATCAAGACCATACGAATTCACATTCTGCCCGAGGAGCGTCACCTCCTTATAGCCTTCCTTCGCGAGCCCCTCTATCTCGCGCGAGATATCCTCCACACTACGGGACAGCTCACGGCCGCGTACATACGGCACGATGCAGTACGTGCAGAACTTGTTGCACCCCTGCATGATCGGGATCCATGCAAAGACATGGGACTTACGCACCGCACGAAGCTCGCTGTAGTCACTCACGCTGTGCGGATTCCTCTCCGTCTTCACCACATGTCCGCCGCGCGCATCCTCCTTCGAAACGATCTCCTTCAGGTCATGGATATGGTACGGTCCGATGACGAAATCAATGATCGGCATACGCTCGATGAGCTTGCCCTTATTCTCCTGTGCCATGCAGCCGGCGATCCCCAGAAGCAGATGCGGATTTTTATCCTTCAGCTTCTTGATCTCCCCGATCTTGCCATAGACCTTCTCCTCCGCATTCTGACGGATGCTGCAGGTATTCATGATGATGATATCTGCCTCTTCCATCGTCTCTGCCGGCGCATATCCCAGCTCCTCCAGCTGTCCATTGATGCGCTCCGTGTCCGATTCATTCATTTGGCAACCGTATGTGATTGAATAGTACATCTTTTTCATAGATTTATCGCTCCTGTAAAACAATACTTTTTAGCATTATATCATATCAATGGCTAACCATGTAGCAGACTAGCCAGCTACAAGCAGCGAAAGCCTTAATAACTTATTCTCTCGCATTTTTATTGCTTCGCGGCATCCACGATACGCTTCCGCGCCGCTTCGAAATATCCCGGATCCTTCTCAATGCCGATAAAGCTCCGCCCGAGGTGATGGCATGCGACGCCGCATGAACCGCTGCCCATACATGAGTCCAAAACGGTATCACCCACATCGGTGTATGTGCGGATCATGTACTCGAGCAGATCAACCGGCTTCTCCGTCGGGTGGATCTTGCTCGCATTGTTGCCGTTCGAGAAAGTCAAAACGTCGCGGGGACATCGTTCGCCGTCGTTTATAGTCGTCACGCGATCAAAGTGTCCGTAATTGTGGGTAGCTCGTGCGCTTCGGAGAGCAGTATACGGCTTGCCCGGCGTTTTCTGCGGATGATACGTCGGCAGGTGCTCGTAAAAGACGAGGATATTTTCGTGGGTGCGGAGTGGCATCCGATTAGCATTTAAGAAGCCGACCGGCATCGTCTTATGCCAAATCCACTCATATCTATACCATCGCCGATTGCTGCTAATGAGATCCGCGCCGAACGGCATCTGCGCGAAAAGCAGGACCACACCGCCCGGCTTCAGCACGCGCCGATATTGCTCCCATAGTTTATCAAGTGGGACAGGCACGTCCCATGTGTTCTTCGTCGTACCATACGGCAGATCAGTAAAAATCATATCGACGGTATGATTCTCGACTTTGTCCATCTCGTCTAAGCAGTCACCTTGATAAAGATCGATCATGCGCCCACCTACTTTTTGCTCAAAGCATACAGCAGACAGCCGGAAATGCCGATCCAGAGGTTACGCTGTCGAGTTTTCGTCTCAATGTCTTTCTTCGCCTCGTCCTCTAATTCTTTCAAGGATTGATTTGCACTCTCTAATAATTTCTGCGTCTCGGCGTTCGTTTTCTTCGATTCTGCCAGCTCTGTCTCGGCTGTTTCTAACTGCTTCTTCTGCTCTGTTAAGAGATCCTGCTTGTTCGCGTTGCTCTTCTCCAGCTCGTCTAAGTTCGTCTCGAGCCGTGTCAGCTCGCTTCCCGATATCTGAAACATCTCCTCGGCCTGCGAGACCGAACCACACGAAAGACAAGATAAGAATACAAACAAAGATACAATACACTTTGTGTTTTTCGTAAAATTCATAAATTTCATACATTCCATGCCTCCTTAGCTATTCCATTGATCTTGATAAAATAACGCTTTCCCTCGGATAAAGTCTCCGCCGCTTCCCCACTCTGGGGACTGAGGAAGTGTCCACAGATCCCAGCGCTCGCAAGTTGTATTTGGACCGTAATCATCCAATTCCGCAGCTTCTGCATGTGTCATGAAAAGAGACTTCCGAATCGGTAAATGCAAGGTATCAGAAATCACAGCAATGACCTGCGCGAGGCACTCAATCTGCGCATCGGTCGGAGGGCAGTCGCCAAAGTCGGCATGACCATCGCCATAAAGCGCTGCGTCTTTGCAACAATCTATAGCAATGGCTAGGCTCCTATAGTTCCTGTGCCAAGTAGCTGCTGGCTGCTCTCTAAAATCTTTAGTACGGTAAATCGTGCCTTCATCATCAATATTGATGTGATAATCGTCTGGATGATAATTATAGCTGCCGGCCGTCCAATGGATGTATACCACGTCAAAAGCGCCGACCGCACGTTCAATACAATTTTTCAATTCTTTCAGTGTAAGCGTATCCATTCATCTATTTCCTTTCTGTATAACCGCCCGGAGCACTGTTGTATTTGCTGTTAATCAACTTATTTACTACCTGCGTAGCCGCACCGCCACCTCCGGTAAAGCTGGCGAATGTATCATAGTTATCCCATTTTTGATGTGTATATACCAAGTAAGCAGACACCGCCAAGAACGCCAGCCAGCCGATCACCGCAATCACTCGTGTCAGCGACAGCTCATCATTTTCATAAAGCAACATTTTCAAATACTTCATGTTATCACCTCTTTTTATTTTGATGGAAGTTTTCGGATATCATTCAAAATGGCTGTTCCTTGTCCATTGCCCCCCAGCCCGTGGTAACTGGAGTAAATATGTTCAGCGCTCGCCTTGTCTGCGTAGGAAAGCCATTTTTGCCGTGCTCCGCGCTCATGAATCCGCCGGAGTTCCAATAGCAAAATGGCTTCTACTCCTATCTCTAATGCTCTATAGTGTTTTGCATTATCTTGGCTTTTCCGCCAGAAAAAACCAATTAAAAAAGTACCGAAGCCATAAATAGCTTCTGGTACTATTGTGATGACCCAGTCCATATTATTCTGCCTCTAAAAGTTTTCCTGCTAACCGTAGCATGCATTTTTTTTACTTCCTTGCATTCTTAAATGGGGATAAACTCCATAGCTGGGCAGAAAGTATATAAGCACTCATTCCTTGCGGCCCATAATTCGTGTAAAAAACAATTTCCCCATTCAAAACATATATCAAAAATGTATTGCCTTGGCAAATCCAATACCCTTGCCCGCTTTTACAAACCTGTGCAAAAAACGGATCTATGCGGAAATAAGATGATACTAATGAATGACCTTTATACGAAAATATTACTTTCCCTGTTGTATTATCTAATAGCTGGAAATCCCCGTTATTATAGTTATATTCAGCATGGAATTTGTTTCCCCATGATTCATAATACACTGATTGTCCGGATCCCCATCCTAAAATATTTATGCTTTGTTTGAGCCCCATTTTTATCCAAGTATCTATCATTCCATTTCTACATATATCTGCATCTCCATCTGTGGTAAATTTTGTCGCTGTATCTTTCCCGTCTGATCCAGGGTAATAATTCCATTTATTGCCAAACACATAATATCTATTATAATATTCATTTCCTTTGTCATCTGTAAATACATATTCGGTATCTGTCCATAATACCCCTATAAAGTTTTCCCCTTTTATGGCAGTAAATTTTGTAGATTTATCTTCATTGGATTTTTGTTTATCGTATGATTCTTTTTTTATAACCGGTGCTGGATAACTTCCGCCAAGCATGGTTTTCCAAAAAGATTCAACCGTTAAACTTATATCGCCATTTTTACAAATATAGCTCGCTCTATAATCTACTTCGACGTCACGTAGCCAATAACGCACCTTCCCCCCATCGGCGCCTTTAACCGTAACCCACGGAAAAGCATCTGCAACTGCAGATACAGCAATGCTAACAGCAAATTCTCCTTCAGGTGTGATATAAGCACTGCTACAATCTACATCTGCAAAACGCACATAGCTTTGTGGTCTTGGATATTCAGCTTCAGACCAAACATCTTTCCCGCTAGCATCCCCTCTATTATGAATTTTCTTGGCTTCATTTCCTACTTTATTCATTGCATTGGAAAGGTATCCTGTTAAATCAATAAACCTTGTAATTTTGCCGTTCTTTCGGATTACAATAAACGCATTTTTACGCCTTATACTAGATTC
>JAERMT010000080.1_pt5 | contig 12678 bp, 6 predicted proteins | sample 9267081 | NCBI WGS metagenome assembly JAERMT01 (sample SAMN17071939, study PRJNA684904) | human gut metagenome | isolation source: diarrhea sample from child under the age of five | host: Homo sapiens | place: South Africa: Mafikeng, Mafikeng Provincial Hospital | collected 2019-09
AACCCTTGAAATGCTTCTGTTATAATGTTACACATACATACTGTATGCGTTGGTATATATACTGTTCAAAAAAGCTGCATCGACTGGCGCAAAGAAATCGGACACGCGCGGCTTTTATGAATCAACATATGAAATTTTATTGAAAATCCATCATGGCGGTGGTAAAATAATCCTATAGTTCTGTCATGCTGTATCGATGCCTTTTTGTGGTATTCGGGATCGCGGAACGGCAGCTGCCCAAGAGTTGTGAGGGGAACGATTTAATGAACAAAAGAACATTGCACCGCCTTCTTTCTGCGTTTGCGGCATTGGTGATAGGTCTATCTGTGCTGACCGGCTGCGGAACAAAAACCGCCGAAAATGTGGAAAAGCAGGAGGATGCTCAGACCATTCAGGTGTATCTGTGGACGAATAACCTGTACGAAACCTATGCGCCTTATATCCAGTCCCAGCTGCCGGATGTAAATATTGAATTCATCGTGGGCAACAACGATTTGGATTTTTACAAGTTTTTGCAGGAGAACGGCGGTCTGCCGGATATCATCACCTGCTGCCGCTTCTCGCTGCACGATGCGGCTCCCTTGAAGGACAGCCTGATGAACCTTGCCTTGACCAACGAAGCGGGCGCTGTGTACAACACCTACCTCAACAGCTTCAAAAACGAGGACGGCAGCGTGAACTGGCTGCCGGTCTGCGCGGATGCCCACGGCTTTGTGGTCAACCGCAGCCTTTTTGAGCAGTACGATATTCCTCTGCCCACCGATTACGCAAGCTTTGCAGCAGCCTGTCAGGCGTTTGAAGCGGTAGGCATCCGCGGCTTTACCGCCGATTATACCTACGACTACACCTGCATGGAAACGCTGCAGGGGCTTTCCGCTGCCGAGCTTACCACGACTGATGGGCGCAGGTGGCGCACTGCTTACAGCGACCCTGCCAGCACCGCACGGGTGGGTCTGGACGACACCGTGTGGCCGGGGGCATTTGAGCGGATGGCGCAGTTCATTCAGGATACCCACCTCACAGCGGATGACCTCGAGAACACCTACGATGACGTGACCGGGATGTTCCGGAACGGAGAAGCTGCCATGTACTTTGGCAGCTCCGCCGGTGTCAAGGTGTTTCAGGATGAGGGCATCGACACGACCTTCCTGCCCTTCTTCAGCCAGAACGGCGAAAAGTGGATCATGACCACCCCCTATTTCCAGATCGCTCTGAACCGTGACCTCGAGCAGGACACCGCGCGCCGCGAAAAAGCCATGAAGGTGCTGAACGTCATGCTCTCCGAGGAGGCGCAGAGCCGTATCGTTGCCGACGGGCAGGACCTGCTGAGCTACAGCCAGAACGTCCCCCTGCGCCTGACCGAGTACATGAAGGACGTGCGCGATGTGGTGGAAGAAAACCACATGTATATCCGCATCGCCTCCAACGATTTCTTTGCCGTCTCCAAGGACGTTGTCTCCAAAATGATCGCGGGCGAGTACACGGCACAGCAGGCTTATCGTGCGTTCAATGCCCAGCTTCTTGCCGAAGAAACGCCTGCCGATGACGAGATCGTGCTGACCTCCGGGAAGAGCTGCTCCAATGTCTTCCACGCAAACGGCGGCAGCGCCTCCTTCTCCGTCATGGCGAACACGCTGCGGGGCGTTTATGGCACCGATGTGCTGCTTGCCACCGCAAACAGCTTTACCGGCAGTGTGCTGCGGGCAGATTATAACAAGAAAATGGCCGCTTCCATGATCATGCCCAACGGTCTGATGTCCCGCCAGCGCACTATGACCGGCGCAGAGCTGAAGGAGACCGTCCGCGCCTTTGTGGAGGGCTGCGAGGGCGGGTTTGTGCCCTTCAACCGCGGCTCTCTGCCGGTGGTCAGCGGCATTGCCGTGGAGGTCAAAGAGGCAGGCGGCAGCTATACCCTGACCGGCATCACCCGGAACGGACAGCCGCTGGGGGACGACGACACCGTTACCGTGACCTGTCTGGCAGCGGAAAATCAGATGGAAGCGCTGCTTGCGAGCGAGAGCGGCAGGTCTTTGGACGGAGATACATGGGTAAAAAACAGATGGCGCGATCATCTCTCCGGCGGCGGCGCAGTGCTTGCAGAGCCTGAAAACTACATGACACTGAGGTGAGCGGGATGGAAGACGAAAAGCACGGATCCAAACGAAACTGCCATCCCCGGCAAAAGTGGCTCCCTGTTGCGGCCATCCTTCTTCTGGTCTTGCTGATAGCAGGCTTCAGCGTTCGGTACATCTCGTTTGTGTCCCAGACCATCTATCAGGAAAGCACCTCGCATCTGGAAGAGGTGCTGCATAAATCCAATAATATGCTGAAAGAGATGGTGCGCAAGAACCTGACCTATCTGCATCTGTACAACGGCTTTCTGGAAACTACCTCGGATGAGGCCGAAATACAGGCGTATATCGGGGCGGCACAGCAGGAGGCTGGGTTTGCCGAATTCTACTTTCTTACCTATGACGGCAACTACATGACTGTGACCGGGGAGACCGGCTACCTTGGCCTGCAGACCAATCTGGACGAAGAGCTTGCCAGCGGTAACGATATTGTGATGAATACGGCTCTGCCCGGCAAAACCCAGATGCTGGCGTTCATCTGTCCCGAAACGCAGGGCAGCTACCGGGGCTTTGCCTACGATGCCGTTGCCATCACCTATTACAACGATGAGGTGCTGAGATTACTGGACAATTCTGCCTTTCAGGGTAATGCCAGCAACTATGTCATCTACCCGGATGGGCGGGTGGTCATCGACAATTCCGTAAACCGCACGGAAACGATCTACAACTTCATTGCGATGCTGCGCGACCATTCCGATCTTTCCGAGGCGCAGATCCTGGATCTGTCCCATGCCTTTGCACAGGGCAGCAGCGGAAACATGAAGGTAAAGCTGGGCGACACCAGTTATTATCTGGTCTACGAGGACACGGCGGTCCAGAGCTGGACGATGCTGGGACTTGTCCCGGTCAAAATCGTCAATGCCAATCTGGATAAGCTGTGGTTCCATACGATACAGATCGCAGCAGGCATCGCCGCAGGTCTTGCGGTGCTGGCCATTCTGCTCATTGTGCGCAGAAGCCATGCCGCACTGCGCCAGAAGAACACCAAGCTCCTGTACCGGGATGAATTGTTCCAGAAGCTCTCGCTGAACGTGGACGACGTTTTCCTGATGTTGGACGCAGAGACCTCCAAGGTGGATTATGTCAGCCCGAACATTGAGCGGCTGCTGGGCATCCCGTGGAGAGAAGTCCGGCAAAATGCCTTTGCTCTGGACAAGCTGGGCGCCCCGGAGCAGGGCGAAAGCTTTCTGGATGGGCTTCTCAGCGGGCAGCAGCGGGAATGGAATCTCGAGTTTGAGCATCTGGAAACCAAAGAGCGCCGCTGGTTCCATAACATCGCCATAGGCAGCGAGGTGGAGGGCAGGACCAAATACATCCTTGTCATGTCCGACCGCACCGCCGACAAACAGGTGAATCAGGCGCTTTCGGATGCCGTTGCCGCCGCCGAGACTGCCAACCGCGCCAAGAGCACCTTCCTTTCCAATATGTCCCACGACATCCGCACCCCCATGAACGCCATCATCGGCTTTACCACACTGGCGATCAGCAATATCGACGACAAGGAGCGGGTGAAGGATTATCTGGCCAAGACCCTTGCTTCCAGCAACCATCTGCTCTCGCTCATCAACGATGTGCTGGATATGAGCCGCATCGAAAGCGGAAAGCTCCATCTGGAAGAGGTGGAAGTCAACCTTTCGGAGGTGCTGCACGATCTGAAAACCATCGTCAGCGGGCAGATCTACGCAAAACAGCTGGAGCTTTATATGGACGCGATGGATGTGACCGACGAGGATGTCTACTGCGATAAGACCCGGCTGAACCAGATCCTGCTGAACCTGCTGTCCAACGCCATCAAGTTTACCCCGGCGGGCGGCACGGTCTCGGTGCGGGTGCGCCAGCTTGCCGGGCAGGTGCGCGGCTGCGGGCAGTACGAGTTCCGCATCAAGGACAACGGCATCGGCATGAGCCCGGAATTTGCCCAAAAAATCTTTGAGCCGTTTGAGCGGGAGCGCACCTCCACGGTCAGCCGTATCCAAGGCACCGGCCTCGGCATGGCCATCACCAAAAACATCGTGGATATGATGGGCGGCACCATCGAGGTGCAGACAGCGCAGGGCAAGGGCAGCGAGTTTATCATTCGTGTGCCGCTGCGGGTGCAGGCAGAGCACCGCCCGGTGGAAAAGATCGCCGAGCTGGAGGGTCTGAAGGCTCTGGTGGTGGACGACGATTTCAACACCTGCGACAGCGTGACAAAGATGCTGGTCAAGGTGGGAATGCGCGCGGAGTGGACCCTTTCCGGCAAGGAAGCGGTGCTGCGCGCGCGGCAGTCCATCGAGATGAGCGATGCCTACCACGCCTATATCATCGACTGGCGGCTGCCGGATATGAACGGCATCGAGGTCACCCGCCAGATACGCAGCCTGAACGACGATACCCCCATCATCATCCTGACGGCCTACGACTGGTCTGACATTGAGGTGGAGGCAAAGGCCGCCGGTGTGACTGCCTTCTGCGAAAAGCCCATGTTCATGTCCGACCTGCGCGAGACCCTGATGAGCGCTCTCGGCCAGAAGCTGACAGATGCGTCGCAGGAGCTTCTGCCGGAAAAGAACGCCGACTTCAAGGACAGACACATCCTGCTGGTAGAGGACAACGAGCTGAACCGCGAGATCGCGCAGGAGATCCTGCGCGAGTACGGCTTCCGGGTCGATACGGCGGAAAACGGTGAAGTGGCAGTGGAAAAGGTGAGCACCGCAGCGCCGGGCAGCTATGATCTGGTGCTGATGGATGTGCAGATGCCGGTGATGGACGGCTACACCGCCACCCGGAAGATCCGCGCACTGGATGACCCTGCCCGGGCAAAGCTCCCCATCCTTGCCATGACCGCCAACGCCTTCGACGAGGACCGCCGCAATGCATTGGAAAGCGGCATGAACGGCTTTTTGTCCAAGCCCATCGTGATCGGCGACCTCGTGCAGGAGCTGCGCAAAATTTTGTGAGCCAAACGCCTGTCAGACAGAAAAGAAATAAAGCACCCGCAGCATTCGCTTCCAGAGGTCAAGAGCCTCTGCGAAGCCTGCTGCGGGTGCTTTTGCTTTTGTCGGCTGGCAGCCGTTATGATTTCAGTACATCTGCGAGGACCTGCAGCAGATGCGGAATATCCAGCGGCTTTGCAATGTGGCCGTCCATACCGGCCTTCAATGCATTCTGACGGTCTTCTTCAAAGGCGTTTGCCGTCATTGCAAAGATGGGAATGCCTGCCTTTGCAGCGTCCGGCAGGGCGCGGATCTGCCGCGTTGCCTCGTAACCGTCCATCTTGGGCATCTGGATGTCCATTAAGATCAAATCGTACTGCCCGGGGGCCGCCTGCTTCATCTTCTGGACAGCGATCTCGCCATCCTCAGCAGTGTCTACCGCAAAGCCCGCTTCCTTCAGGATCTCCAGCGCGAGCTCGCGGTTCAAGGCATTGTCCTCCACCAGCAAAAGCTTCTTTCCCTTGAGCTCGGCGGCATCTGGCTGCGCTGGCTTACAGGCAGGCTCTGCACCGTACGGTTCTGCCAGCACTCTGCGCAGTTCGGAAAGGAACAGCGGCTTTTCGCAGAAGGCGGTCACTCCGGCAGCGCGGGCTTCCTCTTCAATATCCGTCCAATCGTAGGCCGTCAGAATGATGATAGGGCAGCTTTTCCCGATCAGCCTGCGGATCTGCCGCACGACCTCGATGCCGTTCATATCGGGGATGAGCCAGTCGATGATGTAGACGCTGAATTCGTCGCCCTGCTCCATGGCGTATCGGGTGCGGATCACCGCTTCCCGGCCGGAGATCGTCCACTCCGGCCGCATCCCGATCTTGGACAGCATGGTGCTGACGCTCAGGCAGGTGTCGGTATCGTCGTCTGCTACCAATGCGCGCAGCCCTTCCAGCTGCGGGAGCTGCTTGGGCTCCACCCTTTGTCCGCTGAGTGCGAAGCAGAGATCTACGATGAATTCGCTGCCCTTGCCCGGTTCACTTTCGATCGCAATGGTGCCGCCCATCATATCCACAATGTTCTTGGTGATGGACATGCCCAGGCCGGTACCCTGAATGCCGCTGACGGTGGAGCTTTCCTCCCGGCTGAACGCCTCAAAGATGTGCTTCTGGAACGCTTCGCTCATACCAATGCCATTGTCCTTGATGCGGAACTCATAGCAGCCACGGCCCTTGGGCGCACCGTTCTTCTGGGCGATGCGGATGCTGATCGTACCGCCTGTGGGAGTGAACTTGATGGCGTTGGACAAAATGTTCAGCAGGATCTGGTTCAGCCGCAGCGGGTCGGTGATGATGTCCTCGTTCTCCACGTCCATGGTATCGATGAAAAGCGACAGCCGCTTTGCCGAAACATCGGGTTGGATGATAGAGCGCACATCGTGGACGAGGTCCGGCAGATGCACCGCTTTTTCTTCAATTTTTACTTTTCCGCTCTCGATGCGGCTCATATCCAGCACATCATTGATGAGGGAAAGCAGATGCTGGCTGGAGGTAGAGATCTTTTTCAGGTAGTCCAGCACCTGCTCCTTATTATCAATATGGGTCGCAGCCAGCGAGGTGAAGCCGATGATGGCGTTCATGGGGGTGCGGATATCGTGGCTCATATTGAACAGGAACTCCCGCTTGGCACGGTTTGCCGCACCCTCGTGCTGGAGTGCGATCTCCAGCTTGCGGTTCTGTTCCTCCAGCTGAGCCTGATACTTCTTCTCCTGCTCTTTCTTCTGCTGCTCCATCTCCTGCACGGAGCGTCTGCGCAGCACCCGAAGGACCATTACAAGCAGGATGTAACCAGCCAGCGCCATCAAAATCAGCGGAAGCGATTCACGGAAGACGGATCTTTCATCCGTATACGCATAGAGATCGAAAGACCTTCCGTGGCAGTACATTCCAACATAGCAGCCGGAGCCGTTCCAATCGTGGGTATGGGTCAGCGTTTCGGCAGCCCCGGCTTTGCGGATCTCCCGCACCGGCAGACTGTCCGCGGCATCCTGCCCGATGAGCTCCGGGCGGTTGGAGGCAATGACCTGATTGTTCTGCACGATGAACAATGTGCCGCTGGTCTCGACCGAGTAGCCGTCCAGTACGCTCTGGATGGACAAGGCCGTTCCCTCTACAAATTCTGCCGGGGTATAGCGGTAGGCAAGCAGGATGACCTCTTTGCTTTCTGCCCGGTGTGCCGCAACATCCACGGCAGACCCATCCTCCAGCAGGATCCGCTTCAGATAGGTTTTTTGCGGATAAGAGAAAACGTCCAGAACGGCATCATTCTTGAGCGGTTCTCCAAACCGGGCATAGCCGATGCCGTTGGTTGTGGATTCGCACAGGAGCGTACCGTCCGGGGCCAGAACCGAAATACCTGTGAGCCAGAGCAGCTCTGCCTGCCTGCTCAGGCACTGCGGGTCGGAAAGGTCGAGCGCAGGGTCCTGTGCCAGCTGATGCACCGATACCGCCGTGCGGCGGAGCGCTTTGGCCACGACCGTATCGTTGTGCTTTTCAAAGCTGGTGGACTGGGATTTGACAAAATCAAGGATCTGGCAGAAACGAGCCTCCGTTGCACGCAGTGCCTGCCAACTCGAGAAAAAAACGACGCCGGCCATAAAAAGCACGCCGATGACCAGATAGAGCCCCCATCTCCATGTATCTGAGATAGTTTTATTTTTACGTGCCAATGGTGTCCACCTCCAGATACTGCGAAGCATGTTCAAGATACTTGCCAAGGATCTGCTCCAGTGTGCCGTCTGTGCGCATCTGCGCAAGAACAGCGTTCAGCTGGATGTCCAGCCCGCGGCTGTCGTTTTTGGCAAAGGCGATGCCCAGCCCGGTGACCAGCAGCGGTTCTTCGAGGATGCGGAACTCCACGGAATTGTCCTTCATGTATTGCAGGATGGCCGTCTCATGGGCAGCGATGGCATCTACATAGCCGCAGGCCAGCATCGCATACTGCACGCTGCGGTCTTCGGTGCTGAACACCTCGACGGTCTGCGGGATGCGCGGGTCGGAGCCGCTGAGAAAGATCTCCTCCGGCTTGCCGGTGCTCTGCACGGCGATGGTCTTTCCGGCAAGGTCGCCGAGTGTCCGGATGCTGCTGTCGGCATCCACCGCAGCCACCTGACGGCTCACCATATAGGGTCCCGCCCAGCGGTATACCTCCTCGCGCCCATCCATGGAAAAGCAGCCCCAGATGCAGTCGATGGTACCGCTTTCCACCAGAGCTGTTTTTTGCTCCCAATCGATCGGTTCAAACCGGGCAGCATATCCCATGCGGCGGAAGGCTTCGGTGGCGATCTCCACGTCAATCCCGGCGGGAACGCCGTCATTGTTCAGATAAATATAGGGCGGATAGGTATCGCTTCCCACAATGAGCTGCGGAAGACTGCTGTCCTTCGCGTTCGTTCCGCCGCAGGAAGTCAGACTGCCGACGGCAGCAGATGCCGCCAGCAGGGTGCAGCCGCGCAGAAATGCACGGCGTGAGATTCTGTGTTTCATTTGGGCTCTTTGTTCTCCTGTTTTATTGCATCCATTGCTCAGTTGCGCTGCTGTAATTCTTCTTTCAGATCAGCCTGAATATCCGTCAGGCACTGCAGCAGCAGCGGGTTGAACGCTCCGCACTCGCCGTTCAGGATCATCTGCACGGCTTTTTCGTGGGAGAAGGCTTTTTTGTAGCAGCGTTCGCTGGTCAGTGCATCGTACACATCAGCCAGCGAGACCAGTTGTGCGCTGATGGGGATCTCATCGCCCTTCAGCCCATCCGGGTAGCCGCGCCCATCCCAGCGTTCGTGGTGCCAGCGGGCGATCTCGTAGGCCGTTTGCAGCAGCGGCTGCTCTGCAAAATTATCCAGATCATGCAGCATCTTGGCTCCCAGCATGCTGTGGGTCTTCATGACCTCGAATTCCTCCGGGGTCAGTCTGCCGGGCTTGTTGAGGATCTTTTCGTCAATGCCGATTTTTCCGATGTCGTGCAGGGCGGAAGCCAGCGGGATCATATCCTGCTGTTCCGCAGAAATCGAGTAGCTGCTGCTCTCCAACAGACGGCGGAGCAGCAGCTCAGTGATGATACGGATGTGCCGCACATGGGCGCCGCTTTCGCCGTTGCGGAATTCTACGATATGGCTCAGTACACCCACCAGCATATCCGTATTATTCTCACGGGCGCGGATTTGCTCAGAGACCATCTGCACCAGCCGCCGCTGCTTGGCGTACAGCTTGATGGTGTTGGTCACACGGCGGTACACGATACGAGCATCGAAGGGGCGATTGACATAATCACTTGCGCCCAGCTCATAGGAACGCCGGATCGTCGCATCGGAGTCCTCGCTGGAGATCATAATGACCGGGATATCCTCGATGGTGTGGTTGGCATTCATGGCTTTCAGCACTTCAAAGCCGTCCATAACGGGCATATTGATGTCCAGCAGCACCAGTGCAATGTTTCCGGCTTCTGCCTGCAATTTTTCCATGCATTCCCGTCCGTTTTCTGCTTCCAGGACATGGTAACTATCCCTCAGGATCTCTGTCAGCATCATGCGGTTCATTGCGGAGTCATCCACAAGTAAGATCTGTGACTTGTTCTGCAAAAGTTTTTCCAAAGCCGCCATGTCATGCCCCGGAACCTCCACCATGACGGCATTCTTGCGGCACTTTGCCTGATACATCAGCCGATCCGCCCGGCGAACGATGTTATCCATAGGGTCGGCGAGGGACTGTATCGTTCCGCCGATGCTCAGCGAGATACGGAAATGCGAATAGCCGGGTACAGATGCCATCTGCGCGGCGGCTCTGATCTGCTCCAGCTTGGCTTGCAGGATGTCGCTCGGAATGCCGGACAGAACCAATAAAAACTCATCCCCGCCGTAGCGGATGAGCAGGTCCGATTTCCGGATGCAGGACTGGATAGCGTTTGCCACCGTTTTCAGTGCCATATCTCCGGCGTAATGTCCATAGGTGTCGTTGCAGATCTTGAAATCGTCCACATCCATCAGCGCGACACCCGCCGGGCCGGTGGATTTACGGACAACTTCTTCGTAATAGCGGCGGTTGTAAATTCCTGTCAGCGGATCCCGATAAAGCTCGTCTTTGAGCTGCTGCTCCCGTGCAGCGCGCTGTCGGGCTGTTTCGTCCTCCGATACTTTCTGATTTTCGGTCAGTTGTTTCAGCGCCTGCTCCGCTGCGGCAAGAGCGGCTCCCTGTTGATGAAGTTTTTTCAACAGCTGCTGCTCACGCGCTTTGTAATATTCCTCGATCTCGGAAAGTGTATTCACGTTCTGACCCTCTTCTACGTCATTTACATCATTTGTGTGTTTCATCTGCGGAAACGCGCTTTTCCGCTATTTTTTAATGGGGAGGGGTAACGCGGAAGCGTTTTACGGTCTGTTCCAGTGCTGCAATGTCCACGGGTTTGGAGAGATGTTCATCCATGCCGGCTTCCTTGCTCTTTTGCATATCCTCAAGGAAGGCGTTGGCGGTCATGGCAAGGATGGGGATGATCCTGCCCAGCGGATTTTCGCCATTGCGGATGCGGCGGGTGGCCTCCAGGCCGTCCATCACCGGCATCTGCACGTCCATCAAAATCATGTCGTACTCGCCGGGCTTGACGCTGGCAAAGGCATCCACGATCTCCTGACCGTTGGAGCAGACGGTGCAGCTTGCGCCCTTGGATTCCAGCAGCATTTCCAGGATCTCGGCGTTGATGGCGTTATCCTCGGCGCAGAGGAACTTCATGCCGGACAGGGGAGAAGTTTCTTCTGCTTCCTCCGGCAGAGCCTGCACCTTCTGCGCATGATCCGACCCCGTATCAATGGGAAATTCCAGCACGACCTCAAAGCGGGTACCCCTGCCGGGGGCGCTCTCCACGCTGATGGAGCCGCCCATCAGGTCTACGATGCTCTTGGTGATGGCCATGCCAAGGCCGGTGCCCTGCACCTTGTTGGTGCCGGATTTTTCCTCGCGGGTAAAGGGGTCAAAAAGGGTCTTTTGGAACTCCTCGCTCATGCCGATGCCGTCATCCTGCACCACAAAGCGGTACCGGGCGAAGTGCTCGTTCCGGGGCAGCTCCTCCACCTCCAACCGGATATGCCCGCCCTTGGGCGTATATTTGACCGCGTTGGAGAGGATGTTCATCAGCACCTGATTCAGGCGGTTGGGGTCTGCCAGTACGTTTTCGTGCTGCAGATGGGTGTTTACCGTAAAGGTCTGGCAGCGCTGGCCTGCCTGCTGACGGATGATGCTGTCCAGCTGGCTGACCTGCTGGGGCAGGTTCATTTTTTCCACATTCAGGGTGGTCTTGCCGCTCTCGATGCGGCTCATATCCAGAATATCATTGATGATGCCCAGCAGCAGCCGGCCGGAGCTTTCCAGCTTGCCCAGATGCTCGGCCAGCTTTTCCGGCTGGTGCAGCTCGTTTTTCATCAGGGTGGTAATGCCGATGATGGCGTTCATGGGGGTACGGATGTCGTGGCTCATGTTGGAGAGGAAGTCCGTCTTGGCCTTGCTGGCGCGCTCTGCGGACTGTAACGCCTCTGCGGCAGCATCCTGCGCCTGCCGTAGCTCATCGTTTACCTGCGTCAGATGGATGTTGTATTGTTCCAGACGGAGGTTCGCTTCTTTTTCGGCCCGCAGCTCCTGCTGCTGCTTTTGCCGCAGGAGAAACCAGCCGACGAAAACTGTTATGACCGAGAACACCATCGCGATGACGATGATGATGACCATGACGATGTTGACCAGCTTCTGCGTATTCACGGCCACATATTCTGCCGGAACAAGGAACGCCAGTGTCCACTGGGCGTTTTCCATCTGCTTCAGGGCGTAGAAATACTCAGTCCCATCCAGCACGGCATTGGAATAGCAGGAGCCTGTGCGGGCAAGCCGCTCCTTTGCCCCCGCAAAGGAAGAGCCGTGCAGATAGGACATCCGGGAGAGGACGGTGTATACGTTGTGTCCCTTCAGCAGCTCGGTGTCATTGGCGTTGAACAGCTTGAAGCCATCGTTATCCAGCACATAGACGCTGTTGTTGTTTTCGTAGGCGTCACAGCGGAAATAATCGTTCAGCTGGGTCATGCTCTGGGAGATGCCGAAGTAGCGCAGGGTGATCGCTTTCTCTCCGCTTTGCAGTGTGATGGGGGTGGAGAGCTGTTCCAGAAACACCATCCGGGAGTCGTCCTTGGTCAGCGAGTTGGAAACATAGCTGACCCGCTCCGGTGCGCTTTCCAGATAGTTCATTCCCCGCAGCAGCCCCATGCGGCCATACTCGGTATAATAATGTCCGGCAGTATCCACGGCTACCAGTTCGATCTGTTTTTCATGGTAATTGGAAAGCTCCGACAGCTTTTTCAGATAGCGGTAGAGGTCGGTATCGGTCTCCAGCGGGCTGTTGTACAAATAATTACACTGCACATCCACCTCGTCCCAGTGGGTGTCGATGACATCTTCCAGACTGCGGAACATCTGGTGGGTGACTTCCTCCATCTGGCTCAGCCGCTCATGATAGACAAGGTTCTGGATGTAGGTCTGGCTCATGACAAAAAGGGTCAGGAGCGACACGATGATGACAAAGCCGAAGCCGCCAAACAGCCTTTTATAGATTTT
>JAERMT010001079.1_pt1 | contig 12671 bp, 9 predicted proteins | sample 9267081 | NCBI WGS metagenome assembly JAERMT01 (sample SAMN17071939, study PRJNA684904) | human gut metagenome | isolation source: diarrhea sample from child under the age of five | host: Homo sapiens | place: South Africa: Mafikeng, Mafikeng Provincial Hospital | collected 2019-09
ACGACTGCCGCCAGCGGCGGAAACAGGGAGGAGCTGTTGGGGCAGCGGCCAGCAGAATGCAAGCGACAGCGAAGCAGACTCTGGGAGCCGCAACCCGGCCAGTGGCGCGCCGCAGGCGTGACGGAGAGGTTTATTTCTTCCCCGGGAATACGTTCTGCGGGGGAATGTACGAACCATTGAGACGTATCTCGAAGTGGCAGTGGTTGCCGGTGGAACGGCCCGTGCTGCCCAGATAGCCGATGAGCTGGCCCTGCTTGACGGTCTGGCCCGCGCTGACGGTCAGGGACAGGCAGTGCGCATACACAGAGCTGTATCCGCCGCCGTGGTTGATGATGACCGAGTAGCCATAGCCCGTACCTGCACCGGCCTTGTTGTAACCCGCCTTTGCGACGGTGCCGCCTGCGGAGGCGTAGATGGGCGTACCGGCCGGGGCGCAGATGTCCACGCCCTTGTGGCGTCCGCCGTACCAGCGCGAGCAGTAGCGGTAGTTCGGCACAGGCCAGATGAACCGGCCGCTGCCGGTGATGTACTTGGTGCCGGAAGTCACCTTCTTGGTGCCTTCGACCACCTTCTTGTTCACCGGCTCCTTGATGACCTCGGTGGAAAGCACGCTCTGGTCCACAAGGATATTCTTGGTGTCGTAGACGTTCTGGAGGGTCACGCGGCGCAGACCGTTCTCGCCCTCCTGGAGCACCTTGGTGGTTCCCTTCGTATATTCGTTGGATCTTGTCGTCTCGGTGGAGAATGCGATCTCTTCCTCACGGGTCTCGATGCGGGTGATGCGCACCTCAAGGCCAGCCTCTTCTTTGGTGATGACGAGGTGGTCGCCCTCAAGGATGCTGGACGTCTCGCTCAGCGGCTCACCCTTGAACGCCGGGTTGAGGGCGCACAGCTCACGGAAGGTCAGGTCATTGTTATGTGCGATGGACCAGAGGGTGTCGCCCGCCTTGACGGTGTAGACCTTCTGGGCCTGCTTCACGCCCACCAGCTCCTGCCGGACGGTCTCAAAATCCTGCAAGCCTTCCTTGAAGTAGAGGCCGTCTTCCAGTGTGACCTGCTTGTTGAAGCCCACGCTCACATCGGGGCCGTCCTCTTCTTTCTCGTAGGGGTCGAGCATGGCGGCGAGGTAATCCCGCAGCGCGTTGCCGTCGCTGCACACCGCCGTCAACTCGCCGTCCAGATAAAGAGCCGTGCCTTCGCTGATCTGGTCGCCGGCGCTCTGGATGATGGCGTTTGCCATCTCGTTTTCGTCCATCATGTGGTGGGCGATGGCGAGGGTGTAGCTCGGCTCGATGGTCCACTCGGTCTTGTCGGTGCCGGCGTAGCTGATACGCTCCATCACGTCCTCGCGGGCCGTGTTGAAGACGTCCTCATTCGCCACATAGCCCACGGTTTCGCCGTTGACCCGGACGGCCAGCGCATAAGGCTGGTGGATGACATATTGGAACACTGCCGCGCCCAGCGCCAGTGCGCAGATGGGCAGGGCATACATCGCCATGCGGGGCAGCAGACTGAGGTTGCGGCGGACGCCGTTTTTGAAGTAGTGGACGCTGGCCTCAAATGCTGCACCGAAGCCCTGCTCCCTGCGGATGCGGTGGGCATGGATGAGAAGGGACACGGTGCCCTTCGCAAACAGCACGATGGGGCCAAACAGGTCTTTGGCCACCTGCGCTGCGCCGGGGAACGCCGTCTCCGCCAGAGCCTTCGCAAAGCGGCGGATGCATCCAGCAGCCCAGAGAGCGGCGTACTTGATGGCACGTCCCACCCGCACGGCAGCATACTCCGCGCCAAAGCCCAGTGCGTAGAGCACTGCGCCAACGCGCAATACCAGCTTCGACGAGCGCAGCTTCCGGGAGACATTGTCCAGCCGGTGTCTGCGGCGGCGATACCGCCGGTGGCGGCGCAGCAGATGGACGCACTGGAGCTGCGCCCAAAGCGAGCGCAGCTTTGCGCGGAAGCCGGTGTGCCGCGGCGCACCGGCTGGCTCGTCCTGCCGCGTTTCAGTTGTTTTATCTTCCAGCAAAAAGGATGCTCCTTCCTGTATCTTCAGGAGATTCTGATCTGTCTCTTTTCTCTGTTATCGACACGCTGCCGCATCAGGACAGCTTTTTTGACAAGAATAGCTCTATTTATTATACACCCTGCCAGCGCCGAAACAAGCATTGACACAGAATTTGGGCTTAGCTTTCACTTACTTTTCACGAAATACACAAATTCAGTCAAAAAGGGCTGCCATATCCTCCGGCAGCGGACTTTCCACTGTCACCGGCCTCAGGGTCGTCTCGTCCACCGGCACTTCGATGCGGATGCCGTCCGGCATCGGCTCGCAGCGCGGCACCCAGAACGTCTGTTTTGCGCAGTGGAGCGCCTGCCGCCCGATGCGCGCCCGGCTCCCGCCGTAGAGGTCATCGCCGGCCAGCGGGTGGCCGATGGATGCAAAATGTACCCGTATCTGGTGGGTCCGGCCCGTCACCGGGACGCAGGCCGCAAGGCTCAGGCCGTTTTCGGCTTTCAATATGGTATATTCCGTCCGGCTGGGTTTGCCATCGGGGGTGACGCACCGCCCGATGATGCTCTCCCCCTGCCGCCCAATGGGGGCGTCGATGACGCCCGGCCCGAGGGGAAGCTCTCCTTCTGCAACGGCGTAGTAGAGTTTCTCCACCCGCTGAGCCAGCAGCGGGGCGGCGTAGCCATTCTGGGCCGCCAGCACGAGGCCGCTGGTGTCCTTGTCGATGCGGTTCACCGGGCGGAAAACGGGGCTTCTGCCCTGACGCAGCGCCCAGGCCGCATAGCCGTTCGCCAGCGTATCCAGCGGGTAATTCAGGGTAGGATGCACCGCGAGATGGGGCGGCTTTTCCACCACGAGGGCAAAAGCGTCCTCGTAGACCACATCCACCGGGATGTCGTCCTGCGGCGCAACGCCCTCCCCCTCCGGCGGCAGTTCAAAGGAGATGACCTGCCCGGCCTCCACCCGGCGGTTGGCCAGGATGGGGGCGCCGTCGGCAAAAAAGCCGCTGCCCCGGAATTTCACGGCCCGGGACAGGTCGGTGGAGACGCTGCATCTGCGCAGAAAACCGCGCAGCAGCATCCCGTCCGCCTCGGGCGGGACTTTGAAATAAAGCTTCATCTTCCCACCTCCGGCGCGGGCAGCATATAAGATAAGTATAGCAAAATTCTCTTTCTCTTGCAAATCTTGTTTTTTTATGGTATCATGAGGAGCGGAAAACGAGTGGAACATACGGCGGCGGGGCGGCTTTGACCGCTCTGAGGAAAGTCCGGGCCTCACAGAGCACGGTAACTGCTAACGGCAGCCGAGGGTGACCTCAGGGAAAGTGCAACAGAAAGGAAACCGCCGCAGCAATGCGGTAAGGATGAAAGGGCGAGGTAAGAGCTCACCAGCGCATGGGTGACTATGCGGCTTTGTAAACCCTACCGGAAGCAACGCCTATATGGGACGTACAGCGCTGCTCGCGTGTCCCGAAGGCGGCACGAACCTGTCAGCAATGGCAGGTCTAGACAGATCGTCGTTTAATACAGAACCCGGCTTACGGTCTATCTCGTTTTCCATCTTTTGTTTTCAGCGCTGTCTGCGGTGTGCAGGCAGCGTTTTTTTGTTTCTTTAACCACACTGTCACTTTTCGTTTGGGCCGGTTTGTGGTATACTGAACAAAACCCCGCAGCGCACGTCTCCGCCGGGGCCTTAATCCAACAGACAGGATGTGAAATCCTCCGATGAAAGATGGTTTTTTGAAGGCAGCCGCCCTCTCGCCCTCGCTGCGGGTGGCCGACTGCAATTATAACGCTTCCCAAATCGTATCTCAGCTACAGGACGCTGCGGCCCGCGGCGTCAGGCTGGCGGTGTTCCCCGAGTTCTGCCTCACCGGCTACACCTGCGGCGATCTGTTCTTGCAGCGCACGTTGCAGCAGGGCGCGCTGGACGCCCTGCAGACCGTGCTGGACGCCAGCCGGGAGCTGGACGTCGTGGCCCTCGTGGGCCTGCCGCTGCTGGTGCGGGGCAAGCTGTACAACTGCGCCGCCGTCCTCTGCGGCGGGCGTCTGCTGGGCCTTGTCCCCAAGACCTACCTGCCCAACTACGGCGAGTTCTACGAAAAGCGCCAGTTCACCCCGGGCAGCACCGAGGTGGAAAATGTGACGGTCTGCGGGCAGGAGGTGCCTTTCGGTACGTCCCTGCTCTTCCGCTGCCGCCAGATGCCCAGCTTCGTTCTGGGCGTGGAGATCTGCGAAGACCTGTGGAGCGCTCTGCCCCCCTCCACCTTCCACGCGCTGGCCGGTGCCACCGTCATTGCGAACCTTTCGGCCAGCGATGAGACGGTCGGCAAGGCCGAGTACCGCCGGGCGCTGGTGTCGAACCAGTCCGCCCGCCTGCTCTGCGGCTACCTGTACGCTTCCGCCGGCCACGGCGAGAGCACTCAGGACATGGTCTTCGCCGGCCACGACCTCATCGCCGAGAACGGAACCCTCCTCGCCGAGACATCTCCCTTCGAGGGCGGCTGGGCTGAGACGGAGCTGGACTGCCAGCGGATGGAGTCGGAGCGGGCGCGCAACACCAGCTTCGAGCCCAGCGCCGAGGGGTATCTGACCGTCGATTTCGACCTTTCCCTCACCGAGACGGAGCTCTCCCGCTGGGTAGACCCCACGCCCTTCATCCCCCACGACGAGCGCCGCCGGGCCGAGCGCTGTGAGCTGATCCTGAAAATGCAGGCCGACGGCCTCGCCAAGCGCCTCGAGCATGCCCACGCCAAGACGGCGGTCATCGGCATCTCGGGCGGTCTGGACAGCTGCCTCGCTCTGCTGGCGGCCGTCCGCGCCATGAAGCAGCTGGGCCGCCCCACCAGCGATGTGCTGGCCGTGACCATGCCCTGCTTCGGCACCACCCACCGCACCCGCAGCAATGCGGAGATCTTATGCGACGAGCTGGCCGTCAGCTTTACCGAGATCGACATCGCCAACACCGTCCACAGCCACTTCAGGGACATCGGCCAGGACGAAAGTGTACTGGACGTCACCTTTGAGAACGGACAGGCCCGTGTGCGCACCCTCGAGCTGATGGACACTGCCAACCGCACCGGCGGCCTCGTCGTCGGCACCGGCGACCTCTCCGAGCTGGCGCTGGGCTGGGCCACCTACAACGGCGACCACATGAGCATGTACGGCGTCAACGCCGGTGTCCCCAAGACGCTGGTGCGCCACCTCGTCCAGTATGAGGCCGACATTGCCGCCTCCGCCGAGCTGCGCCGGGTGCTGCTGGACATCCTCGACACCCCCGTCTCCCCGGAGCTGCTGCCTGCCAGGGACGGCGAGATCTCTCAGAAGACGGAAGACCTTGTGGGTCCCTATGAGCTGCACGACTTCTACCTTTATTATGTTCTCCGCTTCGGCTTCGGCCCATCGAAGATATTCCGGCTGGCGAAAGCGGCCTTCGCAGGCCGGGCCGAGTACCCGGACGAAGTGCTCTACAAGTGGCTGCGCAACTTCTACTGGCGGTTCTTCGCCCAGCAGTTCAAGCGCAGCTGCCTGCCCGACGGCCCCAAGGTGGGCAGCGTCACCCTCTCGCCCCGGGGCGACTGGCGGATGCCCAGCGACGCAGCCGCCGCGCTCTGGCTGGCCGAGCTGGAGCAGATCCCGCTCAAAGGATGATTTTTTATGAAACAACACAAAAAACTGCTGATAAATCTGGTCTTTGCTGCCGTCATTCTGGCCGCAGCCGCCGTGCTGCTGCTGGTGCGGAAAGCAAACCAGACCGGTGCGCCGCTCTGCGCAGAGCTCATCTATGGCGACAGCAACACCAGGCTCACCTTTCCTCTCGAAAAAGACGCCGATTACGCTGTGGACACCGGCTACCTCACCGTCCACATCCGGATCCAGGACGGCGCGGCCCGCTTTGTGGACTCGCCCTGCCCTGACCACATCTGCGAATCCTTCGGCTGGCTCAGCGAGGAAGACCAGACGGCCACCTGCCTGCCCGCCCGGGCTGTGCTGAGCATCATCCCCACCCCATGACGGCATACACATCCAAAGGAGTGAACGCCTATGTTTGACGAAAACGAGCATATCCATCCCCAGAATAACGACGAAGGCCCCCGGCACATCCACCGGGGCATCAATCGCAGCGAGCCTGACGAGGTGGAGGTAGACAGCGCCGATTTCTTCTCGCCGGAGCCTCCCCGCCCCAAAGCGCCGCCGAAACCGGCACCGACGCCTCCGTCTGAGCCGCCGAAGCCTCCGGTGCCGCCCCGCAGACAGTGGGAGCCGCTGCACCCCAGCGAGCCCGCCCCCGCTGACGACAAACTTCCGAAAGGAGGAATGGTCTTGCTGGTACTACAGGCCATCCTGAGCCTTGCCGCGCTGGTGCAGCTCTGGCGCACCCAGATGCTGCCGGTGCTCTACCTCGTTATCATCACCGCGCTTCTGGTGCTGCTCTGGCTGCTGGTGCGCAAGTGCCTCGCCTCCCGCAGCGGTGCCGTCGTGGCCCGGGTGCTGTCCGTCCTGCTCTGCGCCGCGCTGGCCGTGGGCTGTGTCTGGGCGCAGCAGGGTCTGACCGCACTGGACAGCATGACTTCCGGCCTGCTCACCGGCGCGGAGGCGAATAAGATCACGAAAGAGCCCTTCGTCGTCTACCTCAGCGGCGTGGACAACCGCGGCGAGCTGACCGAAAAGGCCCGCAGCGACGTGAACATCCTCGCCGTGGTCAACCCTACCACCAAGCAGGCGGCCCTCATCAACACCCCCCGCGACTACTATGTTGACCTCGCAGGCACCGACAGCAAGGACAAGCTGACCCACGCCGGCCTCTACGGCGTCGAGACCAGCATGGCCACGCTGGGCAACCTCTACGGCGTGGATGTGGAGCACTACCTCCGCATCAATTTTGCGGGCTTCATCAACATCATCGACGCCATCGGCGGCGTGGACGTCTACTCCGATCAGGCCTTCACCTCGGTGGGCAGCCCCGGCTACTACGACCCCACCACCTTCGCCGAGGGCTGGAACCATCTGGACGGCAAGTCCGCTCTGGCTTTTGCCCGTGAGCGCCACGCCTTCAAGACCGGCGACATCCAGCGCGGCATCAACCAGATGAAAGTCATCGACGCGGTGGCCAACAAGCTCAAATCCCCGGCCCTGCTCATGGGCTTCTCCAAGCTGATGGACGCCGCCGCCGACTGCTTCGTCACCAGCCTCTCGCAGGAACAGATCTCTGCGCTGGTCCGGATGCAGCTGGGCGACCTTGCCAACTGGGACATCCAGAGCTACACCGTCACCGGCTCGGGCGCGAAGAGCACCAAGTGCTACTCCGCCAAGGGCCAGAGCCTCTACGTCATGAAGCCGGATGAGAACTCGGTCAACGAGGCCAAGGCCCTCATCGCAGCGGTCCTGGGCGGCGAGGACAAGCTCACCGGCACCAGCCAGACCCCCGAGAAGACCGATGTCTTCACGCCCACCGCCGACCCCAACGCCGGCGCATCCATCCCGGAGGAATCTCCCGACAGCGTGATCGCAGAAGAGCCCGCCGGGAGCGAAGCCCCGGCGGAAGAGGCCCCCGCTGACAGCCAGCCCGCCGAGGGCGACGCCTCCGGTGAGCCCAGCGCTTCCACCGAGGTCCCCGCAGACGGCAGCGAGGAAGCCCCGGCAGGCTCCACCGAGTCGCCGTCCTTCAGTATGCCGACTCAGGAGCAGGTGGAGCAGGCGGCTTCCTCCCTGCATCAGGCCGCTTCCACCGTGCTGGACGCCCTGTTCGGCTCCGGCAGCGGCGACGCTTCCAGCGCTGAAAATGATGCAGCATAATTGACAGACAAAAAGATCCCGCAAGGCAGCTGCCTTGCGGGATCTTTGCGTTTATGCTTATTTCAGGATGTCGCCCAGCACGCTCTGGCCGTCCAGCGTGGAGGCATCCACGCCCAGATAGTCGCAGATGGTCTGTGCGATGGTGCCGAAGCAGAGTCTGGTGCCGAGGTCAACGCCCGGCTTGACGCCCTTGCCGCAGATGAGATACGGCACATACTCGCGGGTATGGTCGGTGGTCTTGGTGTAGGAGGGGTCGCAGCCGTGGTCGGCCGTGACCATCAGGATGTCGCCCTCCCGCATCCCGGGGATGAAGTCGGCAACGAACTTGTCGAACTCGGTGGCGGCGGCGGCGTAGCCCGCCACGTCGCGGCGGTGGCCGTAGAGCATATCGAAATCGACGAGGTTCACGAAGGCCAGACCCTCGAAGTCGCGGGTCTGCAAAGCCTTGGTGAAGGCGATGCCGTTGGTGTTGCCGGTGGTCTTGATCTTCTCCGTCACGCCCTCGCCGTCGAAGATGTCGAAAATTTTGCCCACGGCGATGACATCCCTGCCTGCGTCCTTGAGCAGATCCAGCATGGTCTTGCGGGGCGGCTTGAGGCTCAGGTCGTGGCGGTTGGTGGTGCGGTAGAAGGTGTCGGCGGTGCGGCCGAGGAAGGGGCGGGCGATGACACGGCCCACGCCGTACTCGCCCTTCAGCATCTCGCGGGCGATCTCGCAGTAGCGGTACAGCTCATGCACCGGCACAAGCTCCTCGTTGGCGGCGACCTGAAACACGCTGTCGGCGCTGGTGTAGACGATGAGGGCGTTCTCCTTCATGGCCTGCTCGCCGTAGTCCTTCAGCACCTGCGTGCCGGAGTAGGGCTTGTTGCAGAGGACCTTGTGGCCGGTCTTTTCCTCGAACTCGTGGATGAGGCTGTCCGGGAAGCCGTCCGGGAAGGTGGGCAGCGGCTTCGGGCTGACGACACCGGCGATCTCCCAGTGGCCGATGGTGGTATCCTTGCCCATGCTCTGCTCCTGCAGGCGGGCGAAGGAGCCGATGGGGGCGGCATCCTTCTCGCCGGCGGTCACACCGTCGATGTTGAACAGGCCGAGCTTTTTCAGGTTGGGGCAGTTGAAGTTGGGGTGGCTGGCGATGGCGCCGAGGGTGTTGGTCCCCTCATCGCCAAAGGCGGCGGCGTCCGGCTCTGCGCCGATGCCGAAGCTGTCCAGAACGATCAGAAAAACGCGCTTTTCCATTACGCTTTCACTCCGTTTCTATTATTTTGCGTTCCCCTCTGTCCCTTCGGGGCAGAAGTGAGACTTTTGCTTAGTCCTATTATAGACGATGGACGCACTTTTCGCAAGCTTTTTATCGCTTCGGCATCTATCACGAAAATTTAAGGTTTTCTTTGCCGAATTTTTTCTTGCTCTCTTGTACACAAGCGGTTATAATATAGGATGGTATGGTTTTCAAACACACCTGACCGGGCCGATGTCCGGCCAGCGGCCGCAGGGCATATCTGGCATCTGCGCGCCCATCATAGAGGAAAAAAAGAGACTGTTAGAGGTATATTTATGAGAAAAACGAAGATCATCTGCACCCTTGGCCCTTCTACCGATAAGGACGGCGTCCTGCGCGAGCTGGTCGCCAGCGGCATGAACGTGGCCCGCTTCAACTTTTCCCACGGCTCCTACGAGGAGCACAAGGGCCGTCTGGACATGCTGAAGGCTGTCCGCGCTGAGCTGAACAAGCCCGTTGCTGCCCTGCTGGACACCAAAGGCCCCGAGATCCGCCTGAAGGAGTTCAAGAACGGCGTTGAGATGCTGGAAGCCGGCCAGACCTTCACCCTGACCACCCGCGAGGTGGAGGGCACCAAGGAGATCTGCTCCATCACCTACAAGGACCTGCCTCAGGACGTCCACGAGGGCGGCACCATCATGCTGGACGACGGCCTCATCAAGCTGGCCATCAAGAGCGTCACGGACACCGACATCGTCTGCGAAGTGCTCAACAGCGGCAAGATCAAGACCAAGAAGGGCGTCAATGTCCCCGGCGTCCACCTATCCATGCCCTACCTGAGCCAGCGCGACCGGGATGACATCATCTTCGGTGTCCAGCAGGGCTTCGACTTCATCGCCGCCTCCTTCGTGCGCACCGCACAGGACGTCTACGACATCCGCAACCTGCTGAACGAGTACGATTCCAACATCCGCATCATCGCCAAGATCGAGAACCGCGAGGGCGTCAATAACATCGACAGCATCCTGTCCGCTGCCGACGCCGTCATGGTCGCCCGCGGCGATTTGGGCGTCGAGATCGATTTTACTGAGCTGCCCGGCATCCAGAAGAGCGTCATCGACCGCTCCTTCTCCTTCGGCAAGCCCATCGTCACCGCTACCCAGATGCTGGACAGCATGATCGTCAACCCCCGCCCCACCCGCGCCGAGATCTCCGACGTGGCAAACGCCATCTACGACGGCACTTCCGCTATCATGCTCTCCGGCGAGACCGCCGCGGGCGCGTACCCTGTTGAGGCCCTCAAGACCATGTCCGCCATCGCAGAGCGCACCGAGAACGAGGTCCACTACCGCGACAACCGCCTGACCGATACCACCGGCCAGATCAGCGTCAGCGACGCTACCGCACACGCTGCCTGCCTGACCGCAAAGGACGTCAACGCTTCTGCCATCGTCACCGTGTCCGAGTCCGGCAACACTGCCCGCCTGCTGAGCAAGTACCGCCCCTCTCAGCCCATCATCGCCTGCGTCATGGACGAGCAGGTCCAGCGCCAGCTGTCCGTCTCCTGGGGCATCACCCCGCTCATGATGGACCTCGCCACCAGCACCGATGAGCTCATCGAGAAGTCCACCGCTCTGGCAAAGGAGCACGGCTATCTGCACGACGGCGAGCTGGCTGTTGTGACCGCCGGCGTCCCCGTGGGCGTCTCCGGCACCACCAACATGATCAAGATCCACATGATCGGCAACTGTCTGGCTACCGGCGTCGGCGTCGGCCCCGAGGGCGCCGCTCTGGCCAACGCCACCGGCAAGGCCTGCGTCTGCCGCACCATCGAGGAGATCCGCGCAAAGTTCAAGCCCGGCATGGTCCTGGTCGTCCCCTCCACCTCCAACGAGATGCTGAGCTACGTCCGTGACGCCGCCGCTCTGGTGGTCGAGGAAGCCGGCCTGAACAGCCACGCCGCCATCGCCGGCAAGGCCCTGCTCAAGCCCACCATCGTGGGCGCCGTCGGCGCTACCGCCCACATCCGCGACGGTCTGATGGTCGCTGTGGACTGCGCACACGGCAGCGTCCAGCGCCTGCAGGCCTGATCTCGGGAGGCGTGACATGGAGCGCATTGCAAGCTTCTGCGTAGACCACACCCGGCTCGACCGCGGTATCTACCTGAGCCGTCAGGACGGCGATGTTCTGACCTGGGACATCCGGATGAAGAAGCCGAACCACGGCGATTATCTCTCCACCGGCGCAGCCCACACGCTGGAGCACCTTTTCGCCACCTACGCCCGCAACAGCCAGTATCAGGACGGCGTCATCTACGTCGGCCCCATGGGCTGCCGCACCGGCTTTTACCTGCTGACCCGGGGCCTGACCCCCGCCGAGGCGCTGAGCCTGACGGTGGAGTCCTTCCGCTTCATGGCTGCGTTCGAGGGCGATGTCCCCGGCGCAAGCGAGGTGGAGTGCGGCAACTACCGCGACATGGACCTGCCCGCCGCAAAGGCTGAGGCTGCCGCCATGCTGCCCGTGCTCGAGGCACTGACCGCCGACAATCTGCACTACTAAGCTATAATACACAAAGAGGCTGTTGCACCGCAACAGCCTCTTTTCATTTATACTTCCCCGATGACCGGGAGCAGGTCTTCGAGCTTATTGAAATAATTGACGATGGTGACCACATTGTTGACGATGGAGCTGCCTGCCGAGAAGATGCGCGCCACATAGTTCAGCACCCGGCCAATGTCCTGAAACATCTGCCATGCCGTGGTCTCGCCGCCGCAGAGCAGCGCCATTTCGTCGTCCCCGATGGATGTATACCGGGCGGGCATCTGCATCTGATGATTCCTCATAGTATCCTTTCCTTTCCGCTGGTGAGAAGTTTTTTGTTCCTCGTTCAGAGTCAGCGCCCTCGGGGCCTGTCCTCCATTCCATCCTACCAGATACGAAAGGCAAAGCATGTCAGAGTGTGGGAAGACAGCAAAAAACACAAGGGCCCGGGGTGTTTCCACTCCGGGCCCTTGTGCCATTTTTATTTCGAGGAATAGATAATATCGTTTTATCGCTGGGCTTGTGTCAGCTCAGGTGCGATCAACCTGCAGCCTTGACCTGAGCCTTGCAGGTGACAACGAACATGACATAATCGGTACCGCCGACAGTGAACGGCTTCATGCTCAGCTCGAACTTATTGCCAGCCTCGATGTCAGTACCCTTCTTCTCGCCGACCTTGACATCGTCTTTGTTGATAGCCTTACTGGTGTCGATACCGTTCGTGCCAATCAGCTCTTTGGCGATCTTCTGAGCCTTAACAGTCTTATTCACATCCTTGGTTGTAAAGTAAGCAACCCAGATATAGGAGTCGCCGAGCTTGTTATTCTTGGTCAGCTCAGTCTTGACGGCAGCCTTCAGAGCGGTATCATCCTTGAGAGCGTCCTTATTGTCCTGCTTAGCAACCTTGGCTGCCTTGTTTGCCAGATCATCATCGACTGCCTTGACGGTAGCCTTGTCGTTAACGGCCTTCAGCATACCCTGCAGCTCGTCAGCGACCCGACGAGAAGAGATGCTTGCGCAGCCGGTCAGCATAGACACTGCCATAACACCGGTGAGGACGACGGCCAGAAGTTTCTTTGCCATTTTCATGATTTTTGCCTCCATAAAT
>JAERMT010001082.1_pt1 | contig 12635 bp, 23 predicted proteins | sample 9267081 | NCBI WGS metagenome assembly JAERMT01 (sample SAMN17071939, study PRJNA684904) | human gut metagenome | isolation source: diarrhea sample from child under the age of five | host: Homo sapiens | place: South Africa: Mafikeng, Mafikeng Provincial Hospital | collected 2019-09
GTACTGCATCATCCAGTACAATATCCATATCTTCTCATCTATTACGCATCTGTATTTTCCACATTCCAAACTGTGAAGTCCGTTCCGTTAATTAAGGAAACAACATACACCCGTTCTTCCTCATCAAACTCAATGGATTCAATCAGCGCCTCGCTGATTTGAATGGAACCTAAACCATCAGTCACATGATTTCCGGCTACAATAATCAGTTCTTTATCTGATGCATCATACTCAACTCGTGCCTTGGACATGTCAATCTTCATTCCGGTCATGACCTCAAAGTCATAGATATTTACGTCCTTCACTGCTTTCACAAATTCCTGTACTGTTATTTCTTTCATCATGGCTGTTATCTCCTTTTTATCTCTACTGTATATTTCTCCAACTGTTTCTTAACTCTTATGAATATATCTTCATGTCATCTTGAACTCTAAAATAATAAATCCCTGTTGCTCTTCTTTTTCTCTCTTGACTTCTCTTTTACCGGAATATCATCAAAGAATCCAAGACTTTCCATTCGATTACCACTCTGCGCAGATAAATTTCGTTTAATGGTATCTTTGCTGGCATCTATCTGCGCTTTGATATCCTGCATCTTTGTATACGGAAGTGACAATCCTGTCAGTACACATAGGGTTGAATCCGCTTCATAGCCCAGATAACTGTCCAATGGTGTTCCTACTTCGGCACAGATACTTTCAATCCTAATGTTCTTTCCCTTGTCTGGTTGAATCAGCCCAATATATTTGATGACCTTATCATCTTCAATCGGCGCATACACATTATTATGGAAGGTATTAATCAAATTCTGCGTATCTGACTTATCTTTACCAAGCTTACTGATTATAGCTGCGCCCGTAGTAGAAAGAAGTTGCTCAATCTCTGCATCATCCACATTTCCGTATGTAGAACTATTCTCGCTTGTAAGCAGTGAATCCAAATAGCAGAAAAACATTTCATTAATCCGCATCTTGTTAGTGCTTTTATCGTTATCTAAGATAAACGTTGCACCTGCGTACTCATTTAATTGCTCAATCTCAGCAAGTGTCTCATAACTGTTAATCAATGCTTTAATGGATTCTGTCTTTGTATCTGGAAGGACTGTGATTATAATACAAGCCTTCAAGTCCATTTCTTCCATTGCAACTTGCTTCAGTGCTGCTAAAACTCCTGATCCACATCCACCACCTGCCGAAGCCACAATGAACAGATATTCTATACCAGACATCTTTTCTTTTATCTCGTTGATGATATTGTCAATCTCCTGCCGGAATAGTTCTTTTGATTTCTTTCTATCTTTATTACATCCTTCACTGCCCGGAACATGATATTTGTACTCTTCTTCCACATCAGTCAAACTTTTCAAATCTGTCAGTGCTGTATTTATAAATAGCGATGGATAGCTTGCCTTATAAAAAGGACGCACCTGATTGCCTCCATAAGCACCGACTCCCACAAATCCACATTTGTTCTTTACCAAAAAAATCACTCCTCTTCCTTTGAAATAGTCGGTAAAACTTTAATTCCTTCCTCAGTCAGTATGTAGCCATATGCTCGCTCTACTTTCGCGCCCTTCTTAACTAGCCCATAAGATTCCAGAATTCGAATATGCTTATATATAGTAGAAACTTTGCTCTGCCCCTCGTATGAGCTGATCTCGTAGCAGGACATGGAATGCATATGATCCACGGCTTTATGTTTAAGCATGATATTCATGATGATATACTTAATTCGGTTTAAATCATAGTTCAAGTGTGTCTCACCTCCTCCCATCATCGAGTTAGGTATTACAAATTCTGATGCTAAAGGTAAAAAAATAATGCTCTCGCAACGTTTATCAGTGCAATTTTCAGTTTTCAAGGTACAAAAAATAGAAGTGGCAGCAGGTGTCACATTAAAGCTGCGGTCTTCAGTTGTAATTGGAAATTTCGGCAGACTTGCCTGAAGAAACTTGCATCGTAAAGATTTTAATGCTATACTTGACTTGTTCAAGGAAAAGTATAGATTCTCTTTGGTGAGTCTGTACTGTTACATAGAGGCGAGCCTAGGAAACTCACCTCATCAGAAGTCTCAGAGGTTAGGAACTCTGGGGCTTCTTTTTTTATCTGGTCTGCTTCGCGTCCTCATGTGTGATCTCCTTTTCTGTTCTGTATTGTTTTGATATTTTAGATATTATCACTTCTCCATTCTCTTGTCAATATATTTTATGCATATTTATGTAGAATATATGTTCTGATTGGAATTTTTTATTTTTCCATGTATAATATAGAAGGAAATATGTACATGCGAGGTGATACAACATGTTTGCAAATAAGATAAAACTAACTCAAGACTATATAGATTTGATTGTAAAAAAAAGAAAAGAGCATCAACTGACTGCTTATGAATTATCTGAGCAGCTTGGAAGAAATAAATCATGGATTCCCAATATAGAAAATCATCGAACCAAAAATATTTCTAAAGAAAACTTATTACTCATTTTTGATTCTTTTGCCAAAGAAGAAAATATGGATACGGAAAAATATATTTTGAAATATTTACATCCTCATGCAATAGTTCAACTAGATGATGGTACTTCTATCCCATGTGAGTTTTTACAAAACAAATACGGACTTTCACCACTTGAATCTCCACCACATGAGATATATACAAATTTTAACTATGATCCAAACGATCTTCCCCAAGAGGAAACTATAGATTATTTAAAAGATGCCATCTCAGGATTTTATGAAACCATTTTGAATTTATTTCCTATATTATCCCAGAAAGATAGAAAAGAGACTATAGATTCTATTCGCTCTATCACAAAAAATTATAAAAGGCAACCGTTTCTTACAACTAAACTTTTAGCTATAGATTACTTTCCTAACTATCCAGCTGATGAATATGGAAAGCATGCACAACAATATTTAGATGAAGTTTCTGCTTTATTGGATGAAACAAAATATAAATTTGACCTGGCTAATGCTAAAGCAGAAGTATACAGTTTTTTTGTTGAAGACGGTAATATGTTTTCACTTAATCAAGAGATTGCTAATTTTGATTTTGGCTCATATCAAGACTTGGAATATATTTTATCTGAGATAGAACAATATGTTTTCGCGATATACAAATACGTACACGTTGCATATGAATATTCTGACACTCCTAACATTGATTTAAAGAAAATTTATTTTAAAGCAAAACAATTTTTAAAATTATTTTTACACATTTCCAACATTTCATATGATGTAGAATTTACGATTCCTGAAAATGATTCTACAAAAGACATTGTGAATGCTACACAGCTTAATGTAACTAATATGTTATATGAAATAAAGAAAAAATTTCATAGCAGGTATAATATACCAGAAGAGTCCCAAAGCCCCTGGAGTTAAATCCAGAGGCTTTTGATATATATATATTTATACTTTAAATGCCAGAATCCGTTCCCTTTCTGACTTTAACTTTGATTCTTTAAAGAACACATCTGTATTATATGAAATTCTGCGCCATATATCTTCATCATCCTTACGATGGAAATTTATAATCATTTCTTGAACATACCTATTTCCCTCCGATTCCATTGTCAACAATATCACAACATTTAGCCTGTTTTGTTTTTTATCATTTTCACTTAAATTCAAATTTACATTCTTCGTAGAGTTGATTTCACCCGTTGAATAATGATCTCCGTCATTATAATCCATATTCCTTGTTTGATTTCCATTTACAAATACATCCATATGTACAATGTCTACACCAACTTCTCCTAAATTCCGAATTGGTAATCCAGTTTTATCTAAAAGATAATCACCATTGACAGAAACGTTTTTATCCCAATATTCATATCCAGACGTAGTAAATGCAAATTCAAATTTTCCTTTTTCAATCTTTTTTAAATCACCACCCCTAAATTTATTTACTATTCGCTTAACTACATCTATTATTCCTCCTAAAAATTGAGCGAAAATCACTTCTATTAATATAGGTATATACTTTTGTATGAAATTTAAAATATTCATTTTCGACTTTCTCCTTTAAAAAAAGAGAATCTTTCGCACTATTTATATTTTCTGTACGTAAAAATTCTCTTTTGTAAAATAAATTCTGTTATTCAATTTTCATTCAACATTCTCGAATATATCTGCCAACGTCATCGTAATATTCGGAAATTCTTTCAGCGTCACAACTGTATCCGCATTGTAGTGTTCCTCTTCTGAATCATCCTGAAGAACATAACTATATTTTAATTCGTACTTTCCGTCTTCCAAATAATAAATCTCAACTGCCCGTTCTTTCGGCGACACAATCCAGTATTCTTCAATTCCGGCATTTTGATAAATGTCTTTCTTGACTGTTCTATCTCGCAGTGCGGTAGCAGGACTCAACGTTTCAACAATGAATCGTGGTGTTCCAGTATACGATCCACCTTTCAAGTGCTTCCGATCACATACGATCATCACATCAGGGATAACGTAATCATCGTTCTCCTGTGCCTGGTATTTGTAATCAAGGTTCTCCATAAACGGCAGGCATAAGCTACCTTTCAGTCCGCTCTTTATAATTGAGTAGATATTCCCGTCAACAATACCGTGCTGATAGTTTGGTGACGGTGACATAGCATAGATAACACCATTTATCTTCTCTTCTTTTCTGTAATCCTCTTTTAATAACGGCATGTAATCACTCCTTTCATTTCACTCAGTCATATCATTAAAATCAATAACCAAATCATCAAAGATTCCTACTTTAACGGATTCTTGCAAAGTATAATCTCTGAATTCTTCATTCTCAAAATCATATATCCAAATTTGGTTATTATCTGGGTTAACAATCCAATATTCTCTTACACCTGTATCGGCATACTTGAAAAGCTTTCTATAATAATCCATCTGGAAACTCTCAGGAGAAACAATCTCAATAATCCAGTCTGGTGCACCCTTGCATCCTCTATCATCTAATTTATCAGGATTGCAAATCACTGAGATATCCGGCTCGACATATGTGTTTGTTGCTTCGTCCAGATAAACAGCGAATGGAGCTGCGTAAACTTTACAATTTTCTTTATAAGAATGGATATATTCATAAATCACCCTACATAATTTCCCAGAAATATCTTGATGCTTCCGCTTTGGCATCGACATATAATAGATTTGCCCATCAATCAGCTCTGCCCTTTTTCCAACTGGTAAATTATAAATATCCTCTATAGTATAGGTATCTTTTCCTGACTGCATATTATTAACCTTCTATATTAATAGTCGATCTCATCAAACAGATCATCAAATGTTATCTTGATATTCGGGAAGCGCAGCAGTTTCAGCTCATCCTTGTTCGCTTCTGTGATAGTCTTCCATAAATAATATTTCGGCTCATCGTTCTCATAGTCAAGTTCATAGATTTCTACTGTTCTTTTCCGCCAGTCAACGATCCAATACTCCTCAATCTCCTGCTGTCTGTACAGTTCCATCTTCTCCGTGCGATCATAGTTCTCAGTTGACGGAGATAAAACTTCCATAACAAATCGAGGTGCATTAATAAAAGTATTTCCTCTTCTAAGTTCCATCCGACAATTAATTGATGCATCTGGAATAATAATCTTGTCATTTCCTTCTGCATCTGTAAAATGATATTGGACGTTATCTGTAAATACATGACATGAACTATTTTTTAACTGGTAGTGGACTGCTGCCACAAAGTTTACAATAACAGAAGAATGCTCTGGTGTCGCTCCTGACATAGCTGTTATCTTGAGATTCCAGTCCATCGTCCGCACTCCCTTCACGCTGTCTGCTATAAGTGTTTCTTCTATATAGTATATCAGCTAAATTTCATTATAGCAAGAACATTTCGTGCAGATATTCGCGGAAAGTCATGCTATATATTGTGGTTTTGTGTGGTTATATATACAATATATAGTGTCATGTAAACCAATTCAAAATTATCATCGAACAGAACGTTCTTCTCTTTTTCATCTAAACAACACATTCTTCCTTTCGCTCTACTCATCAGAAAAGCACGATAATCACACGTTTTTACAACATCCCACTTTTTTCATCTGTAAACCTTTTCTCTCGGCTTATATTTCGGACTCTGCAAAAAACATTGGAAAAATTAGGCTTTTCAACGTTATAATCCTACTATTTAGTCTGTTTATACATTAATTCCTACTGCTTTACTAGGAATTACCGAACGCATTTGATACCATAATATAACTTGCGGAAATGGTACATCCTTATTCCGCGATAGTCTAATTTCTCACATGCTTTTATTAAATACCTTCTGACTGTCCGCATATCAACATCAAACAGTTTCCCTAATGTTACCACCTTATATTCCATTACATAACTATAGATATCTTTATCGCACGCACTCGGGACTGCTGCCTCTTTAGTTTCACGCATATTAAAATCCACATATTCAACATAATATCTGTCTTTTCCATCATCATATTTAAAATCAGCAAAACTAAGACTCAGTATTTCACTGATCCGAAGTCCTGAACTTGCCGACAGTTCCAGTATTAAGGCTACTTGTCGGCTATCTTCGATGATTTTTTGACTTCCATTAAAATCCGCTAGCAGCCTATCAATGATCCTGCTGCATTTTTCTTCTGTTAAAGTATTTACTTCCATTACCATTGTCATTCTTGTACCTCGTCAACAATTTTTCTTCTATATTAAATGAATATGATTCTGCAATGCCTCTTCTATCTCTTCAGATTGTAATCCAATATATCTCTGTGTAGTTGCAATGGATGAATGCTGTAACAAGACACGAACCAAATTAATATTATGTCGGTTATTATTATAAATGGTAGTTGCAAAAAATTTACGGAAACTATGCGAACCAATACCATCCAAATTGAGATATTTGCACACTTTTTGTAAACGTTTATTAACAGCTCTTTCTGAGATTTCAAAAAGTTTTGCGGTCGTGCGAATATTATTTTCCAATGCATAGTTTTGTATGTATGCGTAAATTTCCAATGGCACTGTAAATTCTCTCTTTTTTCCTGATTTCTCTTCTATAATATCCAGACGGTATCTATCGCCGTCACGAATAATATCTGATAATCTCAATTTTAGTATATCTCCAATCCGCAGTCCAAGATTTGCCTCTAATGTTAAAGCAGTCGCAATCCTACGATTCGGTTTGACTATATTCTGATCTTCATCAACAAATCCAGACATCATTATCTTAATGATTTTCTTATACTGTTCTGTTGTCAATGCAACTGTTCTCTTGTTCATATCTCCTCCTAAAGCTTTATTGTACAATCATAACTTAAGAACTCAGCAAATTTTCCTTAACACGGCTTTTGCAATCCTATACCGTAACTTGTGACCACTATTTTTCTCTATCTGATAAAGGAAGATATCTTTTATCCCTTTTTCCAGTTCATCCGGCATTAAATCCGCTTTGATGTAATTACATTGAATATGTACGCAGTCCAAATTTTCCAGCGAATCAATACCACCCTTTGATATAGGGATTCTGTGATCCAAGTTACAATTATTTAAATCCACCCTTTTTCCGCAGATTGCACAGCGTCCATTGTTCCTCAGATAGACCATTCTTCTTACATCAGCAGAATATTTTCTCCTGTCCTTTTTCGGATTCAGATTCATTGGATGATATCCTTTGCACCGCTTTTCATGTGTAGCTTTCACATATTTTGCCACTTCGTTAGAGATGAATCGTGTTGCTTCATTTATATCTTGTGTCTTTGACAATGCATTATTATTTCCGATTGCAATATAGCATTGCCCGTTTGTCAGTACGATCTCCGCCATGTCCGTTCCTCCTAATCAAAAAGTTCTTTTTCCATCACTGATTTAAAGTATTTCTTGCAGACAGGATACATTGTTCTATCCTTTATCGTGATCGTCCTAGTCCTCACCTTATAGCTATAGCCGTCTTTATGTTTCCAGTATAGTCTTGTACTGATGATGTATTCCGTTGGTTTCTTTCCGCTTATCACAGGGAATACCGCTTTTAGCGTGGCAGAAATGCGGATGTCTTCTATATCCTGCTGATTTAACGACTTGTTTTTAATTCCGTTCGCTTGATTTTCTACTACCCCTTTTATTACACTCGGGATATTTTCCCGTCCATTATAGAAAAGATTTATTGCAATAACCTTACAGTCTGCTTTTCCTGGCATTCCTTTTTCAGTCCACCATGTACTCTTATTTTCCATTACACGGAATTTCTTTAACTTGTACTTCATCTGAATTCCTTTCTCATCTAAATCCAACCGTTATCTCTAGCAATCCTGTCTTTTTCCCCTTTCCACATTTTTTCACATTTATCTTTGTATGTTCCATCCAAATCATCTGGATATGCTACAACAATTTCTCCAAAGAAATCATCAAACTGGATCTTCTTCCGTCCATCCTTATAGCTTCTCAGCACTTTGTACTCTCTTCCTGATAAAGCAAGTCTACATGGATTGTAATATCTCTTTTCTGACTGCATGCCCTATTTATTCCCTTTCTTGATTAACTTACTGTCATCGAACCACTTGATGCCCTTATGATTGAAATATACAGGCGGTTGCATGATGCTACTTTTTCCAATCTGCACCTGATTGTCTCTGTTCTTTTTAACAACAAATATATTTTTTACTGTGTCCATCTCTCCTGCTACCTCCGTCAGTACTTACTAAACATCCGCCCTGTCATCATATCAATACCCAAATGCAAACCACTCTTGAACGCTCGTTCTTCTGCTGTACACAAGAGATCAGATACAGATTCTCTCATATCAATCTTTTCTTTTTTACTCAGCCCCAAAAGATTAATCTCTTTTTCTACATCATCCCTTTTCTCCCTAATTTCCGCGTTGTCTTCTCCATCACACCACGCATCAAAGATTGCATCTATGATCTTGTCACGCATGTACAGTCCCCCTTCCTTAATAGCCAATTAATAACCAGTGTGCAATCATTCCTACTGGCAGTCCCACAGTAAGTAATACAACTGCTGCCCACTGCATACAAATACTAATGGTATCCTTTGCCATCTTCTTTAAAGTTCTCCTGTGCGCTTTGCACCAATCTTCATATGTCATAACCGTTTCTGCTCTTCTCATTGTCTTCCCCTCCTACTGTAAACGTCCATTGATTAAGTCCAGACAAATCTGGAATCCCCCTCTAAAAGCATCATCCTGCATCGCTACACCGAATGCCATTGCTCTCTCTTGTGTCAATGCAATGTCCATTTCACTCAGCCCTTTATCCTCCAACATGGTAGTAAGTTTCTGATATTCTTCCTCTGCATCTGGTGTTAAGTCCTTATTGATCCAGACTTCCATTAATGCTTCCAACATCTCGTTTAACATCATTTTTACCTCCTGCCCGTCAAGCCGATAGCACAGCCGATTTTATCAGATATTCAGTAACATCTTGCCAAGAGCTTCCCAGATAACCTTTTTAACCTCTCGTGTTCCTTCTTCTCCAAGGTGCAATGGGATTTCGTCATATTCTTCTACTACGTCATCGTGTCCATCCTGCCATACGAAGATATCAAGATTAAAGTCAGAACTGCCCCATGTGAGATAGCCAAATGAATATGATACTCGCACATCAAAGTTGATATCCCATTCTTCTACTTCTGGATGCTTCTGCATGAAATCCTGCTGTAACTTGTTCAAAAGGTCTTCCAACTCACCGCTTGCCTTGTCCAAGTGGATGTGAACCGTCAACTGCCCCTCTGTTGTTTCAATGCTTTCCATATTGATTGCCCCAAGTTCTTTAACTTCTACAGTTTTAATGATTTTTGCTTTCATGCTTTTTCTCTCCTCTTCTCTTTTGTTTATTAGCACTCAACAGATACAAGTTCTTCAAGACGCATCTTCTGATAAATAAGTTTTCTTGCTTCAAGCGCAACACGCTGAATATACTCGTTCATGTATGGCTCTCCTGCCAAGATATCCGACTTTACTTCAATCGGCAATTTGTTGATCACATCATTTACAGTAGATGCTTCAATCTCATCGAGCAATGACAGTAACCGCTCAATAAATACCTCCTTCCAGATGTTCATTTCTTCAAATAAAGGTTCTACGAATGTGGCATATTCGATAAAAGTGATATGCTTTACTCTTTCACCGCCCAGTGCTAAAAATTCATCGTACATCATAGTTCTAATCCTCCTATTCGTTAATTGCGGTCACACTTGTGATCACATCATCGTACCTGTTGTTTGTGTCCTGTGAGTCGAATGTGATAACTACAGGTGTACCATCGTCAAGGTCTGTATCAAATCCCCATTCCTCACCAGAAGCATCTACGACTGTCTGACTGTCTGAGTAATAAATACCTGTTGCCGTGTATGCCGTTGTCGGTACTGGTGCAGTTGTTACCAATGCAGAAATGAATAATTTAATAACTGTTGATTTAATCATGTTCTTGTCCTCCTGTTTTTTTGACTACCTCCCACCCGTGAAGAGTGGGAACGCTCACAGCTTAAAGCCCTGTTTATAGTGGCTGTGACCACTTTAACCTTCCTGAAATGTTACACTCCGGTAACATCCTGAATTTACAAGCCCGTTGTAGAATTTTTCAGCTTCTACTTTATCGGTGAAGCATCTGGCATAACTGGCATTTGAAGCATTAAAGAAAACTCTGTATAACATTGTTTAGTCCTTTCTCCGGTTGACCGCCACCGGAAGGATAAAGGATTTATTTTACATACAGTCTTCTGTACTGGGAAACTCTCTGATATTCTGCGAGACTTCCAAGGTCTGCTTCAAGTCGTTTGCTATCCAGTGTCCTTCTTTCACAGGTGGAAACCTTAACCGTGAAATCCTTACCTGTCTCTGTCAGCTTTTCGTTTGTGTCCATGTATCCGATGATCTCACGCTCGATATCTTTAATCTGTGCGTCAAGATCTTCTTTCAATGCCTTTAAGCTTCTGTAATCAGCTACTACCATTTCTAATTCATTCATTGTTCTGCACATATGCTTTTCTCCTTTCGCAACCCTTGAATCATCTTCCTGACTATTGACTTGCTATGCGAAGCCTCACAGGGATATGGATTCAAGTTTGTGAGACTCTTTCGGATGTCTCGGTTGCTTGTGCTTTGTTTTTGTTGTTGATATTATAGTACACTTATTTTAGGTGTATATCTATTGACATACTATCCAAAATATGCACTCGTTTTTTGTGTATATTATACACTTATTACAAGTGCTTATTGAATCTCGCTTGTAAACCAACAGAAAACATGGTACAATCCAAAACAGGAGGGAAATTTTTATGCTGAAATATAAGATAGATATATTAGAAGAATTAAAAACCAAATGTTATACTACATATAAACTAAGAAAAGATAAAGTTATTGGAGAAGCACAGATTCAAAAAATAAGGACAGGCGAAATTGCCAGTAAAGAAACATTAAATACAATATGTAAACTCTTACACTGTCAGCCTGGAGATATTCTTGAATATATAGAAGATACAAACGAATAATTAATAAGTAACAATTTTAATGCACCTGTTTCATGTGTATATTGTACACTAATTTCAGGTGTATTTCTTGTCTATTTTGTCAATTTACATACACTTATTCTAGGTGTATAATTATCCCATAATCAAACAAGAACCTTGACAATTTAATAATAGACTTCACGTTCTGGACGTGATACAATATCAACATACAGTATTCATAGGAGGTCAACCAAATGACAGAACATGAAATGTTAGAACTGATCTTACAGAAGGTAACAGGTCTTGAAGATAAAGTAACAATCCTTGAAGATGGACAACACAACATCCTTCAGCAAATGGATGAACGTATCACCTCATCAGAGAACATGATACTCAAAGAACTTGACAGAGTACAGGAACATCTTGAAAGTGACGTTCAGAAAGTCCAGAAGAATCTGGAAGAGTTACAGCAGTATTACAGAATTGCCAAACTTGAGAATGATAACACTTCCTTACTTCTCAAGATGTATAACGACATGCAAAAAGAGATTGCAGAACTTAAAGCAAAAATCGCATAAATAACCGCCTAAAGAGTGTGAAGCCTATTGTTAAATTGTCAGGGCTTCACATTTTTTTATGGAGGTAATGAAATGGCAAAAGCAAATGTATATGAAATGGTTACTAATAGAATAATCGCAGAACTGGAAAAAGGTAAAATCCCATGGGAAAAGCCGTGGACTGGTGTACGATCAGGAGCATACAACCGCATCACAAAAAGACCTTACAGCTTATTAAACCAGATGCTTTTACAGCACAGAGGAGAATATGCAACCTTTAAACAGTGGCAAGATTTAGGCGGACACATCCGCAAAGGTGAGAAATCCGAAATTGTTTGCTTTTGGAAAATCTTGGAGCAGATAGACATAAACGAAGAAACCGGAGAAAAAGAGATTAAGAAGATCCCACTGTTAAGATATTACAACGTCTTTCATATCTCACAGGTAGATGGAGTTGAACCACTTGCACCGGAACAACTTAACAATGAAGTAGAACCCATTGAAGCAGGTGATAAGATTATCACAGACTATATCGACAGGGAACATCTGAACTTCATAGAATGCAAGAGCAATAAAGCATACTACAGCCCGTCAAGTGATACAGTTGTCGTACCTTTAAAGGAACAATGTCAGTTAATCAATGAATGGTACAGTATAGCGT
>JAERMT010000605.1_pt2 | contig 12606 bp, 29 predicted proteins | sample 9267081 | NCBI WGS metagenome assembly JAERMT01 (sample SAMN17071939, study PRJNA684904) | human gut metagenome | isolation source: diarrhea sample from child under the age of five | host: Homo sapiens | place: South Africa: Mafikeng, Mafikeng Provincial Hospital | collected 2019-09
GCATACTTCTGACAGCGTTTTCGTGCGTGATTCCGTATATCTCAGACAGAAGGGAGATACTTGTTTTCTTGACAGATGGCATGAGAAGACCATCTATAAAAATGTGTATAAGGTGAAGGTGGATTCCTTCCTGAAAAGAGATTCCATCCCAGTGCCCTATCCAGTAGAGAAGGAGTTATCCAAGTGGGAGCAGTTTCAGTTGAAATACGCTATCTGGTCATTTGGAGCACTCTGTGTCTTGCTAGTCGTTTTAGGTTATAAACTATATAAAAAGATAAAGAATGGCAGACTTAATAATTACAATCAAGAGAAGTGACGTGTATGAGGAGGTAGCGAAGACTACTGCCTACATAGGCGCAAAGAATAAACTGGAGGATGGAAAGTCGGCATTTGACCAAGTATTTGTGACGGATGCAGACTTGGCGATGATTGAGCGATTCTATAATGAATCGGTTGATACATTGATGAATCTCCTGAAACAATTTGTTGAAGAGATTAATGATGAGGATGGAAACATCAACTGGAAGCTGACCTTATCAAGTAGATTTGATATAAAGATGGAACCTTCCATTATCCGTTCCGCTACATCATACCTCGTGAACAGCATCATCGGGAAATGGTGCGAGATTACTGCACCTGACAAGGTGAAGGAGTATGCTGATAACGCTACTGCATTATTGCTTGACATCAAGGATAAAACGTTTTATAAAAAGAAACCAATACGAACAAAAATATCATAGTATGGAAAGGAAAAATTTAACGATAACGTTATATATGAGTGAACTTATATATGACTTTCAAAATAAGGCATTCTTGACAGGACGTAGCAGAAGGGCTGCTGATATGGATGCTGAGGCTGCAAGTAACATTCAGGCAAGTGATGATGATGAAGACAAGAATCAGGCATTACGTAGCATTCAGAATGCGTATAGTCAGCTAGTTGTTGAGTTGAGCGGGGCAGTTAAAACTGGCAACGGTACTACTGCGTCTAACGAGTTGATAAGTGATGATACCAATATCATCATCAACCTATCTCTTCCATCCAATTATCCGCTTGCTTTGAAGGATGCGCTTACAAGTTCTATCCATGACTACATTATCAACAAGGCTTTAATGGATTGGTTTATCATTACCAATCCTAATGAGTCGAAGACTTATTCAGAATTGTCTGTTGTAGCCATCAAGAATCTGCATGAGACCTTTAACAGACGTGAGAGGCCAAGCAGAACGGCTCCTAACGAATAAGGAAGGAGGTGAGTATGAAAGAATGCAGAACATGTAATCTTGGTTACAAGGTAATGATAGAGCTTCAGAAGAAGGAACTGGTGTTTGACATCAAAAATACGGCTTATGTCTATGTTGATTCCATCTCCAGTTCTGTAGAAGACCTACACCTGATACATAATGTATATGATGTGGGCGAGGATGGTAATCGGGATAAATTGGCTAGGATTCTTGACTCAGCGGTAGAAGACTGCAAGGAAATGCTTTTCCGATATACCAAGATGGAAATGCTTGGAGGTGGCTTTGATTCCAATGAGTGGGAAGAATGCGTAGGTTCCCCGACAAATGATGAGGATGCCTATTATCTAGCCATGAGAATGCCAAGTGGATTCTCGAAAACAAGCGTGCATACCATGATGGTATATATCCATAACTATATTGTATATTATTGCTTATACGAATGGTTGATGCTTGTATATCCTGACGGTGCTGATAGGTTATGGGAACTTGCCGATGAAAATAAAAAGAAGATTAAGGATGCCAGCAATCGCTCGGCAGGAAGAGCGAGAATCGCATTGCATCCATTTTAGTATATTAGTCGTTTAAGGTTAACGTAAAAGCAAGGGTAGCTATCCATCACGGACGGCTACCCTTTATTGTATTAAATGACAATAAATTATATTTTTCTAATTTTATGTTCCACTTGATGTGGATTCCTGCTTGGTTGTAACGTAACCACTGACGGCAGCATCAATATTTCCGCTTACTGATGCGTTGACAGAACCACTGACAACCGTCTTGATAGACTCAGGTAAAGTCTTGACATTAACATCTGTAGCTGTCAGCTTCAATCCATTCTTCTGCTGGTCGGCATACTGGTTCTTATCCTGAGTGATAAAGTTACTCATAGCTGTAGCTATGTTGTATAGCAGTTTATCGGTGTCGCTGCTGAGAGAATCGGAATCAACTGATGCGTACTTGTTGTTCTCAACGGTTGCCGATGTTGTCTCCTTCTCACGATACAGAACTGCCTGATTGATGAACTCCTGAGCAAACAAGAATGACTTGCTTACAAGTTGCTTAATCTTGGTGTTGTCTATATTGAGCGGATTCGTATACTTCTGTATCATAGACTGCAAGCAACTTGCGGCTACTTCTTCTCTAGGCTGTAGGGTAGCGATTGAGAAGATTTCCTCTTCTTTGCCGCTTTCCTCTGTTCCACCTGTTTCTGATGTGGTTGCTATTCCATTTCTAGGGAATGGGCGAGCATTTGATGTTCCATCGGAAGAAGTTTCTCTGACGAGTTTCGTTCCAGTTGTCTTTGTGATAGAGGATTCTACTATCTTTAGCAACTGCTTATCTCCATTTACATAAAAATAGCCATTTGCTAAAAACTCATATTGCTTTCCGTCTAACATAATGTAGCCGAAGTAGTCTGACCTTCTTATTTCATAGAACATTATTTCTGTAGCTATATGCACTTTGTTGTTGGCATCCATATAGCCTACGGATGCTCCATTTCGTGCACGCTGTGAATCGAAAGCTAATAATGTATATTCTTCCATAATTATCTGAGTTTATTTTGTAATCTTGATTGGAACTCTGTAGATAGTGCGCTGATAGATTCGTTTGGGGCAAGTTTGCCAATTAGTGCAATCCTGAAATATTTGTATGGAGAACCTACAAGGTTTCTGAGATACATATTTGCAGAAGAACCAACGTAATACCAATTAGTCAAATCATTACTTCCGAATAGAACCGTTCCACACTTTCCTGCCTGAATGCTGCTGAAATATCCTCTTGTGATGCAATCGAACATAGTCTTATAGACATCTTGACCAAGTGTTAAAGGGCGGCTGCAAAGGAAGAATGGAATATTCTCTGTTGGCTCTTTCACGTACACATCGAGTATGTTTCCTGCTTTGTCTGTAGCGTATGACTCAGGATATATATTTACTCGCTTGTTGAAGACATTATGAATGGTTCCCCACATCTTACTTTTCAATGAGTAAACGTAAGCATAAGTGTAGTTCGGGTTGAAGACGATGATTCGGCTATCGTAATAGTCGTAAATCATGCCAGCTTCTTCGAGATACTTACGGAAACGGACATACTTCACATCAGACTCAGGGATATTACCTAGCGCAAGGAGTTTGTTCGGATAGGTCTTATCCTTTGTTGAATGTGAATAAATGGATAGAAAATCGAAAGGATAATCATCCAGTACATTGGTAAGACAAACAGACTCTCTTCCTTGTTGCATCATGATTCCTCGCTCTGTCGGGAACAGAACTGCATCATCAATCTGCAAAATGCCCTTCGGGTTGGAGCAAATATCTCTATTGGCTGGCTGTCGGGCAATATAGGTTCCTTCTTCTCCAAGCATCAATACCCATAAACCTTCATCGGTAAAAGCGTAGAGTGGTGCATCACCAAACTGACCTTCGCTTATTGGTCTAGTGTTAGCGGCAAGTGCGTTTATGATAGAAGAACCAACCTGAACACTATTCTTTGCAGGGAAGATTAGAGGATTCTCAGCTTCGCTTACTTTTACAACAGAAGAATATGGAAGTGCATTTGTGTTTGTTTTATAGTTTTCGTACTTGCTTACAATATTGTTCCATTCCTCTTCTGATGAGGTTTCCCATGGTAAAGCAAATTGCGGTACGTTTTCCTTTCCTTCTCCTGCTACGTAAAAAGAGAATGCTGTAGTTTCGGAAGAATGCAAGTTTACCGTAGATTTCTCAAACACAGAAGTTCCAGTCTTTTTATAGAATGTGATTTCAGATACATTTAAGATTGGTACACATACAAAGTAATATAGTCTTGCACCTAAATCATCAACCTTGCACCAAAAATCTTTGTTTGATGCTTTCACTCTAACTATTCCTTCTGTATTTAATTGTGCATCGTTTGGCAAGTTTGATAATGCAGGAGTGATATTACTTATCAAATCAACATTATATCCTTCTTTTACATTCCCCACATGAAGTCTATTATTGTATGTAATCGCACATTTACCTCCTAAATCAGAACGGTATAGGTTAGCCAAAGATAAAGACTCTTCCGTTCCCTCAACTCTTTTGAGTTGAAGTTCTTTGCCAATTTCGTCTTTACTGATAAATAGTGAATGATAGAATGATAGGGAATCTATAGCATTGGCTGCTTCCTTTCCTGACATCATTGTGAAAAACATTTCACCTTGGTCTTTATCATTTAGTTCAGGTACAACGTATTTGGCTGCTGCTGATTCTAAATTAACGAATGATTCGGCTTTGCTTAAAAAAATATCAATGCCTTGTATAAGATTTGATATTTTATCAAGGTTATCTATGTTTGCGCTAATAGTCCAAGTTGCTATTGCTGGTCCAATCGACCAAAATCTCTTGTTATGAGGGTCAACACTAACAGAAGCTAAAGTTGCACTACTCCAGTCAAGTTTAAAAATGTTGGAAATGCTGTAGTATGTACCATCGTATAATCTGATGGCTGCTACTCCAAACACAAAATATTTTTGCCATTGTTTTCCTTTGTCGGACAAAGTCTTATTAATTACAGCGTCAAACATGTTGAAAACTTTTGAAACTTGGTTTACATTCATTCCAGTTATCTTTCTACCAGAAGAACTGCTTTCATAAGTAACATAGTCCCAAAAATCATCACCTAGCGAGATTTCTGCTGAACCACCTTGATAATCAAATTCTTTAAAACCGATTTTGATTCCATAGTTAAAGTTATCTCTATCAAATAGCTGATAATTATCGTCAATCCAATATAAGTATTTGATAGATATTTCTCCAACAAAATTAACTATATTGCCTACTGCTGTGACGGCATTAACGTGGAATCCGTTCAAGTCGATAGGGTTCTTGGTTCCGTCTCCACCTTTTTCCATCCAGTACCAAGTATCATCTGATTTACGGATGATGTAGTGGGAGTGAATCGCTTCATCGTGTGTCACCTTATGCACCAGTTCAATGGTGTCTCCTGCATCCAGCGTGATGTTCGGCTCAGCTACTACTGGCTGGTGGATAGGGTGGAGTGCCCCATCCTCATTGATGAGGTTGAGGCAGGTTGCCAACTCGCCATCCTGACAATTATAGTCGGATGGCGAGTGTGTCAAGCCTTGAAATATTACTTCTTGTCTTGTTGCCATGTGTTTAATTTTGGTGGAATGATTTCGTAATATGTTTCTCCCTTGCCTGATAAGCGTGGGATGCAGGAGAGACGAACCATCTTGTCGAGTGGCAGATGATAATCGTCTAGGATTCCAGTGACGGATGGAAGGTCTGTCCTGAATCCTACCTTCTTGTACTCCTGATTGAACTGAAGCTGTGTGTAGTTGGTGTTGGTTCTGCGAAGTTCCTCCCAGTCTTCACGCATACAGAATCCGTAGTGTTCCTCTTCTTGGAGAAAGAAGACTAGGATTGAGTAATCTGTGCGCTCCTTTCGCATGATGTGGTCGTAGATACCCTTTGAGAGAGTTACGGAATTTGTTCTTCCATCGAGTACCACAAAATCGTTGCGGTGCCAGAAGCCTTTGATTTTATCTTTTAAATACTTGAATTTCATTTTGCAAATATACTATGAATTTATGAAACGCTTACTTTATCCGTTGATGATTCACGTCTTTTTCTGTTGGCGGCTTGCATCAGGCGGACGGTTCTCTTGGCATTCTCGCTACGAAGACAACCGCAAGAACGTGTGAATCCTGAGAGCAGGGCGGAACTGAGGATTTTCTTTCCTCTGCCACAATCGCACTTGCATATCCAGTAGACTCCGTTTCTTGCTCCCTTTTCGGCAGGGGCACGGCGGCAGACTACCAGTCTGCCAAACCTTTGCCCAGTGAGGTCTTTAATCTTAGCCATATTACTTCTCTGCCAGTTTCTTAGCCTCTTCAACTGATACTAGCTTTCCGCTAAGAGGTATGCGGAAGTCGAACTTGGAGCGGAAACCATAATAGCCTACGAAATCGAAGCTCTGTTTCATACGCTCATCGGTGGTGATGTACTTCTTGTAAGCCTTCACCTCCTTCTCTGAGCGGTAGATGGTAGAGTTGACGAAATAGGAACTGGTTCCCTTGTTGGCGATAACTGCGATAAAGAACTGCTTACCAAGGAACTTCTCCTTGATACGCTGAATAATTGAGATTTTCTTTGTATTCATATATTAAATCTGATTAAATATTATGATGAGTGCAGATAGGCTGCACTCTTAAAACTATTCGATTCCACAAGATACGACACAATCTTCTGTATTGATACCTCGGAAGTGTTCGCATCGCTGGCACGCAAGGCTACCTACGTATAGGATTTCCTTTGTGTACTTGCCTTTAATGCCGAATGGGCAGGGAGTGGTGTACTCGAAATGCCCACCGATATATTCGTTGAGATTATATTTGGGATATTTCATACTCGTTCTAATGGATATAAATTGAGTTTTTCGTACGCTCTTCTGAGCATTCCATAGGATGAAGAATTACTCCATCCGCATGATTTCGGCTCAGGGCAGAATCCTCTATATACGCATTGAGGAACACAAGCGGATGCAAGCAAGGGTTCTATACAAGCTAACTCGTCAAGTACCTTATACCATATCTCTCTTGTCTCTTTGGATGCCTTGTTGCATAGTCTCAGCTTCGAGATATTGATAATCTCCTGAGCGTTGAGGGATAACTGCAAGTTGACCAATTCATCCTGACGCATATCATGACGAGATACATTGGAGCCAGTAATATCTGGTCGGGAGGTGGAGACGAATGGCTGTGCGTGAACGTGGCGAACAAAGTGATTGCTCACCCAGTATGGTATGCCATACATCTTAATATCGAACTCCAATTCTCTGAGCGGTGAATGCTCGCTGAGAATCATCTGTTTCTTGAACTCATCGCTAGGCTCATGTCCTAGCGGTTCCTTACCTTGTGTGAACCGAGCAGCATCCACTACACGCTGCCAGTCCGTTACTCTTGTTATTTCTATCTTCATAACTATTCTTTATTTTCTTTGTCTGCTACATCATCACCAAGAATATCATTGATTTTCTTTTTGATGAACTCATCGGAAGTACATTCCTTTATTAAGGCATCAATGTTTGGTAATTCTACATCAACTCCGTCTTCCTTTGTTTTAGATGCAAGAATCTCCATTATCCATTTTGCCCAATTACCATTAGCAAGGTCTATAAAAGAATCCTTTTGGCTTTCGTAGGCTTTCTTCAACTCTCCGTTATCACGGAAATATCTGAGCACTTCCGTCAATGCTGCAACAAAGTTCTTGTATAGCATCGGGTTATTCTTTGCCTCTTCCAGTTTAATCATCAGAAAGAGTAATGATGAATGTAAATTTGTTTTGTCCATAACTACTTATATTGTTAAACTTATCGCCTTTTTGATACGATGGTCGAACTTATTGCGGTATTTACACTTGCTCGAATCTTCACAGAACAAAAAGCAACCATACTCGTTATAAGCTTCATTAAACTTCGCTTTCCAGTAAGGAGAAGGATGTTTGCTTGTATAATCAGCATAAGCATCTGCCTTCATTATCTTCTTTGCCAATCTTATCTTCATACGCTACTTCTCCTTATCGAATTTGTTGCCAACAATGTAAAATGGGTAATTTTTTAATATGTCACAATGAGTATAATAACTCTGGCTTTCAACACCTACTAACACGAAAGCACATAAGTTATCTTCCCAAACTACCATATTTTTTGAGTCTGAAAAAGAAATAATATCGCCTTCCCAAAGTTCATTACCTTCACAATCTTTTAATCCTGTGAACTGGCAGACGGTAGAAGGGTCAACACCAACAATCCTATAATCACTCATACTACTAAAGTTATCTACTATGTAGGCTCTTTCCTTTATCCCAGCAGTATTTCTGATTAGGCTACCTTCAACCCATTCTCCGTTATCAAGACGTTTTGCCTTGAACTTTATGTTTTCTATTCTCATAACTAATGATTATTATAACCTAACAAACATGATAAAATATCCTCAGCATCTTGTCTGTTCCAAGCAAAAACAAGATGCTCTTTCCCTTTTTTGTCTTTTATAAGATATACTCCACGTTGTCTCATACCCAAATCTCAAAACCTTTAATATTCTTTTCAACAGGTTCATCCTTCCATGTAAGGGAACGACCTATTAATTGTTTTATTCGCCCTTTGGGTAGTTCACACCAATAGTCAACTGCATCCATTTCCCAATAAGGCTTACCTTCGCCAATGTCTTCACGATAAGGCTTTTGGGCAAAAACGAACTCCTTTCCATCTGGGTTACAACACAAAAAAGCCATACTCAATCCTCCTTAGCTTTTACGCCAAACGGAAGTCCGTCGGCAAAGGTGAAAATACGAAAAGCCTCTTCTAGACCTCTAACTGAACAGTTCCCTATTCTGATATATGCTTCATGGCAACCTTGTTTTGGTGCAAGCATTATGATATTGTGATACAAGTTATCATTAGAAAAATAAACATACCCAAACGGCTGATGTTTGAGCATTTCATTCCAACACTCTTCTGAGTCCTTGAATGGTCTGTACTTTGGTTCTGGCTTGATGCGGTATTTAGTCCCTCCATCAAAAACTATATCTTCAACTTTAAACCAAGGTGATTTAATACCTTTATAGATACCTTCTATTTCTTTTCCTTCACTGAATGCCTTAATAATAGGCAATAGCTTCTTTGCTTCTTCTCTTGTCATAATCAATCCTCCAACTCTATATTATGTTCTTCTGCGAAACTATCTTCTGCATCCTCGCAATACTTACCCTCACAAAGTGATTCAGGATATGCTCTGTTAGTAAAATACTCTTGACAGCATAACTCACAGATGTCATTTCCATAATTATTTCTTAACTCTTCTCTAGTCATTATTCACCCTCCTTTCTGACTATATAGTCATACATAGGTTTGCGGTTTCTACGATATTTATTACATATCTTTTCTGCCTCTTCCTCTGTATCGCAAGTTGCAATAACTCCATCGGGATATGTATCCCAATATCTAACTACCTTAAATTTTGTCATACTTCTAATTCTTTTAAAATCTTTTTTACCAAGTGATAATTATCACCATCCCAACCTTCATCAAATGCTTCGCCATTATCGGACAAATGGTGCTCATTGACATAATCAAAGATAGCATTGTGAAAGAAGTCATCATCTGTTCCATAGTTGTCTTCATTATAAAAGCCTTCGTGACTTAGGAGTTCTTGGCATTCCTTGTGCATACAGATGGCTGACCTATATTCGGGAGTAAACTGCCTGACATATTTGGTTCCTGTCTCTATCGTACAACCACACATATAACATCTGTGTGGCTTACGTGCCTTGCGCTCTGAATCTATCCAATCCATAATCATTTATCTTTTGGGTCAACGAATGGTAGCCAGTATTCTACATCAGGAATATTCCATCCATTGTAGTCTTTGGCTATCTTTTTATCTACTATATGTCCAAAACTAATTCTTCCGATTGTAGTAAGGACAATAACTTCTTCATCTACTGGTGGAAGTCTATCCTTGACAGATACCCATACTGGAGATACTTCTTTTTTCTTACGTTCTTCGAGTGTAGCAACATAGTTGAAGGAAGGAATCCAATCCATAGGATATTTCTGCCAACTATTTTCCTCTATTGCCTTACTGATTGCCTCACTCTTTGAATTAGCTTCAACCATTACATACTTCGTGGTGTATGTACGGACATAATCAACTCTGTATATTGCCATTACTTAGTCCTCCTATAAATATCTTATCATTGTTTCATAATCTTGTAAACATTCAGAAGGAATACTTTTTAGATATTCTTCTATTGCAGACTTAGCATCATCACCCATATCTTTCAACATAGCAACGAGTGCATCTTCTTGGTCTGTATCATACATAACCTTAAACATTTCTGTTATAAGGCTTATATGAGATTCGTCAGGAACTCTATCACGGAATGTTTCTAACATGAAATCATATAATTCTTTATCAGACAGCTTGCACATTAAGCTATCTAAGTCTATTGTTACATATATGCTCATTGCTTATCCTCCAACTCTTTAAGTGCTTGACAAAGCAATTCTTCTGCTTTGTCAAGCAAATTACTATCTAATGTATCATTGTACTCATCTATTGCACATTGTGCTGTGAATATCAAATCCTTTAATCTTTCTTTGCTCATTATTCGCCCTCCTCTAAATCGCATTCAATGTAAGCATCGTGCGAACTATCTACAGTAACACTTTTTAAATGGGGGCAGCCTAAGCAGTCATAACAATCTCTCTTTGGTTTTGGATTGTTTGGTGTAAGTTCGAAAACATCTACATACATAATTATCTTCTTTTTACCCTCTCCCTTTTGCAGGAGAGGGTGGTTCATTACTATAACTCATTAAACTCTTTTTCTAATCTATTTTTAGTTTCATAGATGAGTTTATATAGAGCTATTTTAAATTCCTTGTTTAGACCACATAAATAATAAAGATTATTCCAATGTTCACCTTTATTAGAACAATCATCTTTAATGCTATCTAACAAATAACACATATAATCAATATCTTTAGCTCTTTCTAACTTTTCTTTTTCCATATTACTATCTATTTATATACTTGCGGATGGTTAGTTACTTATAAAGGTACTCTTTCAATAAGCTGTTTAAAAAACTTTCACGAGTACCGATTGCCGTATGTCTGAGAACCCAAATTCTATCTTTCCATTGACGGATAGGAGAATTGTAAACCCATACAAAGCGTTTCTCATTTAGAGGGATTCCATAACCACCTTTATAGACTTTCTTCTTTAGCCACTTACGTAGCACCTTTTTTATTATGTTCTGTATCATATAACTACTATTTATGCCCGAAGGCGTTAAACACCGATTTTTATAGCAATAGCCGATACGACTATTGTGAGGAATATCAATACTCCTAGAATCAATCCTAGCATCATATCATCTTCTTTTATCATACCTACACCTCCATTTCTAAGTTGATATTAAAAGCAAATAGGATATGCTGTAACTGATGAACATAATTGATATAACTTCCCATAATATCATCATTTATTGAAACAGACCACGAGATTCCGCCGTCTGCTGTGCAAAGTTTAATTCTTGGAATATGACTATGCCTAAAGTATATTTGTCCCTTACTCCATCCATTCTTCTCTAAAATCTTTTGAGTAAGAGGTATAGGAGTAATCTGCTCTTTTTCCAAGATAAAGGTATCAATGCTTTTAGCAACTCTTACAAATACCTTATTTCTATTACAATACGAAACAAACTCACAGACAACACCATTTGGTGTAAAGTTGTTTGGCTCTGTTTTAGACATTACCAAATCTCCTGGTATATATTCTAACTCACCCATACGCTTATATTTTTAAGTCACTATCCAATCCTAGACCAAAGAGAAGATGCTGGAGTTGATGAATGAATCTTATCCTTAGCAGTTTGTTTATTCCAAAATCATAAACAAACGTTTTGCTATTTGTATTATAACCTATCGTAATCTCGTTGTGTAAATTATACAGAATAGTGCAGTTTATTGGGACTTTATTCTGTTTCTTCCACCCATTCTTCTCTAGAATCTCAGGAGTGATAGGAACGCCAGATAATTCATTCCAGTTTACTGGTACTGGATAATAAATACTATTTAACTCATAAGTATTTGATACGTAATTATCCACGATAGTCTGTACTTCGTTGTTATACATAACAACATCACCAACTATATATCTCTGTGTCATAATTAAAATGCTATTCTAAAATCCTTACCTTTCAAAGTTGGTCTCTTTTCGAGGACGAACTTTGTTAAATCTTCAAAATCAATCAGGAAGAGTGGGCAGTACTTATACTTTAATGTACAGATGAATCTTCCGTTGAGCATTACATCAAATACGAATTTCTTCATTGCTCACCTCCTTCCTTTGGAAGCAAATCGCCTATATAACAATACTTGGTAATTCGGTAAACATCACATAGGTGCATCCACATATCATTGTAAGATGCAATATCATCTGGTGTTCCATCAAGAATGTCTTCAAGGAACAAAACTATAGGTCGTTGCGGTTCTTTGCATACAACCAAAATGTCCGTATAGTCGTTTCTCGGAACTTCGCTAGTAGGATGCCACAAGTCCTTTAAGGACTCATTGATAGCCCACTTAGCACCAGCTTCAAAAGCGCATTGTCTTGTTATTGATTCCGAAAAACGTTCTGCACTGGTTTTCTTCGAAACAAGTCTCTTCGCTAACTCAATTTCTACTTTATCATTATACTCCTTGGATGCTTGTATAATCTTATTATCGTCTATCATACACTTTAGTTTCTCATTATGTGACACTTTACAACCTTGTTTGCTAGATGAGGTCGTGAATTATTAAAATTCTCAAT
>JAERMT010001087.1_pt1 | contig 12582 bp, 7 predicted proteins | sample 9267081 | NCBI WGS metagenome assembly JAERMT01 (sample SAMN17071939, study PRJNA684904) | human gut metagenome | isolation source: diarrhea sample from child under the age of five | host: Homo sapiens | place: South Africa: Mafikeng, Mafikeng Provincial Hospital | collected 2019-09
GTGTGGCGTTGCCGGTACCAAATACAGTGAGCACACCGAATGCTGCGAACAGATAAGCCAGCCAATGCCATTTTTTGCTAAGCCCGTTCTTGATGTAATACATGGGACCGCCTACCAGTTCACCGTTGGCATTGATCTCGCGGTAGTGTACCGCCAGAGTAACCTCAGCATATTTGGTACACATGCCAAACAGTGCAGAAACCCACATCCAGAATATGGCTCCGGGACCGCCAATTGCGATAGCACCTGCTACACCGGCAATATTGCCAGTACCGACCGTGGCTGCAAGTGCTGTACACACTGCCTGGAAAGGCGTGATAGCACCGTCAGATGCGTCACGTTTGCGGAAAATACGTCCAAGGGTTGTTTTGATTGCGTAGGGGAATTTGCGAATCTGAAGAAAATTGGTGCGGATACTAAGATAAAGACCAACTCCGAAAATACAGACCATTGCAGGAACGCCCCAGATAAAATTATTTACAGCGGTGTTGATGGTTTCGATTATTTGCAGCATAAAATACCTCTCTGGAAGTTTTTTTTGATGTATGCGAACGGAACTTCTTCCATGTCACACACATTATTAAACTGGTGCAGCCAGAGCCTGTTTGAAAAATCATTCTTGCAATCTGCACGCCCGCTTTGTGGGAAATTTTGCTCGAATTCAGTTGCTGTAGCCTGCCACGGCGCCCTCATCCGAGCAAAAACTCCCACAAATTGTGACGCACATCTTGCAAAAAGCTTTTTTCAGATATGCTCTGGAGCTTCATTTATGTGAAGACATGACAACTACTGCACCATATTTAGCGGATAAAATTTGTCTTGATCTTATCTTCCGCCTGAGGAACTGCAATACCTGCCGCTTTCCCTGCTTCCAGGGATTTCAGAAGCCATGCCATATTGTTTCCAAGTGAGCGCATGATCTGAAGTCCTTCTTCATCCTGTGCAACTTCTGCAGGAGTATTTCCGTGAACCATGTTCCAGTAGTTAGCAGATACAACAGGCATTTCATGATAGCTGAAATATTTCTGAAGAACGTCTAAAGTAGCTGTGGTGCCGGCTCTTCTTGCAGAAGCAACTGCTGCAGCTGGTTTGTGGAGCATGTCTTTGCCTGCCATGGAGCAAAGCTTATCCATAAATTCAATGATCTGTCCGGATGGGGAAGCCCAGTATACCGGAGAACCAACTATAAGCGCATCTGCTTCTTTTAATTTCGCCGCGGCGGCTTTTACATTATCTGTATCCGGATTTCCAGCTTGGAAAATCTCAGTATCAATTCCATTATGATTCAGTGTTTTTGCCACTTCACTAAGTGCGGTGAACGTACAGCCTTCCTTGCGCGGGCTGCCATTTAAGAGTAAAACCTTCATGTTTTTCATCCTTTCTGAAGTAAGTTATATCAGACTGCGATAGCCGCAATCTGCATGCATCATCTCTCTAAAGCGGTAATGTATCTTCTTATTATACGATAGAAATAGTTGGATTTCAAGAGAATGGTTTTATTTTAAAAACACAATATGTTCACAATTTAAGATTATAATAATAAAAAATATTTGAACTATTCAGCAAATATTATTCCGCAAGGTATTTTATGTGAATCTGACTCACATAAAAATCGAAATCTTCGGCGCCCCACTTTGCGGTATATTTTGCCTGAATTGGTGAATGGTTATAAACATTTATTATGCGACAGAAAGGAAGTAGTAAGTGCTTCAGATCAAAGACATACACAAAGAATACAGAACAGGAAATTTGGTACAGCGTGCCCTGGACGGAGTGAGCCTTAGTCTTCGGGACAATGAATTTGTGGCAATTCTTGGTCCCAGCGGTTCGGGAAAAACCACTCTTCTGAATATTATTGGTGGTCTTGACCGGTACGATAGTGGCGATCTGATCATCAATGGGATTTCTACGAAAAAATATAAAGACAGGGACTGGGACTCTTATCGAAATCATACCATAGGATTTGTGTTTCAGAGTTATAATCTGATCCCACACCAGACAGTTCTTGCAAACGTGGAGCTTGCCCTTACCATTTCCGGTGTATCAAAAAGTGAGCGGAGACGCCGTGCAAAAGAAGCTCTGGAAAAAGTAGGCCTTGGTGCCCAGATCCACAAAAAGCCAAGTCAGATGTCAGGCGGTCAGATGCAGCGAGTGGCAATTGCCAGAGCACTTGTAAATGACCCGGAAATTCTTTTGGCGGATGAGCCAACAGGAGCCCTGGATTCAGATACCAGTGTACAGGTTATGGATCTTTTGCAAGAGGTCGCAAAGGAACGATTGGTAGTAATGGTCACCCATAATCCGGAGCTTGCTCAGCTTTATGCCACCAGAATCGTGACGGTAAAAGATGGGCGGATCCTTTCTGATACAGATCCGTTTGTGATAGACAGCGAGAGCATGGCACCTCCTGTTCACAAGAATATGGGAAAATCCTCCATGTCCTTTTTTACTGCACTTTCCCTTAGCTTTCAGAATCTGAAGACTAAGAAAGCCCGGACCTTACTTAATTCTTTTGCAGGCTCCATCGGTATTATCGGAATTGCGCTGATCCTTTCCATATCAAATGGTGTAGACAAATACATTACAAATATGGAAGAAGAAACACTTTCAGAATATCCGTTGCAGATACAAAGCACAGGAGTGGATCTTACCTCTATGATGATGGGAGCAGCCACAGCGCAGAGTGGGAAAAAGGATGGGGAAGTAGGAGTTGCCCAGATGGTGACTAATATGTTCTCCAAAATGAATTCCAATGATCTGGAGTCTCTGAAGGTTTACCTGGACAGTAATGAAAGCAGCATTTCCCAGTATGCAAATTCGGTGGAGTATACGTATTCTGTTTCTCCCCAGATTTTTCTGGAAAATGGAAAAAATATCCGACAGGTAAATCCGGACAAATCTTTTTCGGCTATGGGTTTGGGCTCTGGTTCCTCCAACAGCATTATGTCTTCTACCATGAGCACTGATGTTTTTCATGAAATGCCGGAAGATGCTGATCTTTATAAGGATCAATATGACGTGAAAGCGGGAAGATGGCCTGAAAATTATAAAGAATGTGTACTGGTGCTTACTTCACAGGGCGATATCAGTGATTTTCTCCAATACACTCTTGGGCTTCGGGACGGTAAGGAACTGGATGATATGGTTCAGAAATTTATGGCAGAAGAGGCAGTGGAAACGCCAGAAAACGAGGGTCCATACACCTATGATGAAATCCTGGGGAAGAAATTTAAGCTGGTAAACAGTACCGATTATTATGAATATGATGAAGAATATAAGGTCTGGAAGGATAAATCAGACAACAGCTCTTATATGAAAAAACTGGTGAAAAACGGAGAAGATCTGACAATTGTGGGAATTGTCCAGCCTGTGGAAGGTGCCACTGCTTCCATGCTCACTGCAGGAATCTGTTATACCCCGGAGCTTACCAAACATGTGATCGAGAAGGCTGCTTCCAGTGAAATTGTGAAGCAGCAGCTGGCGGATGAAAAGATAAATGTTTTTACCGGAGAGGAATTTGGAAAAGAAGACAATGAGAACAGTAAGTTTGACATGGAATCCCTTTTTTCCATTAACGCGGATGCCCTGCAGGAGGCCTTTCAGGTAGATCTCAGTGGATTTAATATGGACCTGTCCAGTCTTTCGGGGCTGTCCTCCGGATTGAATGTGGAAATGCCGGATATGCCTGACATGTCAGCTCTGGCTGGAAATATAAATCTGGATGAGAGCAGTATGCCGGATCTTTCCAAGCTTATCAAGCTGGATGACCTTGATCTGGATCTTTCCCATATGATTGATCCGGAAGAAATTCTGAAAAATCTTCCGGCAGACCAGGTTCCGGATATGAGTCAGGCGCTGAAGTCAGTGAAGTTTGATTTTACAGAAGAGAAGGTAACTGCTTTGCTGAAAGAGGTTCTTACTGGTTATCAGGAAAGCATTAAAGATAAACCGGAAGCAGATATGGATAAAATGCAGGCAGCATTGAAGCAGTATCTGACATCAAAAGAGATGAACGAACGTCTGTGCAAGGATCTGCAGGAGCTGGTGAAAAATAACGTGAACGTGGATATGTCTTCGGAAAAACTGATCGCAGTGGCTGTGGGGCTGATGAACCAGTATCAGGAGTATGCCAAGGCAAATGGTATCACCCAGACAGATGTGGCCAGCATTCTTGCCTTTTTAAGTCAGGGGGAAATCCAGCAGCAGATCAAAGAGGAAGCAGAGAATCTGGTTAAAAACAGCGTGACAGTGAATATTACCACAAAACAGATACGGGATCTTCTTATGCAGGACGTTGTAGCTGCTTATCCGGAGTATGCCAGGAATAATTCCCTTCCGGACCCGGCTAATCTGGGAACCTATTTTCTGGAATATATGCAGACAGAGGATGGGCAGAATCGTCTCATGAATGGACTTATGACTCTTGTGGATACCAGCGAGGTGCAGACGCAGTTTTCCCAGGCAATGGAAACTTACATGAAATCCATGATGACTTCTTTCACAGATGCGATCGCAAAGGGGATTGAGTCAAAATTTACAGAGATAATGGAACAGGTGGAAAAACAGCTTACAAAGGGAATCCAGACTGCTATGGAGCAGATGATGGGAAATATCAGTTCCGGTATGCAGGAGGCAATGCAGTCTGTGATGACCAGTGTATCATCGAGTCTTACTTCTGCCATGAGCCAGGCTATGAGCGGACTTGGCGGATTGGGAAGCGGCATGGGAAATATGGAAGATGCGCTTTCCATTAATCCGGAGGCTTTTGCAAAAGCAATTCAGATGAACATGAATGAGGATGACCTCTCAGAGCTCATGATGTCCCTGCTGTCATCTGAAAATTCTTCTTATGACGGAAATCTGAAAAAGCTTGGATATGCAGATCTAAATGTTCCTGGCGGAATTAATATCTATCCAAAGGATTTTGAAAGTAAATCAGAAATTGTAGGTATTCTGGATCAGTATAACGCGGATATGGAAGCGGCAGGAGAGGATGAGAAGGTGATCACTTATACGGATCTTGTGGGAACGCTGATGTCGTCAGTTACGGATATTGTAAATATTATCAGTTATGTTCTGGTGGCTTTTGTAGCGATTTCCCTTGTGGTTTCTTCCATTATGATCGGTGTTATCACGTATATCAGTGTTCTGGAGAGGAAAAAAGAAATTGGTATTCTAAGAGCGATTGGTGCTTCCAGGCACAACGTGTCACAGGTGTTCAATGCGGAGACGTTTATTATCGGATTTTGCGCAGGTGCTATGGGGATTGGAATTACATTGCTTCTTCTCATTCCTGCGAACAGCATTATCCGGTCACTGGCTGACGGAGTGAATGTGAAGGCGGCTCTTCCTCCTGTAGCAGCAGTAGTTCTGATCGGACTGAGCGTGGTTCTGACTCTTCTTGGCGGACTGATCCCATCAAGAAAAGCTGCTAAAAGTGATCCGGTGACAGCGCTTCGAACTGATTAAAATAACAGAATTTGATGACTGATTTTGACCATCATTATAAAATACAGAAAAATGCAGGGTTCAGGTTGGGGCACAGCCTGATATCTGCATTTTTTGGTGATTTATGGATATTACTATTCGTACAGCCAATAGTAAATAACCGCTATATTGACCTGTCTGATCTGTCATATACTGCGCCAATGTGGCAGATACTTAATTTTCACTGTACTGGAGCGCGTCTGAAAAATCATTCCCGCAATCTGTACGCCCCACTTTGCGGTATATTTCGCCCGAATTCGGTTGCCATAGCCTGCTACGACGCCCTCATCCGGACAAAATCTCCCACAAATTGTGACGTGCATCTTGCAGAAATCTTTTTTGAACATGCTCTGGCACATCGTTGCATATAAAAAATCAAAAACAGTCAAAATAATTCATAGTTGTGCAATTGTAATAAATCATAAGTGAAAATCTTGTGAAAAAGATTGATTGACTTTGACTGTATATGAAAGTATAATAAGCACAACAAATCAAAAACAAGCAAAAATAAGCAGGAGGCAGAAATGATTTACACTGTGACTTTTAATCCGTCACTGGATTACATTGTGTCGGTAGAGAACTTCCAGCTTGGTCTTACCAATCGAACCAGTTCGGAGATGCTTTTGCCGGGAGGCAAGGGAATTAATGTTTCTACAGTTCTTATGAATCTGGGAATTGAGAGTACAGCCCTTGGATTTACAGCCGGATTTACCGGAGATGAGATTATCAGACGTCTTGAGGAGATGGGTGTGAGGAATGGTTTCATCCAGGTAGGGGAAGGCTTTTCCAGAATCAATCTGAAGCTGAAGAGTATAGACGGTACAGAAATCAATGGACAGGGACCGAAGATCGGAACTGATAAGGTGGATCTGCTGATGAAGCAGTTAGGAGAGCTTGGACAAGGCGATGTACTTTTCCTTTCCGGAAGCATTCCATCATCCATGCCGGATGATGCCTACCAGAAGATCATGGCTATGCTGGACGGCAGAGGCGTAAGAATCGCAGTGGACGCGACGAGAGATCTTCTGATGAAGGTTCTCCCCTATCATCCATTTCTTATTAAGCCAAATAACCATGAACTTGGTGAGATCTTCGGCGTAGAACTGAAAGACCGCCAGTCCGTGATCCCATATGGTAAGAAACTCCAGGAGATGGGAGCTGTGAATGTACTGATTTCCATGGCAGGAGAGGGCGCGGTCCTTATTGCTGAGAATGGAGACGTTTATGAGGAGCCTGCACCGAAAGGCAAGCTGATCAATGGTGTTGGAGCCGGAGACTCCATGGTTGCCGGATTTATGGCAGGATATATGGAGAAGCAGGATTATGAATATGCGTTCCACATGGGAATCGCAGCTGGAAGTGCCAGTGCGTTTTCTGAGAATCTTGCTACCAGAGAAGAGATTGAAGCTGTATATCAGCAGATCACAGGAAAGGATCAGGAGGAAAGGAAGAAATGAGGATCACAGATTTACTGGACGTAAGAAGTATTTCGTTAAATGCTGCCCCAGCAGATAAGTCTCAGACTCTGGATGCAGCAGTTTCCCTTATGACCAGAAGTGGCAAGATTAATGATAAGGAAGCGTACCGTAAGCAGGTCTATGCCAGAGAGGAAGAAAGTACTACAGGAATCGGGGAGGGAATCGCCATTCCTCATGGTAAATGTGATGCAGTAGAGAAACCAGGACTTGCCGCTATGGTGATCCCGGGAGGGGTTGACTTTGACTCTCTTGACGGAGAGCCGGTTACCTTGCTGTTTCTTATTGCTGCGCCAAATACAGAGGATAATGTTCATCTGGATGTGCTCAGCAAGCTTTCCATGATGCTGATGGATGAGGACTTTACCAAGAGCCTTCGTGCAGCGAAGACACCAGAGGAATTTCTTGCGATCATTGATCAGGCAGATGAGGAGAAGAAGAGCGTAGATGAGCGTCTGGCCGATATGGGAGAGGCTGAAGCGGATCAGTTTAAGATTCTGGCTGTTACTTCCTGTCCTACAGGAATTGCCCACACCTACATGGCAGCAGAAGGAATTGAGAAGGCTGCCAAGGCGAAGAACTGTTTTGTGAAAATTGAGACAAGAGGCTCTGGCGGAGCCAAGAATGTGCTTACAGAGCAGGAGATTCAGGATGCAGACTGCATTATCGTTGCGGCCGATGCCCAGGTTCCCATGGATCGTTTCGATGGCAAGAAAGTGATTCAGCGTCAGGTTTCTGATGGAATCAATAAGGCTGATGAGCTTGTAGAGCTTGCCATGTCTGGAAACGTACCGGTTTATCACAGCGGAAATGCATCAGCCTCATCACAGAGTCAGAATAAGGCCGGTGGCAGTGTGGGACACAAGATTTACACCCAGCTGATGAATGGTGTTTCCCATATGCTTCCGTTTGTAGTTGGCGGTGGTATTCTGATCGCCATTGCCTTTTTGATCGATGGTCTTATGGTAGATATGAATGCCCTGGATGTAGCCGAGCGCTCTAATTTTGGGTCTATTACTCCGGCGGCAGCTATGTTCAAACAAATCGGTGATGTGGCATTTGGTTTTATGCTTCCGGTTCTGGCGGGATTTATTGCCATGGCAATCGGTGACAGACCGGCACTTGCACTTGGCTTTGTGGGTGGAATGATGGCACACAGCGGAACTTCAGGTTTTCTTGGTGCTCTGGTAGCTGGTTTTGCAGCAGGATATATTATTCTGGGACTTCGTAAGGTATGTGAGAAGCTTCCGGAAGCCCTTGAGAAGATTGCGCCGGTTCTGATTTATCCGGTTGTTGGTATTCTGATCATGGGACTTCTGATGCTGTTTGTTGTAGAGCCCATCATGGGGGGTATCAATACAGCACTGAATAACGGACTTACCTCCATGGGAAACTCCAGTAAGATCATTCTTGGACTGATCCTTGGCGGAATGATGGCAATCGATATGGGTGGCCCGTTTAACAAGGCAGCATATGTATTTGGTACTGCAGCGATTGCAGCTGGTAACTATGATATTATGGCAGCCGTTATGGTTGGTGGTATGGTTCCGCCATGCGCCATCGCACTTGCTACACTTCTTTTTAAAGACAGATTTACGAAAGAAGAAAGGGAGTCTGGTCCTACCAACTTTATTATGGGACTTGCCTTTATCACAGAGGGAGCCATTCCTTTTGCAGCAGCCGACCCGCTTCATGTGCTTCCGGCATGTATTGTGGGATCTGGTCTTGCAGGTGCAATGTCCATGGCATTTGGCTGTACCCTGATGGCACCTCACGGTGGAATCTTCGTAGTTCCGGTTATGGGAAATGCAGTGCAGTATGTGAGTGCACTGGTAGTGGGAACTGTTGTTTCCGCAGTGCTCCTGGGAGTTCTGAAAAAGAAAAATGCCTGACAATGGATGTTCAAACAGGCTCTAATATTGGCTGCGGAATGAATGGTAACCCATGTCTGGAAAAGATATGCAGGTATAATCGTGTTATTGTGAAGGTCATGAACAGTAACATAATCGTGAATAGTGATTGACACAGAATGTGAAATCCGATATAAAGAAATTAAATAATAAGAAAATCAATCGAGACCAAAGATAAAAAGAAAAATGGAGGAATGAATCATGAGAGAATTTAAGTATGTTGTAACAGACCCGGAAGGAATCCACGCACGTCCAGCAGGAGAACTTGTAAAAGCAGTAAAGGCTTTTTCTTCTGATATCAAGATCGCAAAGGGCGGCAAGGCTATGAACTGTAAGGCAATCTTCGGAATTATGGGACTTGCAGTGAAGAAAGGCGATGAGGTTACTCTTACATTTGAAGGCGCAGATGAAGACGCTGCATATGAGGCAGTGAGCAAATTCATGCAGGAAACTCTGTAAGACAGGAAGGGGACATACCTGCGGGTATGTCCCTGTTTGTTTGTAAACAGCCTGTCAAAGTGATATTTGCGTGAGTCTTTGGTAAGTATCACGAGAACGGGAAATGCTGTAAGGAGCGTTTGGTCTCCTGTCAGCAGATCAAATAAGTGGGAGAGAAAAAATGCAGATATATAATGGAAAAAGTGTTTTCGGTGGTATTGCCATCGGTAAGATCAGCGTATATCAGAAAAAAGAGCAGCAGGTTAAGCGTGTGAAGATTGATGATCCGGAACAGGAGATGGCGCGCTATGAGAAAGCTAAAGCAGAAGGGATTAAACAGCTTCAGGGACTTTACGATAAGGCCTTGAGAGAAGTCGGGGAAGCCAATGCAGCAATCTTCGAAGTTCATCAGATGATGATGGAGGACGATGGATATAATGAATCTGTAGAGAATATCATTCGCAGCCAGGGCGTAAATGCAGAGTATGCAGTGGCAACTACAGGTGACAATTATGCGCAGATGTTTTCGGCAATGGACGACGATTATATGAGAGAGCGTGCAGCTGATGTTCGTGATATTTCTGAGCGGCTTCTCACCATTTTAAATGGAGAAGAGACAGGGGCTGTAGATGCAGACGAGCCGAAGATCATTGTGGCAGAGGATCTGGCGCCATCAGAGACTGTACAGCTGGATAAGGATAAAGTTCTCTCTTTTGTTACAGTGAAAGGCTCCTTGAATTCCCATACAGCGATTCTTGCAAGGACCATGGCGATTCCTGCACTTGTAAATACTTCCGTGTCTCTTGAGAGTGAGATGGATGGCAGACTTGGAATTGTAGACGGGGCAGACGGTACATTTTATGTAGATCCGGATGAGGAGACTCTGGCAGAGATGAAGAAGCGCCAGGAAGAAGATCTTTCCAGAAAGCAGCTTCTTTTGACCCTTAAAGGAAAAGAGAACGTTACACTTGACGGACAGAAAGTAATGCTGTACGCTAATATTGGCAACATCAAGGATCTGGCAACAGTCATTCAGAATGATGCCGGTGGAATCGGTCTTTTCAGAAGTGAGTTTATTTATCTGGAGAAAGAAGATTTCCCAACAGAGGAAGAACAGTTCCAGATTTACAGACAGGTTGCACAGACCATGGCAGGTAAGAGAGTGATTATCCGTACTCTGGACATTGGTGCAGACAAGCAATGCGATTATTTCCACATGGAGCATGAAGAGAATCCGGCACTGGGATGTAGGGCAATCCGTATCTGTCTGACAAGACCGGAGATTTTCAAGACACAGCTTCGTGCTTTATTCCGTGCCAGTGCATTTGGCAAGATCGCAATTATGTATCCTATGATCACCAGCGTACAGGAAGTGCGTAAGATCAAGGAAATCGTAGAGGAAGTGAAAGCGGAGCTTACCTCTCAGGGCGTAGAGTTTGGCAATCCGGAACAGGGAATTATGATTGAGACTCCGGCAGCAGCAATCATCAGTGATGATCTTGCGAAAGAGGTCGATTTCTTCAGCATCGGAACCAACGATCTCAGCCAGTATACTATGGCAATTGATCGTCAGAATCCTCAGCTCGACCTGTTTTTTGATCCTCATCACCCGGCAGTGCTGCGCATGATCTCCCTGGTTGTGGAGAATGCTCATAAGGCTGGTATCTGGGCTGGAATCTGTGGAGAACTTGGTGCTGACCAGTCACTTACAAAAGAGTTTCTGGCAATGGGAGTGGACGAACTTTCTGTTTCACCGGGAAGTATTCTGCCACTGCGCAAGATCATTCTGGAAACCAATGTTACAGATTATAAGGCGGGAAAAGAATGTTAACACAGCAGCGACATGAGATCATTTTGGAGCTTCTGAGAGAGAAAGGAAGTATTACTGTCACAGAAGTGAAGGATCTTTTAGATACATCAGAGTCAACAGTGCGAAGAGATATTACCGCACTGGATAGGGAAGGCAAGCTGGAGAAAGTTTTCGGTGGTGCCGTGGAACTGAAGGAGCGGGTAACTGCATATGAATATTCAGTTGCCGAGAAAATGGGACTGAAGCTGGAGGAGAAGGACCGGATCGCAAAATATGCAGCAGGTCTTATCCAGGATGAGGATTTTGTCTATATTGATGCAGGTACTACTACTGGGGATATCTTGAAGTTTCTTAAGGTTACAAGGGCAGTATTTGTTACCAATGCAGTGGTACATGCCCAGACACTGGCAGGAAGAGGCTTTAAGGTTCTTCTTGTAGGTGGAGAGCTGAAGAGCACTACAGAAGCAGTAATTGGTAATCAGGCTATGAATACGATTCGTGGTTATCATTTTACCAAAGGCTTTTTTGGAACCAATGGACTTACCAGAAAGAGTGGCTGTACTACCCCGGATGCCAATGAAGCGGCAGTTAAAGCAGCTGCCATGGAGCAGTGCAGGGAGTGCTATGTGCTCTGCGATAGTTCCAAGTTTGACAATATCAGTTCTGTGACCTTTGCAGATTTTTACAGATCTACGATAATTACAGACAGGATTCCGTCTGGCTATGAAGATTGTGCTAATATTATAGAAGTACAGAAGGAACAGTAACTGTCTTGTTACTGTTCACTGGTAACGTTCCGCGAGGTGTTTTTTGTGAACAAAGTTCACAGAAAACCCGAGAATTAAGTTTGCGCAGCAAACGCTACTTCTTGTGCTTGTCACAAGAAGGTTCGTCTTTCTGTGCATCGCGAAGCGTGTTACTGTGAATGGAGTGAACAGTAACACTGTCTTTGGAATTGCAGGAATGATTTTTTTAATATACTCTGGATAAAGTGTTCCTTTCATAGTATAATAGTCCACAGGATTTCTGACAGATAAAGGTTGGGAGTTCTGTGGTTTTTTTATGGAATAGAAAATATGTTGGAATCCCCTGTTATGTACTAGCAGAATACATGAGGTAGAGCTATGATAAAACTGATCGCATCAGATCTGGATGGTACACTTCTGAAAGAAGGCACCATGGATATTAATCCGGAAATTTATGACATTATCCGAAAGCTGAAGGCTAAGGGAATTGTATTTGCGGCTGTCAGCGGCAGAGAATATGACAGTATTGAAAGAGTGTTTGCACCTGTAAAAGATGATATTTATTTTATTGCAGGAAATGGTGGAATCATTTCCTATCAGGGAGAAATTATTGAGAAAATGGCAATTCCTGCAGATATACTCAAAGAGGTTGTGGAGTATGTGAGAGCCCAGGAGGGAGCTTCTTTCATGACAGCAGGCAGTGCCCAGGCATACGT
>JAERMT010001089.1_pt1 | contig 12580 bp, 10 predicted proteins | sample 9267081 | NCBI WGS metagenome assembly JAERMT01 (sample SAMN17071939, study PRJNA684904) | human gut metagenome | isolation source: diarrhea sample from child under the age of five | host: Homo sapiens | place: South Africa: Mafikeng, Mafikeng Provincial Hospital | collected 2019-09
AAGTATTCCTGTACTTCGATGTAAACGGAACTCAGATCACAGCTCGTGTTGATCCTGGCACAAAAGCAAAAACAGGCGATCCGGTTAAATTTGACTTCGATATGGAGAAAACTCACTTCTTCGACAAAGATTCCGAGCTTGTTATCACAAACTAAGATTAAAAATTTAAAACCCGGGGGACTTTTCTCCCCGGGTTATTTTTTTATTAAGAAAGGAATTTATTATGTCTATATCTATACAGAGAAATCTGCAGAAATGTATGGAGGACTGGAAACAGATCAGTGGTCTTGATTTCTGTCTTCTTTCAGAGGATAATTCAGTTTTTGTCGCTACCGGTGAAAGAAGGATTCCTTCTGCCGGCAAGCTGGAGGATTTCCGAAATGGAGATGCGCTGTGCACTGCCAATGCCTCCTGCTGTCTTTATAAGGTTATGGACCGTGATGAGCTTCTTTATATTCTGATCGTGTGGGGAAGCGGAGAAAGCACTTCTACGATCGGAGAACTGGCAGTCTGCCAGATCCGAAGCCTGATCGAAGCTTATTCTGAAAAAAATGACAAGAATGCTTTTATGCAGAAGCTGCTGCTTGGATCTTACAGTGAGGTCGAGGCTTTTAACAGGGCGAAGAAACTACATATTTCTTCTTCCTGTCAGCGCGCTGTCTTTCTCGTCGAGACGCGGCAGACCGGGGATGAACATGCGCTGACTATGATCCGGAATATTTTTTCTGCGCGGACACATGATTTTATTACGTCGGTGGATGATAAGGGGATCATTATCGTGAGGGAGCTTGTCTCTACGGAGACATATGAAAATCTGGAGGCTACGGCGCATATGCTGGTGGATATGCTTGGTGCTGAGGCTATGACGCAGGCGTGGGTTGCATATAGTAATGTAGCAAATGGGCTTCGTGATCTCGCGAACGCATATAAGGAAGCGCGGATGGCGCTGGAGATCGGGAAGATTTTTTATTCCGAACGGAATGTGTTCGGGTATCGGAAGCTTGGAATTGGACGGTTGATCTATCAGCTTCCGGAGGAAGTTTGTGAGATGTTTATCGAAGAGATTTTCGATGGGGAATCTTTGGATGCGATTGATGGGGAGACTTTGAATATAATACGGACGTTCTTTGAAAATAACTTGAATTTGTCAGAGACGTCCAGGCAGTTGTATGTGCATAGGAATACACTTGTATATCGTTTTGAAAAGATACAGAAACGGTTTGGATTGGATTTGAGGTCGTTTGAGGATGCTTTGACATTTAAAATTGCGATGCTTGTTTCTGGGTATCTGCGATACCGCTCAAATCCCTGAAAACGGTGTTTTCTGTTCCTTTCTGCAAGGAAACCAAACCGTCAAGGGACTTGCCAGTCCCCTGACAACCCCTGGGCTAAGTGTTGGACGAAAATTTATCTTATGGGGAGCCCTTTGAAAAATTCTCCTGGTGTTTCAGGTCAGAAAATTTCCGTATAAATATAAGCGCAGACTTGCACGGTTGCTCCCTGAGTCTGTGCTTATTTATGTTGTTGGTTTTTCTGTATGGTTCAGATTTGCACCTTAAACTAACTAATCCTACGTATCTATTGTTCTACATGCTTCCGCAGTATCACATACTACGGGCCCGTCGACACCACGCCTTCGGCGTGCTCGCGGGAACTCCAGCTATCACGAACTCAAGTTTCCGCGCTTTTCGCGCAGCGAAACAGCCTTAGAAGTTGACGTCAACCCGTTCTGTCTTGATGCACCAGGCGTGGCCAAGTAGGGGGAGTATACACGCAATTTATTGCGTGTATGAGCAAGTAGCGTATGCGGATTGCGAATGTCCGCTGCTCGGGAGCTTCGGCCTTCGCAACTTTGAGATGCTCCCCCTCAGGGTTTCAGGAGCATCAGATGCTCGGGTGGGAGGTACAGGTACTTAGGTAAGTTGGCTCTTGGGCCCAACCGAAAATTCGGTTTAGGTCGCATCCACCAGAGAACAGCGTCTGTGTCCGCATTTGGACACTTAACCAAATACTGATGTTCGAAGGTAGTTTCTATGTAATCCTGAACTTCGAAGGGAACAGTATTCTGGCCAGGGGTATCGGCAGGCTGCATCCAGTGCCCTCGGATAGCTACATGCGTAATGTCATCCGGGACTTCCTGGGTGGTGTGGAGTTTGAGACCCCAATCCAGAGCCTCGATCTCGTAAGCCCCCAGCTTACGAGCCCTGGAATTGTTTTTGCAGCCGGTGAGGCGGGCTACTTCGAGGAGGCCTGGCTGCTCGAAGAGGTGCCTGGTGTCTCCGAAGGTCAGGGTTCTGCCGTCTTTGAGGAGCATGAGTTCTTTGCAGAAGCGGAAAGCTTCGTCACGGCTATGTGTTACCATGATCATGTCGCCCTGGTATTGTTTGAGGAAGTCTTCCATATCTTTCTGGAGGGTGTCCTTGAGGTAGCCGTCGAGGGCGGAGAATGGTTCGTCGAGGAGGATCGCCTCTGGTTCTCCGATCATCATTCTTGCGAGGGCTACTCGCTGCTGCTGACCGCCGGAGAGCTGGGATGGGTAGCGGTTTTCGAGTCCGTCGAGGTGGTATCTCTTAACAAAGTCTGCTACTTTGGCATCCTGAATTCCTTTTTCTCCGCGGAAACCGCATTTGATGTTGTCCTTTACTGTCATGGTCGGGAAAAGGGCATAGTTCTGAAAAAGGTAGCCGATCCTTCTCTCCTGTGGTTTGAGATTGATCTTTTTTTCAGAGTCAAACACAGTTCTTCCGTTGATGATGATCTTTCCCTTGTCCGGTTTCTCGATTCCGGCGATGCAGCGCAGGGTCATGCTCTTGCCGCTTCCAGATGCTCCGAGGATCCCTGTTGCGGAGCTTTTGCTGTCAAATGCTGTTTTCAGCGAAAATCCCTTAAAGCTTTTTTCTATTTCTACATGGATGGCCATTAAATCCACCTCCTGCTCTTCATTCCCCTGCCGGAGACGATATTGATGAGTGCCACGATCGCGAATGAGATCACCACGATCACCACAACCCAGAAACCGGCAACATCATAGTTTCCTGCCGAGGTTTCTGCTGCGATCGCTACGGAAACGGTTCTTGTCTTACCGAGGATGTTTCCTGCAAGCATGGAAGTTGCACCGTACTCTCCGATCGCTCTCGCAAAGGCAAGTACAGTTCCGGAGGCGATTCCCGGACCTGCTGCCGGTACGATGACTTTCCAGAAGATCTTGCGGTCGCTCATTCCCAGGGTCTGTCCTGCATAGATCAGGTTTACGTCCACCTGCTCAAACGCAGCTCTGGCGTTGCGGTACATCAGCGGAAATGCGATCACTGCTGCTGCGATGACGCAGCCTTTCCAGGTCTGTACAACTTTGAAGTCAAAATTTTCGAGAAGGAACTTACCGAATGAGCGTCTGAGGCTGAAGATCAAAAGGAGAAAGAAGCCTGCAACTGTCGGTGGAAGAACCAGCGGCATCGTGAGGATCCCATCCAGGACCGCTCTGGAACCTGGTTTGAGTTTCATGATCTTTCTTGCACAGAAAATTCCCAGAAAAAATGCGATCGTAGTTGCCACTACGCCTGTCTTGAGGGATATCCACAGGGGACTCCAGTTTATATCCTGTAAAAATTCCATCATTGTATTATTTCCCCTTTATCAGCAAAAGGGGCAGACTATGATCCGCCCCTTTTGCTGACTTTTTATTTTTTATATTAGTTGGCAGCTTCCTCTGTTTCTTCTGCTGTGTATGGAGCGAATCCGTACTCTTCGAATACTTTGAGAGCATCATCTGTCTGAAGGTATGCAAGGAATGCATCTGCTGCCGCTGCTTCGGACTCAGATGCCTCTGCATCCTCTGTCAGTCCTACCGGGTAAAGAACTGGTGTCTCAAGGGATCCAGCTGGTGCTTCTGCGATGATGTCAACTTTATCTGCTACGGAAGCTGCATCTGTTGCGTATACGATACCAATCTCGTTACTTCCTTCGCTGACGGATGCGAGAACGTCTGTTACGTTTTTACCTTCGTTGATCTCCATCTTGTTTACATCATCTTCGATTCCGAGGTTCTTGAAGATCTCACGGGAGTACTGTCCAACCGGTACATCCTCTCCTGCCAGAGCGATGTTAGCTGCGTCTGTGATGTTCTCAAATCCTGTAACCTTGGTTTCTCCGTCCTTTGGTTTGATCAGAACAACTTTGTTCTCAAGGAGATCTACTACGGAATCTTTCTTAGCGAGATCTTCGTCTACCAGAGCGTCCATCTGTTTGGTTGCTGCTGAGAAGAAGATATCACATCTGGAACCTTCTTCGATCTGTGTCTGAAGTGTTCCTGAGCTGTCTGCGTTGAAAAGGATATTTACATCCGGATATTCCTCGTTGAAATCCTTCTGGATAACTTCCATAGCGTTGTTAAGGCTTGCTGCGATAAATACATACAGATCTCCACTTGCGTCATCTGCTGTTGCTGCCTGTACACTTCCTGCGCTCATGCCTGCTGCCAGCACACCTGCAAGCATTACTGTAACTAATTTTTTCTTCATATTTTTTTCTCCTTTTGTTTATTGTTGTTCTGTTTTGTTCGGTTTTGCCATGTTTTATTTATTTTATCTCAGGTGGCTATTCTTGTCAAACGATTTGCCCTGTGCTATGATAGAAAATGTTAATAAAACCCAAAAATATTTTTATAGGAGAAAAATTTTCATGAAATTAAGTGCACGCAATCAGTTAAAAGGAAAAGTAATCGACATCAAAACAGGAGCTGTCAACTCTATCGTAACTCTTGACATCGGAGGCGGCAACATCATCGTTTCCACAATTTCCTGCTCTGCAGTAGAAGAACTTGGACTGGAAGTAGGATCTGACGCTTATGCAGTGATCAAGGCTACTAACGTTATGGTTGGTATTGATGAATAAACTCTATACCGCCCAGGAAGTTGCAGACAGACTAAGGGTCAAAAAGGCGACGGTATATGAGCTGATCAAACGAGGGGAACTTTCCTCCTCAAAGATCGGCAAGCAGCTTCGGATCAGCGAAGAACAGCTTGCAGAATATCTCAAGGAAACTGTTTCTGATTCCGAACAGCGTCCTGCTTCTCCTGATTTCCGCCCGGAGAGTTCTCTTCTCAAAAGGGATTATCTCCTTAATTCCAGCGGACTTATCATCAGTGGACAGGCTCCTTCTGTGATGGAGCTTCTGATGGGGCAGATGGCTGCACATCCTCTGGGACTGCCGATCCTTCATTCTCATATGAACAGCTACAACGGTCTTTACTCTCTTTATTTCGGGAAAGTACATGCCGCTGCTGCCGGAGTTTTTGCAGAAGATATCACTCCTCTGCTGCCGGGAATCCCACTTGCACTGCTTACACTCTATGAATTTACACTTGGGTTATATATTAAAGAAGGAAATCCCAAGGACATTTCCGGTATCCAGGATCTTACCCGCAAGGACATCATTCTTGCCAACCGTGAAAAAGGCAGTACCAGCCGGATCTATCTGGATAAACAGCTTAAGAAAATGCAGATCCCTGCTTCTTCCATATCCGGATATCAGAAAGAATTCGTTTCTGACTTTTCTGCCGTTGCTGCAGTGATCGACAGACACTGTGATACTGCGATCGGAGAAAAAGCTGTCGTTCTCAACGCCGGAAAGCTGGACTTTATTCCACTTCTCAAAGTTCCGATGTATCTTGTCATGGAGGCCTCTTCTCTGGATTCTCCCGGATTTCAGGCACTCATCGAGATCACCCGTTCCGACGAATTCAAGACTGCACTCCGCGGTCAGAACTGTTATTACACGGCTCATACCGGAGAACTGTCTTATTTATAAAGAATATATATTTTTGTACATAAAAAATCTGCCCCTCCATTTAAGGATGCGGGCAGATTCTTTTTTGTTAATAATCCCAGTCTGAACTGCCGGACTCGTCTGTGTCATAGCCTTCGTCAGCATAACCACCGTCGTCATAGGAACTATCATCATAGCTGCCGTCGTAGCTGCCATCGTAACTGTCATCATAGCTTCCGTCATTATAATCATCACTGCTGTCGCTGGAATCATCATAGGAGCTGTCATAACTGCTGTCGTCGTTGCTGTCATAAGAGTTATCATAGGAATCACTACTGCTGTCGGAACTGCTGTCACTGGAAGAACTGTCGCTGGAACTGCTGTCCTCTGAACTCTCATCACTGCTGTCACTCGTCTCCACTGAATTTCCTCTTGTATCTGTTTCTTTCTTTGTGGAAAGGCTCATATAACGCAGGTATACAGAAGATGTACTGTCGTCAAGCATCAGAGAAGCTTTTTCCATATCTCCAAAGTTTACAGAATAAATCTCATAGCTGTTTCCATCTGCTGTGACAAGCTTCATGTCATAATTTGCAGAAGTACTGTCCGAAGTGCTCTCTGATGAGTCTCCGGACTCTGTTGTGCTGGAAGAAGTCTCTCCGCCATAATACATCTGCACCTGTTCAGCAGCCTTGATAGAAGACTCCATAGAGATCAGGTTCTTGCCCCAGTCTCCGTCTTCATTTCCGGAAGTTCTCAGATAGAGTTCACGGATATCACTCTGAAGACTGTTTGACAGATAAGTAAACTTCGCCTGCGCTGTCTTGGTACCGATCATCTTCGGTGCCGGTGTGGAAGTCGGAAGTGGTGTTACGGTTGCCGGAACAACGGTAGGTGTCGGTGTCGCCATCGGAGTCGGTGTTACTTCAATGAGTTCTCCACCCTTGCCTCCGCATCCGGCCAGTGTCAATGCCATAGCCGCCGCTGCGACCATAGCGATATATTTAGATTTATGCATGTTTTCAACCATCCTTTCTGAACTGCAACGAATTACAGTCAAAACTCTCTTGTTTTTCGCGTTCATTATCCCACGGATTTACTTAAATGTCAAATCAAGCAATTATCCAAGGAAATTTCTGCCGATAAAATATCCGAGTACAAGGATACCGAGAACGATTCGATACCATCCAAAAGCCTTGAAATCGTGCTTTTTGATGTAACCCATCAGGAACTTGATCGCGATAACAGAAACAAAGAAAGCTACCACAACGCCTGTTACCAGTGTCAGGATCTCAGCCGGTGTAAAGGCAAAGCCGAATTTTACCAGTTTCAGAAGGCTGGCTCCGAACATAACCGGGATCGCCAGGAAGAAGGTAAATTCTGCTGCTACTGTTCTTGAGGTTCCTACAAAGATTCCACCGATGATTGTAGAACCGGAACGGGATGTTCCCGGCACTACAGACAGTACCTGAAAGATACCAATCTTGAACGCTGTAGCAAAACTTAAGTCTTCAAGGGAAGTACAGGTCGGTTTTCTTCTCTTATTGTAGTTTTCAACAAGGATAAAGATCACACCGTAAACGATCAGGGCGATCGCAACGACTACATAGTTGTTGAATTTCTCTTCGATAAAATCATTGAACGGAAGGGCAATCACGATCGTCGGGATGCAGGCTACCAGGATCTTAAACCAGAGGATCCATTTGTCCTTATCACAGAATTTCTCAACAAAAGTCAGCGCGATACGGGCAACCGGATTCTTGCGGGCAAGCTGCGCTTTCTTTTTCTTCGGGATCTGCCTTATGTAGAACGGCCACAATTTTCCCCAGTACAGGACTACGACCGCAAGGATCGCACCCAACTGAATGACAACCAGGAAAAAATCCTTGAACTCTGTGGCCATATCCATCTTGATAAATTCATCTACCAGGATCATATGACCGGTACTGCTGATCGGAAGCCATTCTGTGATTCCCTCTACGATGCCGAGAATCACAACTTTTATAAACTCCAAAACACTCATGTTTCTTTTCCTCTCTGTTTTTATTTTTGATCCAGAACTTTTCTCTGAACTTATACAGTATATTACAGTTTCCGTGGTTCGTAAACCTTTCGATGCATTTTCGTTCAAAGTTTAACTTTTGTTTAGATTTCCTGTAATACACAAGACCGGAGAAACATCGTCTGTCTCTCCGGTCAGTAAATTATTATGTCTTATCTGATTTATCTGCTTGCGATCGTTGCAATGTCGATCAGTGTCAGGTTATGAAGGTCTGTGTTCTCAAGGCTGGTTACAAGTGCTTCTGCTGTATCCAGACTGGTAAGGACATTGACACCTGTCTCGATCGCGTTTCGACGGATCACAAAACCATCCTTCTGGTGTTCTACACCCTGCGGCGGTGTGTCGATGACAACGTCGATCTTATGTCCGAGGATAAGGTCCATAAGGTTCGGTGCAGGCTGTTCCAGTTTGTTGGTACGGATCGCTTTGATTCCGTTTTCTTTGAGGACTTTGGCGGTTCCTCTTGTTGCGTAAATGCGGTATCCAAGAGCCTCGAAACGTCTTGCGATCGGAACAACTTCTTCATGGTCTTCGTCCTTGACGGTGATGATCATGTTCTTGTATTTCGGAAGTTTGATTCCTGCTCCGATAAAGGCTTTGTAGAGGGCTTCATTGAAGTTCTCTGCAATACCAAGGCACTCACCTGTGGATTTCATTTCCGGTCCAAGGCTGATATCTGCGCCGCGGATCTTCTCGAAGGAGAATACCGGCATCTTAATCGCGATATGTTTTGCCTCCGGCTGAAGTCCCGGTTCGTAGCCCATATCTTTGAGTTTGTATCCAAGGATGACCTTGGTTGCCAGCGGCACGATCGGGATTCCTGTCACCTTGCTGATGTAAGGTACGGTACGGCTGGAACGTGGGTTTACTTCGATAACATATACTTCTTCGCCGCAGACGATGAACTGGATGTTGATCATTCCGATTACATGGAGTGCCTGTGCCAGACGGCGTGTGTACTCTGCGATCGTATTCTTTGCATTCTGGCTGATAGTCTGTGCCGGATATACGGAGATACTGTCACCGGAATGGATACCTGCACGTTCGATGTGCTCCATGATTCCAGGGATCAGGATATCCTCGCCATCGCATACCGCATCAACTTCAATCTCCTTACCCATCAGGTACTTATCTACCAGGATCGGGTGTTCCTGTGCGATCTGGTTGATGATTCCGATGTATTCCTCTACATCCTCATCACTGACTGCGATACGCATGCCCTGTCCACCAAGTACATAGGAAGGACGAACAAGTACCGGATAGCCAAGTTCGTTGGCTGCTTTTTTGGCTTCTTCGGCGGTAAATACGGTGTGTCCCTTCGGTCTCGGGATCTGGCATTTCTCCAGGATCTCATCGAAGAGCTCACGGTCCTCTGCCGCGTCAACATCCTCTGCTGATGTTCCGAGGATCTTGACTCCCATTTTCATCAGTGCTTCGGTAAGTTTGATCGCGGTCTGTCCACCGAACTGTACAACTGCTCCGTCCGGTTTCTCGATATTTACGATGTTTTCCACATCTTCCGGTGTCAGCGGCTCGAAGTACAGTTTGTCTGCGATATCGAAGTCGGTGCTGACTGTTTCCGGGTTGTTGTTTACGATGATCGTCTCGTAGCCCTCTTTTTTGAATGCCCAGGTACAATGTACGGAGCAGAAATCGAACTCGATACCTTGTCCGATACGGATCGGTCCGGAACCAAGGACGAGGACTTTTTTCTTATCATGGGTAGCTACGGCTTCGTTTTCTGTGTCCGGTCCGCCATATACAGAGTAGTAATATGGTGTTGCGGCTGCAAACTCAGCAGCACAGGTATCTACCATCTTGTATGCGGCTGTGATCTTGTAGCCCTGACGGAGAGCCTTGATGTCTGCCTCTGTTCTTCCGCAGAGGTCTGCGATCACGTAGTCCGGGAATTCCATGCGTTTCGCCTCAAGAAGAAGTTCTTCTGTCAGCGGCTGGGTCCTGAGTGCCTGTTCCATCTCTACCAGGATCGCGATCTTGTCGATGAACCATCTGTCGATCTTGGTGATCCTGTGGATGTATTCCTTGGAAATATCTCTGCGGATTGCTTCTGCGATCTTCCAGATACGGCGGTCATCTACAACTGCCAGCTCGTCGATCAGCTCGTCTTCATCAAGTCCTGTGAAATCGTAGGACATCAGGCTGTCCACGTGCTGCTCCAGAGAACGGATAGCTTTCATGAGTGCACCCTCAAAGTTATGGCAGATACTCATAACCTCACCGGTAGCTTTCATCTGAGTAGTCAGTGTTCTCTTGGCTGTGATGAATTTATCAAATGGAAGTCTCGGGATCTTGACTACACAGTAGTCAAGCATCGGCTCGAAACTTGCGTATGTCTTGCCTGTGATCGCATTCGGGATCTCATCGAGGGTATATCCAAGAGCAATCTTTGCTGCAACTTTGGCGATCGGGTAACCGGTTGCCTTACTTGCCAGTGCGGAAGAACGGCTTACACGAGGGTTTACCTCGATAACACAGTACTCGAAGCTCTCCGGATGAAGGGCGTACTGTACGTTACATCCACCTGTGATACCAAGCTCTGTGATGATGTTCAGAGCGGAAGTACGGAGCATCTGATATTCCTTGTCTCCAAGTGTCTGGGACGGTGCGACTACGATGGAGTCACCGGTATGGACACCAACCGGATCGATGTTTTCCATGTTGCAGACTGTGATGCAGTTTCCTGCACTGTCACGCATTACTTCGTATTCAATTTCTTTCCATCCTGCGATGCAGCGTTCTACCAGAACTTCTCCTACACGGGAAAGTCTGAGTCCGTTCTCGAGGATCTCTCTCAGTTCATATTCGTTGTTGGCAATACCGCCGCCGCTTCCGCCAAGGGTGTAAGCAGGACGGAGAACGACCGGATAACCGATGGTTCTGGTAAATGCGACACCATCTTCTACGGTTGTTACGACCTTGGAAGCTGCGACCGGCTCGCCAATCTTTTCCATGGTGTCCTTGAATTCCTGACGATCCTCAGCCTTCTTGATGGTCTCGGCTGTGGTTCCGATCAGACGTACATTATGCTCCTTGAGGAATCCCTTTTCTTCAAGTTCCATTGCAAGGTTCAGACCTGCCTGTCCTCCAAGTGTCGGAAGGACGCTGTCCGGTTTCTCCTTGAGGATGAGCTGTTCTACAACTTCTACAGTAAGCGGCTCGATGTAAACTTTGTCCGCGATATCTTTGTCTGTCATAATGGTTGCAGGGTTGGAGTTCAGAAGAACTACTTCCATGCCTTCTTCCTTGAGAGAGCGGCATGCCTGTGTACCTGCATAGTCGAATTCTGCTGCCTGACCGATGATAATCGGACCGGAGCCAATTACAAGAACTTTGTGGATATCTTTATTTCTCGGCATGATCTGTTCCTCCCATCATTTCCATAAATCTGTCAAACAGGTAGCTGGAATCCTGCGGTCCAGGGCAGGCTTCCGGATGAAACTGTACGGTAAAGATGTTTTTGCCGATGTAAGCCATACCTTCGTTGGTACCGTCGTTTACATTGACAAAAGCAGGTTTCGCGATTCCCTTCTGCTCCAGGATATCTGAGTCAACAACATATCCATGGTTCTGTGAGGAAATGTAAACACGTCCTGTCGCAAGATCCTTGACCGGATGATTGCCGCCTCTGTGTCCATATTTCATCTTGTGTGTATCTCCGCCTGTTGCAAGTGCCATCAGCTGATGTCCGAGGCAGATCGCAAAGATCGGCACATCAGATTCATACAGCTTACGGATTTCTTCTATTATAGTAGTACACTCCTTCGGGTCTCCAGGACCATTGCTGAGCATGATTCCGTCCGGGTTGTCCGCAAGGATCTCTTCTGCCGGTGTAAGTGCCGGATAGATGGTTACCTGGCAGCCTCTCTCATTCAGGGAACGGGCGATATTGCGCTTCGCGCCGAAGTCCATGAGAGCTACTTTGGGTCCATTGCCCTTGAGAACGTCCTTCTCATGGCAGGTAACTTTCTCGACTACTTTTCCAGTTGTATATGCTTTTAAACGGGGGATTATTTCATCTAAGTTATAGTTTTCGTTGACTGTGATCATACCATTCATGGTACCTTTTTCACGAAGAATTTTGGTGAGAGCACGGGTGTCAATACCTGCGATACCCGGAATATCATGTTTTTCAAGAAAATGCTGGATCGTATCCACGCTTCTGAAGTTGCTTGGGATACGGGATAATTCACGAACAATAAAACCATCGATCCAGGGTTTCCTGGACTCCTGGTCCTCATAACAGATTCCATAATTGCCAATCAGAGGATAAGTCATGCAGACCGCCTGTCCTGCATACGATGGGTCAGTCATTACTTCGAGATATCCTGTCATGGAAGTATTAAAAACAATCTCACTGATGACTTCTCTTGTTGAACCGATACTGGTTCCTTTAAACACATGGCCGTCTTCTAATATCAGAAATGCTTTCATATAATCTCCCTTTCTGCTTTTTATCTAAATCTTCAAGATTGTATCATAAGAGTTTTGTTTTTTCAACAGATTCCGACACTAAAAATAATTCAGTTGTACTCAAAAACTTTTCTTTGGTAAATTGTTGCAGTTGAAAAGACAAACCAAAAAATTAAAACTATTTTTGATTTTACTCTTGACATTTCAGCCCTCATAGGTTATTATAATCAGGCAGTCGGCGAGTTCGACTGATTATATCAAATGCAGAAGTGGCGGAATTGGCAGACGCGCAGGCTTCAGGTGCCTGTGGTCGCAAGATCGTG
>JAERMT010001091.1_pt1 | contig 12577 bp, 5 predicted proteins | sample 9267081 | NCBI WGS metagenome assembly JAERMT01 (sample SAMN17071939, study PRJNA684904) | human gut metagenome | isolation source: diarrhea sample from child under the age of five | host: Homo sapiens | place: South Africa: Mafikeng, Mafikeng Provincial Hospital | collected 2019-09
CCCCCGGTCGGCGCTCGCCGTGCGCGCCGGCTCCTCGCGCCTCGGACGACGTCTGCTGGCCGATCGCGCCTAGGCGGCCTTCCTGCCCCGCGGCCGGCGCCCGTCGTGCGGCAGGGTCGTGCGCGCCTCGCGTTCCGAGCCCTCATCCGGCCGCCGGCTATCCCGCAAACCGATAGCGCGTGGCCGTTCGGCCCGATATCGCCAGCTCGTCCATACGTTCGCTGTGAAAAAACAACCTCGTAACCATCGTTTGACGCGGTGGTTACGAGGTTGTTTGCTATAGTGGCAGACAATCGAAACCCCGTCCGAAAAAGGAAACGCATGTCGCTAATCGTATGCAAATTCGGGGGCACGTCCGTTGCAAGCCCCGAGCGCATCCAAATGGTTGCGAAGAAGCTGATCGCGAAGAAGCAGGCCGGCCATGACGTGGTCGCCGTGGTGTCCGCCATGGGCAAGACCACCGACGAGCTGGTGGGCTTGGCAGCTGCGCTCAACGACAACCCGCCGCTGCGCGAGATGGACCGTCTGCTCTCCACCGGCGAGCAAGTATCCATGTCGCTTCTGGCCATGGCCATCGAGGCGCGTGGCTACAAGGCCATGAGCTTCACCGGCCGCCAGGCTGGCATTGAGACCGACAAGTTCCACAACAAGGCGAAGATCGTCATGGTGCACAGCGAGCGCGTGCGCGATGCGCTCGAGCGCGGCGCCATCGCCGTCGTCGCCGGCTTCCAGGGCGTCGATGCCGATGGCGACATCACCACGCTCGGCCGCGGCGGCTCCGACACCACGGCGGTGGCCGTGGCGCACGGCCTGAACGCCGACGTGTGCGAGATCAACTCCGACGTGGACGGCGTCTACACCGCCGACCCGCGCATCTGCCCGCGCGCGAAGAAGCTCGACGTCATCAACTACGACGACATGCTGGAGCTTTCCGGCTCCGGCGCCGGCGTCCTGCAGATGCGCGCCGTCGAGTTCGCCCGCAAGTACAACGTGGTCATCCATTCCCGTTCGGCGTTCTCCGACGCCGAGGGCACCTATGTCAAGGAGGAAACCGACATGATGGAGGAAGCCGTCATCACCGGCATCGCACACGACACGTCGGAAGTGAAGGTCACCATCCGCGGCGTGCCCGACATGTCCGGCGTCGCAGCCAAGCTGTTCAGCGCCTTGGCGGGCAACCAGGTGAGCGTGGACATGATCATCCAGAACGTGTCCGAGGACGGCATCACCGACATCAGCTTCACCTGCCCGGGCGCCGACGAGAAGCGCGCCTGCGAGACGGTGGAGCGCATCCTTCCCGATGTCAACGCGCGTGAATACGTGGTCGACGAGGACATCGCCAAGGTCAGCATCGTGGGCACGGGCATGAAGTCCAGCCCCGGCATCGCCGCCAAGGCGTTCCAGACCCTCGGCGAGAACAACATCAACATCCTGGCCATCTCCACGTCGCCCATCCGCCTGTCCGTGGTGGTCGACGGCGCCCAGACTGCTGCCGCGGTGCGCTGCTTGCACACGGCCTTCGGCCTGGACTCCGATAGCGTGTTCGAGGAAACGCAGCTGTCTGCGGAGGAAATCGCCGCCAAGATGAACAAGGGCAGGTAGCTGTAGCTCCGTCTGCCTGACGGCAGTCGGACTGCTCGACGTTGCGGCCGACCGTGGCACCCCGCCTTCGCGCGAGCCCAAGGGCTCACGTACCAAGGCCTGTCATACGGTGGCCGTACCGCTTGGAGCCGCGGGGGTGCGAAGCGTCCCGCGGCTCCTTTCCCGTTGCGCGCAGGCAGGGGGCCGGTGCGCATCCCTCAAGGCAATATGGGGCGCAAAAGCACCCATCTTGACGATATATCAACCCGGAACGTGAACGAGGAGGACCTCATGGCTTGGACGAAAGTTATGCCGGCTAACCCGGTGGTTGCGGTTTGCGGCGCTACGGGCGCCGTCGGCAACGAGTTCTTGAATGTGCTGCACGACCTGAATTTCCCCGCGTCGAAGGTCATCGCGTTGGCTTCCGCGCGTTCCGCCGGTAAGAAGCTGCCGTTCAAGGGCTGCGGCCAGGTTCCCGCAGGCGAGCTGACCGTGCAGGAGATGACCCCCGAGTCGTTCGAGGGCGTCGACATCGCGCTGTTCTCCGCCGGCGGCTCCGTGTCGAAGGCCATGCGCGAGGCCGTGGTCTCCCATGGCGCCGTCATGATCGACAACTCCAGCGCGTTCCGCATGGACGAGGACGTGCCGCTGGTGGTGCCCGAGGTGAACCCCGGCGACGTGAGCTGGCATAACGGCGTCATCGCCAACCCGAACTGCTCCACTATTCAAATGGTGGTCGCCCTCAAGCCGCTCTACGACCTGGCGCGCATCACCCGCGTGGTCGTCTCCACGTACCAGGCCGCGTCCGGCGCCGGCGCCCCGGCCAGGGCCGAGCTGTACGATCAGACGCGTGAGTTCCTGGACGGCAAGCCCGAGGACGAGCTGACCATCAAGGCGTTCAAACACCGCATCGCGTTCAACACCATCCCGCACATCGACGTGTTCCTGGACGACGATTCCACGAAGGAAGAGTGGAAGATGGTCGCGGAAACGAAGAAGATCATGGGCGACGAGGGCGTACAGGTGGCCGCCACCTGCGTGCGCGTGCCCGTGCTGCGCTGCCACGGCGAGTCCATCAACGTCGAGTTCGTCGGCGATGTTCCGCCCGAGGCCGCTCGCGAGGCGCTTGCCGCCGCGCCGGGCGTTACCGTCATGGACGACCCCGCCAACGACGTGTATCCCATGCCGGGCCTGCTGGCCGGCACGAACGACACCTACGTCGGCCGCATCCGCCGCGACCCCACGGTCAAGCACGGCCTGGCAATGTGGGTGGTCGCCGACCAGATCCGCAAGGGCGCTGCGCTCAACGCCGTGCAGATCGCCCAGCTGCTGCTTCCGCAGGAATAAATCGCTGCGGAGCGAAACCCACGAACGCCCGGCAGGCTTTTGGCTTGCTGGGCGTTTTGCTTGCGCGCACAAAAGCGGTGCGCACAAAGGGGTAGTCGGTCGCGCGGCCGGCGATGCTTTCGCTTTTGTGCTAGGCGAACGGGTTTTATTGCTTGCGACGAACCGAGCGCGATCGGCTATTGGCTGTCATTGGTTGGCGTTAGCCGGCATTGGCTGGCGTTGGTCATTGCGGGTGCGAATAATCGCAAGTTTTGGCCGTCTGGGGACAAAACGTGCGATTATTCGCATGGTCGAGGCCTCGCAAAGACGGTGTGGGGTTCAAAAGTGCCAACTATCGTCAAAAATGTCCGATTTCCTCACGCCTGGCGATGGTTTGAGGGGTTCTTGGGCCTGCTGGCCGCGAATTATCGTTCATTCTGTCCAAGAGGGGACAAAACGAACAATTATTCGCATGTTTAGCGCCTTGTAAAGACAGTGTGGGGCTGAAAAGCGCAAACTATCGTCAAGAATGTCCAATTCCCTCACGCTCGGCGATGGCTCGAGGGGCTTTTTGGCCTGCTGATTACGAATAATCGCTCATTCTGTCCAAGGGTGGCCAAAACGCACGATTTTCGCGGTCTACGATTGCGAAGGCTGGCGTGCCGGAATGTCCAAGGGGGCTAAAACCAACGATTATTCGCGGACGCGTTTGATTGTGCTTGTACGTGGGGGCGCTGGTCTTGTTGAAGCGCTGGTCTTATCAAAGCGGTGGCTTGCAAGATGCCAAGAGGATCGCAGTGGCGTTTGCTTCTGCAGGGCATGCTGCGGTGTTGCCCGTGCATTTCTTCTCGCCTCTTTTCAATTTGCCTCGCTGCAGCACGACGCCGCGGCTCCCCGTTTCTTGTGGGGCGGGGCGTTTGCTTGCGGGGCTGACGAGGTCTTTCGCTATAATGGGCCGCATGACTAAGAAACCGAAAAAGATACGCTTGGATGAGCTGTTGGTCGAGCAGGGGGTGCTCCCCGACGCCGGCACCGTGCTGCGCGCCGTTTTGGCACACGAGGTGAAGGTGGACGACGTGTACGTTACCAGTGCGGCCATCAAGGTCGCGCCCGACGCCGACATCGTGGTGAAGGGCCGCAAGAAGTTCGTCTCGCGCGGCGGGCACAAGCTGCAGGGCGCGCTCGACGCGTTCGGGCAGGACGTCTCGGGCATGCGCTGCATGGATATCGGCAGTTCGACGGGTGGATTCTCCGATTGCCTTCTGCAGGCCGGCGCCGGCAGCGTGGCGTGCGTGGACGTGAACTACGGGCAGCTGGCGTGGAAGCTGCGTCAAGACCCGCGCGTGGCGGTGTTCGAACGCACCAACATCAAGCTGGCGGACCCCGTTGAGCTGGGTGCGCCGTTCGACCTGCTGGTGGCCGACCTGAGCTTCATCGGCCTGGCGGCCCTGGCGCCCACGTTCGCGCGCTTCGCGCAGGCGGGCACCATCTTCATCGGCCTGATCAAGCCCCAGTTCGAAAGCCAGCACGACGAAACCGACCACGGCATCGTGCGCGACGAGGCTGTGCGCCTGCGAACGGTCGACGAGGTACGAGCGGCCTTGGAAGCCGCCGGCTTCGAGTGCACGGGCGTCACCGAAAGCCCCATCACCGGCCACGAGGGCAACGTGGAGTACCTGGTCCGCGCGGTTTTTCAGGGGTAGCAATCCGTCTACACGCGGTACACGGCGATGCCCGTGAAGTTGAATATGCGCTTGCCGTTGTCGTATAACGCCACATATGCGCGGCCGGTCGTCCCGTCGTTGTTCACGATGGGCGCATAGTATTTGTGGCGATAGAGATGCGACGGATGCTTCATCTGGCGTTCATCGATAAGCGGCAGCTGATAGGCAACGAAGGGCGCCCCCGTGTCGCCCGGCGCGGCAAGGTTGCCCTCGCCTTCGCCGAACAGGATGTCCGTGAGCGTATTCTTCTTGTCGTAGTCAAGGTACATGTTGACCAGCTGATCTTGCGTGAGCACGCAATGACCTGCGGAATCTCTCATGAGCTGCTTTTGCGTCAGACCGCCGTCCTTGGTCGTGTGCACGTTCGCGGCGTTGGCGGCGATTTGCACCTGATGTCCCGGCACCTGGTAGTAGCGGATGTTATCGGCTCGTTTCACCAGCTTTTGCGCGGTGGCCATCGCCACAACCTCGTTGGCGACGCCCGTCGCGGTGCCGTCGGCATCGTCATCTTCGGCAAGCAAGGTCAGCGCCGTCTCGGGCAGCGTGGCGGTTCCGAACAGGCCCTTCCAAAAGCCCAACCACTCGGCAAGCTCGGTCTTCTTCTCGGGGTCGTCTTTGACGGCCAGGTAGTGCTCGTTGAGGCAAAACGTCGAATAGTTGACGAGCGCCATGAAGTTCGACAGCACTGAGCTTTGGAAGTTGGCGCGCATCTCATATCCGTGGTGCTCCCACTTGTAGCTCAGCACCATGAGCTCGTCGAACGCGCCGAACAGGTTCTTGTTCGTGCCGGTGTAGCACTGCATAATCTCGTTGCCCAGGACGCCGGCCATGTCGTAAACGTATCTGCCGCACACCTGGTAGCGGGGGTTCGAGTACAGGTTCTCGGCGAACTCCTTGCGGCGGGCTTCCTTCTCGCTTCCATCGGGCAGCGCATCGATGGATTCCACCATGCTGTTGAGCTTTGAGAGGTCCCATCGCATCTCGGCGGAGAACTTGCTGAGGTAATTGTTCACCTGCAGGTAGCAGGCCTGCTTGTCGAATTGGGCTATGACTTGCGCGATCTTGCGCTCGATGTCGTCGAGCTGCCCTTGGATCTCGGTAAGCTTCGCAATGATCTGCGCCGATTCGTCGTTGCCGCCGAACACCAGATCGAGCAGAGACGAGCTTCCGTACTCGAAGGCGCGCCCCGCCGTCTGCTCGCCGATGAATTTCAAGCCGGCGATCAACAGATCGATAGCCTCGATCGCGACGTCGGCTTCGGGGGCAGGGTCTTCCGCGCCCAGCGCGGCCACGTCTTGTTGGAAGTCCTCGGCGGGCTGATCATTGGATGACACGTCGGGCTCGCCATCGTTTTCCAGGGGTTCCCCGGGCGTGAAGGACAGCAAGTTCTCGTCGTTGTCATCGTCGGCCGCATCCTCCGTGTCGATGACGACGTTGTTTGCGGCCTCGTCCGCGTAGGCGGTTTGAAGGGCGAAGGGGTTGGCGAAGGCGGCGGTGGTGTTGGCGGCGGTCGCGGAAGCGGCAGCGGTCGCGGAAGCAGGGCCGCTGCCGGCGGGCGCTTTCGCCTGCTGGGTGGTTGCGGCGCCGGTCAGGGCGGCAATGGCGGCTTCCCAGGCAGCATCGTCGTTCGCGGCCTCGAGCAGCGTGCCGTGGCGCTGCTCGGCGGCCCCTTCGTCGCCGGTGATGGTCACGCGCGCGCCGCCGGCTCCTTCGCCGGACACCTGGGCCTCGAAGGGCGCGTCGACGTCGCCCACGGAGCTGTTCGCGTTGATGACCAGGTCGGCGCACGAATCGCCCAGCGTGGCCCGTCCGATGCGCGCGCCGTTGTGTGCGACGGCGTCGCTTTTGCCGACGACGATGAGATGGTCGATCGACCCTTCGATATCGGCGGTCTTGATCGAGCCGAGGCTCAATACGCTGATGGTCGCGTCAGGTTGGATGGAAACGACGCCGTCGGAGTTCACGCCGTCGACGTTGAGCATGCGCAGCGTTCCCGTCACGATGACAGGGGACCCAAGCGGCGCCAACGTCAGGCAGCAGGGATCGGGGTTTTCGCCATCGCGATAGCAGAGCGCTATGGTGCCGTCGGCAAGGTTCGGGATCAGGGAAAGCGCCGCGCCCGAGAACGCGGTTCCCGCGGCGTCGCCGTTGATGAAGAAGCGCTGGCCATCTACGTGCAGCGTTACCTGGTCGGACTCGCCTGAGGAAGCGCCGCCTCCGTTGTTGTCCGCGCTGCATCCGAGCGAGGTGACGCCGGTGAAACCGAGCGCGCACGAGCCGATGAGCACGGCGGACGTTTTGATCATGGTGCGACGGGTGAGGCCGTTTCCGGCGGGTCGAGCGTCGAAGCTTGTCATAGGGACTCCTCCCCGAAGGTGAAAACGTTGCGCACATGATATGACACGCGCGATCGTTTTCGGAAGGGGAAGGCCCGCCTTTTTCGGCGGCGGATGGCGGTGGCTGGGCGGGCGCGAAGATGGGCGGTGTTGCCTTTGCCCGTTCGTTCGCGTTCCCCGGTGTTGGGCAGCGGGCAGCAGCGGGCGGTGGCGGGCAGCGGCGAACGGCGACCCGTCCGTCGCCATGTTTCCACCTTCGAACGATGTTGTTTCCAACTGGTTAACCGTAGCGGCGGAAACGCTTGCGTAACACGTGGCCTGCACACTGAATGCGGGCCGCTTACGTTTTCAGGCGGCCTTATCATCCAGACGAAGGACCGCATATGAACGCTGAACTTACCGAACAAGCCGAGGCAGCCCGCGAAACGGGGGCGGCCGCTGGCTTCACCGGCGCGCAATGCGCGAACGAAACGGCTGGTCGCATGCATACCGCACCGGCGGCATCCGCTGCGCGCATGCCCGGCCTGTACCGATCAAGCTATGAGCACGACGCGTGCGGCATCGGTGCTCTGGCCCACCTGAAGGGACAGCGAAGTCACGCCATGCTCGACGACGCGCTTTCCGTGTTGGTGAACCTTGAACATCGCGGCGGCACCGGCTTGGAGCGCAATACCGGCGACGGCGCCGGCGTGCTGTTCCAGATTCCGCATCGTTTCTTCCGCAAGGAGGCCCAGAAGGAGGGCCAGCTGCTGCCCGACGAGGGCGACTACGGCGTGGCCATGCTCTTCTTCCCGCACGACGACCCTACGGGCGTGCGCGACGCGAAGCGCACGTTCGAGGAGGGGTGCGCGAAGTGCGGCATCCCGCTGATGTTCTGGCGCGAGGTGCCCGTCGACCCGCACGACCTCGGTTCCACCGCACAGGCGTGCATGCCCACCATTTTGCAGGCGTTCCTGCGCCGTCCCGCCGACGTTGACGCAGGTCAGGCGTTCGAGCGCAAGCTGTACGTGTGCCGCCGCACCATCGAGCGCGCCGCCGACGCCAACCCGGCGCTTGCGGGCAAGATCTTCTACGTGTGCTCAATGTCGTCGCGCACCATCGTATATAAGGGCATGTTGGTGGCCACGCAGATGCGCCGCTTCTTCACCGACCTCAACGACGCGGCGGTGGAGACCAGCCTGGCGCTCGTGCATTCGCGCTATTCCACGAACACCACGCCCAGCTGGGAGCGCGCGCACCCGAACCGATACATCATCCACAACGGCGAGATCAACACGCTGCGCGGCAACATCAGCTGGACGCGCGCCCGCGAGCCGAAGCTGTACAGCCCGGCGCTAGGCGATGACCTGCGACAAGTGCTGCCGATTATCAACCGTGAGGGTTCGGACTCGGCCATTTTGGACAACGTGCTGGAGTTCCTCACCATGAACGGCCGCCCGCTCGACCGCGCCGTCACCATGATGATCCCCGAGCCGTGGGACCACAACGACCGCATCTCCGACAAGCGCCGCGCCTACGACGCGTACCAGTCCATGCTCATGGAGCCGTGGGACGGCCCGGCGGCCATCGCGTTCACCGACGGCCGCATGCTCGGCGCCGCGCTCGACCGCAACGGCCTGCGCCCGGCGCGCTACTACGTCACCCGTGACGACTGGCTGATCCTGTCGTCGGAGGTCGGCACCATCGATGTCGACCCGGCCAACGTGCTGCAGGCTGGCTGCCTGGGCCCCGGCGAGATGCTCGAGGTGGACCCGGGCCAGGGCCGCGTCATCTGGAACGACGAGATCCGCAACCGTTACGCCAACGAGAAGCCGTACCGCGATTGGCTGGACGAGGAGACGCTGGCGGTCGATGACCTGGAGGCCCCGGCGCCCGGCAAGCTGCCCGCCGAGCGCGATGCGAACGTGGGCTTCACGCGCCGTTTGGCGAAGCTGGGCTACCATTACGACGACGTGCAGGAGCTGGTGCGCCCCATGGCCGAGCAGGGCAAGGTGCCCCTGGCATCCATGGGCACCGACGCTCCGCTGGCGTGCCTGTCGAAGCGCCAGCGCAGCTTCTTCGACTACTTCAACCAGCTGTTCGCCCAGGTCACGAACCCGCCGATCGATGCGCTGCGCGAAAGCTTCGTCACCAGCAGCGTGCTGTACGTGGGCAACCATGGCAACATGCTCGAGGACTGCCGCGACACGTGCCGCCTGGTGCGCCTGGAAAGCCCCATGCTCACGCATGACGAGTTCGACCGCCTGTGCGCCATCGACCGCGTTGGCTTCAAGACGCAGCGCTTCGTGTGCGCCTACGACCGCGATGCTGCCGAGGGCGCGCTCGAGGCGGCGCTTACCGAGCTGTGCATAGACGTCGAGCAGGCGGTGCGCGATGGCGTGAACCTGGTCGTGCTGACCGACCGCACGGCGGAAGGTGAAGTGCCCATCCCCAGCCTGCTGTCGCTGGCGGCCGTGCACAACCACCTGATCGCTGTGGGCCTGCGCACCGACGCCGACCTGATCGTCGAGACCGGTGACGCGATGCGCGCGCACGATTTCGCCTGCTTGGTGGGTTATTCCGCCTCGGGCATCTACCCGTATGCCGCTCACGAGTGCATTCGCGACCTGTGCGAGCGCGGCGAGATCTCCATCCCGGGCGATGAGGCCGTGGCCAACTACGATCGCGCCGTTGTGGCCGGCATCACCTCCATCATGTCGAAGATGGGCATCTCCACGATGCAGGGCTACCACAGCGCGCAGATCTTCGAGATCTTGGGCCTGGACGATTCCCTGGTGGAGAAGTACTTCACGCACACCTCCACGCGCATCGGCGGCCTGGATGCCTCAGGCGTGCAGCGCGAGCTCAACGAGCGCTACGACAGCGCCCTGGCCCTAGAGAAGAGCCCCTCGCCCGAGCAGCTGCCCACGCTCGGCGTTACCGCGTGGCGCCCGCTTGGCGGCGAGGAGCACCTGATCAACCCGCAAACCATCTACCTGCTGCAGCGCGCGTGCCGCGAGGGTGACTACGACCTGTTCCGCGAGTACAGCGCCGCGTGCCACGTGCCCGGTCGTGCGGTCACGCTGCGCGACCTCATGGACTTCGTGCCTATGCGCCAGCCGGTGCCGCTGGATGAGGTCGAACCCTCGAGCGAGATCGTCAAGCGCTTCAACACCGGCGCCATGAGCTACGGCTCCATCTCCAAGGAAGCGCACGAGTGCCTGGCAATCGCCATGAACCGTCTGGGCGGTCGCAGCAACACCGGCGAGGGCGGCGAGGACCCGGCGCGCGAGACGCCGCTGGCAAACGGCGACAGCAAGTGCAGCGCCATCAAGCAGGTGGCGTCGGGCCGTTTCGGCGTGACCAGCCGCTACCTGTCGAGCGCCATTGAGATTCAGATCAAGATGGCCCAGGGTGCAAAACCCGGCGAAGGCGGCCACCTGCCCGGCAAGAAGGTGTACCCGTGGATCGCGGAGGTTCGCCGCTCCACGCCGGGCGTGGGCCTGATCTCGCCGCCGCCGCACCATGACATCTACTCCATCGAGGATCTGGCGGAGCTCATCTTCGACCTGAAAAATGCCAACCCCGATGCGCGCGTTTCGGTGAAGCTGTGCGCGCTGGCGGGTGTGGGCACCATCGCTACCGGCGTGGCGAAGGGCGGCGCGGACAAGATCACCATCTCCGGCCACAACGGCGGCACGGGCGCGGCCCCGCGCGACTCCATCTACCATGCGGGCATCCCGTTCGAGATCGGCCTGGCGGAAACCCAGCAGACGCTTCTGCGCAACGGCCTGCGCAGCCGTGTGGTGGTGGAAACCGACGGCAAGCTCATGTGCGGCCGCGACGTGGCCATGGCGGCCCTGCTCGGTGCCGAGGAGTTCGGCTTCGCCACTATGCCGCTGGTGGCCATGGGCTGCATGATGCAGCGCGACTGCCAGCAGGACACCTGCCCGGTGGGCATCGCCACGCAGAACTGCAAGCTGCGCGGCTGCTTCGCCGGCAAGCCCGAGTACGTGGTGAACTTCATGATGTTCGTGGCTGAGGAACTGCGTGAGATCATGGCCGAGCTGGGCTTCCGCACCGTCGACGAGATGGTCGGCCATCCCGAGTGCCTGCGCCAGGTGGAGGTGCCCGGCAACTGGAAGGCCAACGAGATGGACCTGTCCGACATGCTGGCGCCCGCGACCTGCGAGTTCGGCCGCGCCATCCCCGGCGCGGATGGTCGCCACTTCCTGCCGTCCATGGCGGCGGATTGCCAGCTTGACAAGTCGCTCGACGCCACGCTGTTCATTCCGTACACGGCAAGCGCGCGCGAGCATCTGGAGCCCATCCGATTCCGTGCCGACATCGACAACGTGAACCGCTGCGTGGGCACCATGCTGGGCAGCCAGGTGACGCGCCAGCATCCCGAGGGCTTGCCCGAGGGGTCCATCACCGTGGACTGCGACGGTTCCGGCGGCCAGAGCTTCGGCGCGTTTCTGCCCTGCGGCGTGACGCTCAATATCACCGGCGACGCCAACGACTACTTCGGCAAGGGCCTCTCCGGCGGCATCCTGACGGTGCGCCCGCCCGAGACGGCCACGTACAAATTCGATGAGAACGTGGTCATCGGCAACGTGGCGTTCTACGGCGCCACCAGCGGCAAGGGCTTCGTCAACGGCCTGTCCGGCCAGCGCTTCGCCGTGCGCAACTCCGGCGCCACCGTGGTGGTGGAGGGCGTGGGCAACCACGGCTGCGAGTACATGACCGGCGGCGTGGCGCTCATCTTGGGCGAGGTCGGGCCGAACTTCGCGGCCGGCATGTCCGGCGGCGTGGCGTACGTGTACGACAAGTTCGGCACGCTTGCGGCCAACTGCAACCAGGACATGGTGCGCCTGTGCGAGCCTTCCGCCGACGAGATCGAGCTTATCCGCAGCCTGATCGAGGAGCATGCCGAGCGCACGCAAAGCCCGCGCGGCATCAAGCTGCTGTACCAGTTCAACACGCTGAAGCGCCACTTCGTGAAGGTCATCCCGCGCGATTACGAGCGCGTGATGAACGTGGTGGCCGAGGCCGAAGCGGCAGGCAAATCGCGCACCGATGCGCTGCAGATCGCATTCGATGCCATGACGGAAGGGAAGTAGGCGATGGGAAAGCCCGGAGCATTTTTGGAACACGGTCGCTGCGCCCACAGCCTGCGTCCCGTGCAAGAGCGAGCCCGCGATTTCGACGAGCTATACGAGCCGATGCCGGAGGAGCGGACGCGTGAGCAGGCAAGCCGCTGCATGGCATGCGGTGTGGCGTTTTGCCAGGTTGGGGCGCCGTTTGGGAAGGCAAGGCCTTCCGGCTGCCCGCTGCACAACCTGATCCCCGAGTGGAACGACCTGGTGTGGCGCGGCCAGTGGGAACAGGCTGCCGAGCGCTTGGCGCTGACCAGCCCCATGCCCGAGTTCACCAGCCGCGTGTGCCCGGCCTTGTGCGAGGCGGCGTGCAACCTTGCCCGTAACGACGAGGCCGAGACCATCCACGACAATGAGCGCGCCATCTCCGATTGGCAGTGGGCGCACGGCGGGCCGCGCCGCTTCGAGCCGGCGGGCCAGGACGCGCCGAGCGTCGCCGTGGTCGGCTCGGGCCCGGCGGGCCTGGTGGCCG
>JAERMT010000784.1_pt1 | contig 12550 bp, 10 predicted proteins | sample 9267081 | NCBI WGS metagenome assembly JAERMT01 (sample SAMN17071939, study PRJNA684904) | human gut metagenome | isolation source: diarrhea sample from child under the age of five | host: Homo sapiens | place: South Africa: Mafikeng, Mafikeng Provincial Hospital | collected 2019-09
ATATCCAGCCGATCATGTTAAATGCGGCTACAGACGGCAAAGCGTGGGAGGAACACGATGTTCATATTGAACAGATCCTGAACCGTAACCGGAATACGGCAAAAGGCTCAGAAGCGATCTGGGAGTATGCGAAAGAAGAATTCTTAAGGCCGAATCTGGAAAATGGCAAGATAAAAAAATAACATAAAAAAAACAAAAATCCCCCTTTTCATTTTCGTGAATATGGGGTATCATATACTACAGAGCGCAAAATATAGTGGAGAAACTTAAAAGTGACACTATATTTTGTGGAGCGATGGAACAAAGTTAGGAGAAAGTTGGGATGGATTTGGAAGTAAAGACGAGAGTAATCAAAAGAAACGGTGAGGAAGTAGACTTCCGGCTGGAGAAGATTGTGAATGCGATCAAAAAAGCGAATGAAGAGGTTGAGAACATCCACAGGATGAATGACTTTCAGATCATTGCAATTGCGGAGAAGATTGCACAGCAGGCAGAGGAATTTACGCATGCAGTGAATGTGGAGGACATCCAGGATATGGTTGAGACCGGCATTATGGAGATGCGTGGTTATGAGGTTGCCCAGAAGTATGTCCGCTATCGCTATAAGAGAGAATTAACCAGAAAGTCGAATACAACGGATAACGGAATTCTTGCATTGATTGATCATATGAACGAGGAAGTAAAGCAGGAGAACTCCAATAAGAATCCTGTGATCAACTCTACACAGAGAGATTACATGGCAGGAGAGGTCAGCAAGGACCTTACCAAGAGAGTCCTTCTTCCGGAGGAAATCGTCCGTGCACACGAAGAAGGAATCATTCATTTTCATGATATGGACTATTTTGCGCAGAAAGAGCACAACTGTGATCTGATCAACCTGGAGGATATGCTCCAGAACGGAACTGTCATCAGCGAGACGATGATCGAGAAACCACATAGTTTCTTTACCGCGTGTAATGTGACCACACAGATCGTTGCACAGGTTGCAAGTAACCAGTATGGCGGACAGTCATTTACGCTGTCACATCTTGCACCATTCGTAGATGTAAGCCGTCAGAAGCTCCGCAAGAGTGTCATTGAAGAAAGAATAGAATCCGGAGAGGTTCTGGATGATGCGATCATCGACAAGATCACAGAGAGAAGACTTCGTACCGAAGTACAGAGCGGAATCCAGACGATCCAGTATCAGCTGATCACACTGATGACCTGTAACGGACAGGCACCTTTCGTAACGGTGTTTATGTATTTGGATGAGGTCCCGGAAGGAAGAACCAGGGATGACCTTGCGATGATCATCGAAGAAGTGATGAAGCAGCGTATGCAGGGTGTTAAGAATGAAAAGGGTGTATGGATCACACCGGCGTTTCCGAAGCTGATCTACGTACTGGATGAAGATAATATTACCGAGGATTCCAAATACTGGTATCTGACTGAGCTGGCTGCAAAATGTACGGCAAAGCGTATGGTGCCGGATTATATTTCTGCAAAGATCATGAAAGAACTGAAAAACGGAGATGTTTATCCGTGCATGGGGTGCCGCTCATTCCTTACCGTAGAAGATTCCCAGAGAAATGCAGACGGAAGTCATAAGTTCTATGGACGTTTCAATCAGGGGGTTGTAACGATCAACCTGGTTGACGTGGCATGTTCAGCAGAGGGCAATATGGAACGTTTCTGGGAAATCCTGGATGAGAGACTGGAGCTTTGCCACAGAGCACTCCGGTGCAGACATGAACGCCTTCTCGGAACCGTTTCAGATGTTGCACCGATCCTGTGGCAGAACGGGGCACTTGCCCGTCTGAAAAAGGGTGAGACGATTGACAAGCTGTTATTTGACGGATATTCTACCATTTCTCTTGGCTATGCAGGACTTTATGAGATGTGTATGCGGATGCTTGGCAAATCCCATACAGATCCGGAGGCGAAGCCATTTGCACTGGCAGTTATGCAGCGCCTGAATGATAAATGTAAAGAATGGAAAGAAGCAGAAAATATCAGCTATTCCGTATACGGCACACCGATGGAATCTACCACATACAAGTTTGCAAAATGTCTGCAGAAGCGTTTCGGAATCATTCCGGGCGTCACAGATAAGAACTATATTACCAACAGTTATCATGTACATGTTACCGAAAAAATTGATGCATTCAGCAAATTGAAATTTGAATCGGAATTTCAGAAGCTTTCACCGGGTGGGGCGATCAGCTATATCGAGGTACCGAATATGCAGACCAATATTCCGGCGGTACTTTCCGTATTACAGTACATTTATGAGAATATCATGTATGCAGAGCTGAATACCAAGAGTGATTTCTGTGAAGTCTGCGGTTATGACGGAGAGATTAAGATCATCGAGGACGAGACCGGAAAGCTGGTATGGGAATGCCCGAACTGTGGCAACCGGGATCAGGATAAACTCTTTGTAGCGAGAAGAACTTGCGGATATATCGGAACCCAGTTCTGGAATCAGGGAAGGACCCAGGAGATTAAGGACAGGGTACTGCATCTGTAAGGATGGAAATGTTTTTGAAAAAATAGTGAGAAGATATAATAAAGGACACGGCTTTCGCTTGGCGAAGCCGTGTCCTTTATTATAAATTATTTAAAATTAATTGGATAAACGTCTTTTATCAAACCATCCTGGTCATAAGAAAAATAGATTTTTTCGACCATTTCTTCTTTATTGATCTTAAAAGTCACAAGAACTGTTTCAGAATCATCTGTTTTGGAATCAAGTGAAATATCTTTTACCGTTATTTTTGTATTATTATAAGCTGCTTCGGACAGATAGGTCTGACCATAGGTTGAAATAAAATATTCTAATCGTCCCGTTTCAAAGTATTTTCCTACAAGTTTGTTCCAGTTCTCAAGAATTTTCTCAGAATTGGCGAAAGCATCATCAGAATTTGCATCAGTATTTTCACCGATTACATTAGAAGCATCCGGAGAGTATAATTCTTCATTTGGCGCAGTAAACATTGCAGTAATTACTGCTTCGGCTTCCGGACTTACGGCTGATTCAGATGCTTTTTTGGTTGAGCAGCCAGTAAGAAGAATGAACAAAAGTAACAGAATAAAATAAATTTTTGGTGCTGCTTTTTTCGTCATGAGAATCCCTCCTTTGCTTGTGGGGGCAGTTAAAATAGTTTTCCTGCCATTGGATTGATCTACCTTTCACATTTTGGGTGTTTATAAGTATAGTATAATGGATCTGGCTGTAAAACGCTAATATTATTTTTGCAAAAAAGCAGTTGCTTGGGCGACCGTATGCGGACAAATCGTAGCAGCACTCATCACAGCATTTGGAGGAGTCAAAAGACCGCCGGAGCGGTTGGAATCGTGCTTTACCGGAGGACAATAGTGGTTGATTTTCAGGTGTGATTTGCTATAATTGATAAGAAGAGTAAGAATGGACAGCAGAGTAGTACTGCTATAATGAGAAAAAGGGAAGTATAAAGATATGAATTACGGAACAATCAAAAATTACGATATCGCAAATGGAACCGGCGTCAGGGTCAGTCTTTTCGTATCCGGATGCCGGCATCATTGCAAAGGATGTTTCAATTCCGAAACCTGGGATTTCAATTACGGCAATCCATACACAAAAGAAGTAGAAGCAGAGATCCTCGAAGCACTTAAACCGGCATATATCCAGGGATTTTCCCTCCTAGGCGGCGAACCCTTCGAGCCAGAGAACCAGAAAGAACTCGCAGGACTCCTGCAAAAGATCAAAGAAAGCTACCCGGAGAAAAATGTCTGGTGCTACACCGGATATCTCTATGATGTAGACCTCATCCCCGGCGGAAAAGTCTACACCGAATACACGGACAAGATGCTCGCCTGTATCGATACCCTCGTAGACGGCGAGTTCATCGAAGCCGAAAAAGATCTCACCCTGGAATTCCGCGGAAGCCGCAACCAGAGAATCCTTCACCTTGATGAAATCCGCCAAAATGCGAAAAACTAAAATAATTCATTGACAAAAAAAGACCACTGTGCTATAAATAACAAGTGGTCTTTTTTAGATCATAAAATCAAATAGGGGATTGGTCAAATGGTATGACAGGAGTCTCCAAAACTCTTAGCGGCAGTTCGATTCTGTCATCCCCTGTAGAACCCTCTCGGAAGCAGTTCCGGGAGGGTTTTTATACTTTAATAAGTATTTCTTGAACAAAATACAAAAAGGAGTGACAGTATAATTTTCTAATGCTATGATGTATAGAAACGTAAAGTATAAGTGAGGTGTGGAAAATGAAAATTGAATTAAAAAAATGGAGTATTGAAGATAAAGAATCCCTTATTAGAATATGTAATACTATAGATAGAAACTATTTATCAGATAGATTACCAAATCCATATACTAATGAATCAGCAGAATGGTGGTTAAACATAGTAAAAGAAAATGAGGGAAAAACGGGTATATTTCGAGAAATTATTGTTGATGGCAAAATAATAGGAACAATATCAGTTGAACAAAAAGAAGATGTCTATCGAAAAGATGCTGAAATAGGATATTATTTATTACCAGAAGAATACTCAAAAGGAATCATGACAGAAGCAGTAAGACAAATCTGTGAAACAGCTTTTGAAAAATTAGACATCATCCGAATCACAGGGCTGGTATACGAACCTAATATTGCCTCCAGAAAAGTACTGGAAAAGAACAACTTTATACTTGAAGGCACAATGAAAAAAGCAGTCATCAAAAATAATAATATTTATGATCTTTGCATTTACGGAAAAATAAGATAACAAGTTGAAACAATAAGTAGATCTGCAACCAATAAATGTAAGCGGCAACGAAGCAAAATAATTCCCCTCAGATTCAATTTTTGTGCAATGGAGATGAAACGCAGGAATCGTGGAAGCCTCTGCTGAACACGATTCCCGCTCTAAGCGGTTCATCGGAATGGTTTGCACAAAGAATCTGAGGGGAATTATTTTGCTTCGTTGCCGTCACAACCTATAAATTTGCAAACTTAAAAATATCTTTAGAAATTAAAATCCAACTCATACACCTTAACCGGCCGCCCCTTCGCATTGGTTGTCTGCGTATAAGCGAGCTTCGCGACTCCTCCATTTTCCAGATTCTGAATAATCCGGTTCGCATTTCTCACCGTACTTCCCATACGTTCGGCAAGCTCGTGCGTTGTAATTTTATTTGATCCGGCAGCATGCGTACTGGCAAGGACTTTCTTGATCGTAACCGGTGAAAGATTACACTGCTTTGCAATCTTTCCAAGATTCTGCACATACTGATTCTGGATCACTCTTCGGTCGGATGAACCAAGGGGTCCGATCATATCCCCGTTTTCATTCTGGATAAAACTTTTTCCAAACTGAACAGCCTCTTTGCGGGCATTTACAGAATTACGGATCGCATTGTCAAAATTTGCCCCGATTCCGTATCCTACAGCACATTCAAAATGCAGTTTGCCGGTGAGAAATTCATTCAGTTCGCAGACCTTGTTATTGTGTGTAATATGCTGCAGCATTTCCACAGTGGTCAGGGCACTGCAGTGATTATCCACTTTCTGAGAGATACAATTCATCAGATTCTTTTTAAAGAAATCTTCCATACAGACATAGATCTGCTGGATATTTTCCGGTGTGTTATCTGTCGAACTACGGGGAGATACATTGATGATAACCGGAAGGTTGGAACGCATGTGCTCCAGCTCAATCGTGGACAGAAGTTCATTTGCAAGATCCCGGATATGGCTGACACTTGGCAGCGGATAGATTGTCGGGATCCCGTGCGCACGAAGCTCCGGCAGGATATTACTGTACTGACAGAGAACCATATCCATTTCATTGTTGTTCCACATACGGATCAGCTCTGAAAGGACATGATTTTCAATCGTACTGATACTGGTGCGGGTCAGTGCCTTGGTCCAGTTGTTAATATGTGGTGGAACTGTATCAATGTCCAGCTCCTTAAGGAAAGCGGTTGCAGTACAGCCGCCATCGATCGGAATCAGGAAATCCAGAATAATCCGGTCCATATCCAGATCCCGGTTGGAAATCAGCAGATTCAAAAGAGCACGGTACAGACCGGCTATATCAATTTCAAAGGATACAATCGGACGGTTATAAGCGTGCGCAGTTGACTCAATGGCAGCTTTTGCGATCTTACCACTGATAAGAAATCCGTCAGTGTCCCCGGCGTAAGAATCGTAAACTTCTGATATTGTGTCAAATTTGTTGTAGGAAACCACCTGGATGTCGCAGTTTAGTTTTAGTTCTGAGACGATCTGCGAGATAGGTTCCTTTAAGTACTGGCTGGTAATAGCCACAATTTTTCTTCTCATTTTCTTTCACCTCTCAAAAAGTATCATATAAAATTATCTTCCATAAATCAACCATAATATTCTGAAAATTAAAAAAATAACGATTAAATAGGTAAAAACAACGAAAATCAAGAATATTCTGTAATATTATTGACTAAAATTTTAGAAGTTGGTATTATGTAATCATGATAACTATTCTGTAAATGTTCCAAAACTAATAAAAATGTTCTGTAAATATTCTAAAAGTAGAACAGTATTTTTAATGTAAATGGCAGGAACAAAGTTAAAGGAGGGCTTAGTATGAATTACTATGAAAGAGCATTGGAATTAAAGGATGAAACAATTGCAAACCGCAGACACATCCACAAAAATGCTGAAACTGGTCTGGATCTTCCAAAGACCAAAGCTTATGTTATGGAAAAGCTGACAGAATACGGACTTGAGCCGAAGGATTGTGGCTACGGGGTAACAGCTACACTCGGCAAAGGGGGAAAGGTTCTTCTTCTGAGAGCAGATATGGATGCACTTCCGATGCCGGAAGAAAGCGGAGAAGAATTTGCATGTCCTACAGGAAAAGAAGCACATACATGCGGACATGATTTCCACGCTGCAATGCTTCTTACAGCAGCAAAGATGCTGAAAGAAAAAGAAGATACACTGGAAGGAACTATCAAATTCATGTTCCAGCCGGCAGAAGAGACTTTTGAAGGAAGCAAGAATATGATCGAGAATGGTATTCTTGAGAATCCTCCGGTTGATGCAGCACTTGCATACCATGTATCACCGGGAAAAATGCCAATCGGACTTTTTATGTACAATGATAAGGATACGATGATGTATTCTGTAGATGGATTTAAGATCACCATCCATGGAAAAGGATCCCATGGTGCTTATCCACATGTAGGAGTTGACCCGATCAACATCGGAGTTCATATCCATCTTGCATTGCAGGAACTGATCGCAAGAGAAAGTGATCCGACACATTCCTGTGTACTTACAATCGGACAGTTTGCAGGCGGAACTGCAGCAAACATCATTCCTGAGACCGCTGTTCTCCAGGGAACGATCCGTACCAACAAGCCGGAAGCAAGAGAACTTCTGGTCCGCAGAATGAAAGAAGTCGCTGAAAAGACAGCAGCTGTATATAACGGAACCGTTGATATTGAGATGATCTCAGAAGTTCCTCCGCTGATCTGCAATCCGAAGCTTACCGACGAAGTGGTTGGATATATGCAGGAGCTTGGAATTCCGGGACTCACACCATATCCGGGAATTTCTGCAAGTGCTTCTGAAGATTTCGCAGTGATCGCTGAAAAGGTTCCAAGTACATTTATGTATCTGTCAGCAGGATATCTGGATGAAAGAGGACAGTATCCGGCACATCATCCGAAAGCACAGTTTAATGAAGATGTTTGCCCGATCGGAGCAGCTTGTCTTGCACATTGCGCTTCACAGTGGCTTAAAAATAACAAATAGAGAGTAAAGATTTCTTTAGGAACAGGAGGAAAAGAATATGAGTAAAGAACAGCAGGCTCAGGCACAGCCACAGGTTGCGATTCCGCTTCCGAAGGCAAAGAAAAACTTGGTTCAGATCGGATGTATCTGCATGATGCTTTCCGTAGCAATGTATGGACTGGTATTTGCAACGTTAACAGCACCTATCCTTGAAAAAGTTGATGCGATGGGATATGTAGGACTCTTCTCTATCGTAGGTGCGATCGGTGTATCGATTATGACTCCGATCGGAGGAAAATTAGGTGACCTTATTGGTAGAAGAAACATTGTAGTGATTCCTGGAATTATCTGCGCACTTGCAGGTTTTGCATTTGCATTTGTGAGATCTCTGATTCCACTGATGATCCTCAGACTGATTGTCAGCCTTGCACAGGGCGCATTTACAGCAGCACCATATATTATCGCAGGTCTTATCAATGAAAGAAAAGATGTACCAAAGGCAATGGGTATGCTTGCAACCGCAATCGCTGTTGGTGGATTTGGAGGAAGTATCATCGCAGGTATTTTAACAGATATGGGATTATTGACTGTGGCAATCCTTATGCCGGCAATTCCACTTATTCTTGGTATAGTACTGATTGGAATGAACATGCCGAATCAGAAAAGAGAAGGAAAGGTTACGATTGATGTTCCGGGGATGATCGCACTCATCGTATCACTTTGCGGAATTCTGCTTGCACTGAACTTTGGATCTTCTATGGGATGGACAAATCCAATGATTCTTGCAGGTCTTGTAATTGGTATCATTGCTCTTATTGCACTTGTTAAGATTGAAAATAAAGCTGCAGAGCCGTTGATTCCAATGAAATTATTTAAAAATAAAAACTACACAGTACTCCTTATTGTAGGATTTATCTGCTATTTCTATCAGAATGCCATGAACTATTATGCACCGATCGGTGCCATGCAGGTTATGGGAGCATCCACGAGTGCAGCAGGTGCACTGCAGATGCCTCGTACACTGATTACAATCATTCTTCCTACTATCGCAGGTGCATGGGTAGGAAAGAAAGCTGCCAATGCATGGAAAGCAATGGTAATTGGTACAAGTCTTGCAATGATCCCGATGGCTGTGATGGCGTTGGTAACAAATTCAGGTGCTTCGATCATGATTTATTTTGTAGCACTTGCAGTTACAGGTATTGCTGAAAGCTTCCGTGCTGTATCCATTACGCCAACAGCACAGGCAATGCTGGCACCGGAAGATATGGGAATCGGAACTTCTCTGGTTAACTTCGCAAACTCACTTTCAGGAACAATTGCAGTTGCAGTATTTGCAGTCGCATATAATGCAAGTACATCAGCTGATCCGACTAATGTAGCACTGATCCAGAATGGTGTAAAATCTGTATTCTGGACAGCAGCAGTCGTTACTCTGATTGGACTTCTTCTGGTAATCTTCATTGTAAAACCGGAGATGAGCAAGAAAGCAGCAGAAAGCAAATAGAATATTGAAATCCATGTGAACATGTGAATAAGAAGCCGGGGCGGATGTGAAAAAGCATCTGCCCCGGTTGTTATCTGGAGAAGTCTTTTATAGATCTGCCGGATACAGGGATGAGAATGGAAATGACATATGTTTCAGGTAAATGCAGATTGCATTTCAGAAAATCAAGAGTATAATAAGAAATAGTGAAAAGAAGAAAGGCAGACATATATCTGTCTTTTTATAATTATAGAGACAATTTTAAGGATATAAGAAATAATATGATTTACCGGAGGAAAAGAATGCTTGGAAACTATCTGGATGAAGTACGAAAAAAAGCACCACTAATACACAATATCACCAATTATGTGACGATCAATGATGTGGCAAATATGGTTCTTGCCTGCGGTGCAAGTCCGATTATGTCAGATGAGCCGACTGATATTGAAGAAATCACATCCATCTGTCAGGGACTGAATATCAATATGGGAATGCTGAATCCGCGTAAGATTGAAAGCATGCAAAAAGCAGGAAAGAAATCCAATGAACTGTATCATAAAGTACTGTTAGATCCGGTTGGAGCAGGATCGAGTTCGTTCCGAACAGAGGCGGCACTGAATCTGATACGTGATATTCAGTTTGATGTGATCCGGGGAAATATTTCTGAGATCAAGACCTTAGCAGCAGGACATGGTACAACGAGTGGTGTGGATGCAGACGAGGCAGATACACTGACGGAGCAGAATCTGGAGAAAATGATTCCGTTTATAAAGGATTTTTCCAGAAGGACAGGTTCCGTGATTGCTGTGACTGGAGGAATAGACCTTGTAAGTGATGCAAAGAGGTGCTTTGTGATCCGGAACGGTCGTCCGGAGATGGGACGGATCACCGGAACCGGGTGTCAGCTTTCCGGGATGATGACGGCATTCCTTGCGGCGAATCCGGAGAATAATCTGGAAGCAGCGGCAGCAGCGGTCTGTGCCATGGGGCTTGCCGGTGAGACTGGCTGGAAATATATGCAGCCGGGAGATGGAAACGCAACCTACCGTAATCGGATCATCGATGCGATTTATAATATGGAAGGAAAAGAATTGGAAGAAGGTGCAAAATATGAGATTAGATAAGAAAGATATGGTTCTGTATGCGGTAACAGACCGTCACTGGCTGAATGGAGAAAGCCTGTACAGCCAGGTGGAAAAAGCGCTGAAAGGTGGGGCTACATTTATCCAGCTCAGGGAAAAAAATCTGGGTGAGGAAGAGTTCCTGGCAGAAGCAAAAGAGATTGCCAGGCTCTGTAAATCTTACCATGTACCATTTGTGATCAATGACAATGTAGAGATTGCAAAGAAGGTAGATGCCGATGGGGTGCATGTGGGGCAGAGCGATATGGAAGCTCTTGATGTGCGGAAAACACTGGGTGAGGACAAGATCATCGGTGTTACGGCAAAGACGGTCGAGCAGGCGCTAAAGGCACAGGCACATGGAGCCGATTATCTGGGAGTCGGTGCAGTCTTTGGCACGACATCAAAGGCAGATGCAACAAAGCTGGATCATAAGGTTTTAAAGGAAATCTGCGAGACGGTGGACATTCCGGTTGTGGCAATTGGGGGAATCACGGAAGAGAATGTGACAGAGCTTGCCGGAAACGGAATCTGCGGAGTTGCCGTGATCAGTGCAGTTTTCGGACAGCCGGATATTGAGCAGGCTACAAAAGAATTAAAAGAGAAAGTAGAGGGTATGTTGAAATGATTTTGTTTACTAGCGATTACACAGAAGGGGCACATCCGAGAATTATCGAGAAGCTTGCCGAGACCAATATGGAGCAGACAGTAGGATATGGGGAAGATCCTTACTGTGAAGAAGCGAGAGAAGCAATTAAGAAGGTGTGTGAAGCACCGGAGGCAGATGTTCATTTTCTGGTGGGAGGAACCCAGACGAATTTTACAGTAATTTCTTCTATTTTACGCCCGTTCCAGGGAGTGATCTGTGCAGATAGCGGACATATCAATGTCCATGAGACCGGAGCTGTAGAAGCGACCGGACACAAAGTTCTGGCACTTCCTTCAAAGGAAGGAAAAATCACAGGACAGCAGATCAAGGAATATTACGACCTGCACTGGAGTGATGAGTCTCGTGAACATATTGTACAGCCAAAGATGGTTTATATTTCACATCCGACAGAGGTAGGAACATTGTATACAAAAGCAGAGCTTGAAGATATTTCTTCTATTTGTAAGGAATGTGGACTTTATCTTTTCCTGGATGGGGCGAGAATGGGTTATGGGCTGATGGCACCGGGAACCGATGTGACACTTCCGGATATTGCAAAGTGTTGTGATGTATTCTATATTGGAGGAACAAAGGTCGGTGCATTGTTCGGAGAAGCTGTGGTAATCACAAATCCATGTCTAAAGCAAGATTTTCGTTACTGTATTAAACAGAAAGGTGGAATGCTTGCAAAAGGAAGACTGCTTGGCGTTCAGTTCCTGGAGCTTTTTAAAGATGGTCTTTATTTTGAAATCTCCAAACATGCGATTGATATGGCAATGCTTTTGAAAGACGGACTGAAAGAAAAAGGATATGAATTCTTCATGGACAGCGATACCAACCAGCAGTTCATTATTGTGGAAGATGCCAAATTGCAGGAAATCCGTCAAAAATATGGCGTAACTTATCAGGAAAGGTACGATGAGACCCATAGTGTGATCCGATTATGCACTTCCTGGGCGACAAAAGAGGAAAATGTGAAGGCATTCCTGCAAGATATGTAATTTGTGAAAAATTGAATAAAGCTTTACAGGTAAGGCAGATATGGTAAATGATAAGGACTTTTTTGCACAGAAAATGGCAGAAGAGTCCTTTTTTGCTTTTCGTAGTGTTTTAATATGAGAAAATAATAGTTAGGCATTTAATTATTTGTTTGTGAAAAATATTATAAAAATATAAATTATTGAGAATAAATGTTGACTTATGTGTGTGATACGCATAAAATAACGATTAGACTTCTAATGAATAGATATCTAATCAAATTGCGGGAGGTGAAAGGGTGAAGTCGGATAAATTTGAGTGTGGGGATTTTACCAGGGAGAATATGCCGGTACAACTTCTTCTTGCACAGGTCGGACATATGTATAAATGGTATGTGACGAAACAGATGAAGGATACAGAGCTGAAAGCCGGACAGGCAGGAATTCTTGCAATATTGCAGATGGTAGGACCGATGTCACAGAGAGAGCTTGCAGATCATATTCATATTACGCCGCCATCGGTGAATGTAGCAGTTCAGAAACTGGAAAAGCTCGGATATATTAGAAAAGAG
>JAERMT010000653.1_pt2 | contig 12531 bp, 10 predicted proteins | sample 9267081 | NCBI WGS metagenome assembly JAERMT01 (sample SAMN17071939, study PRJNA684904) | human gut metagenome | isolation source: diarrhea sample from child under the age of five | host: Homo sapiens | place: South Africa: Mafikeng, Mafikeng Provincial Hospital | collected 2019-09
CACACTATCCGCCGATTTTTCCTCATTTCCGGAATCATCCGGCGGATTCTTCTTTTTCAAAGAAGTATTTTCACCTCTGTCAATCCGCCTTCTCAGCAGATTCACTCTCAGATAGCCCAGCTTATCTGCTGCCGACGGCATAGTCTCATATTCCTGATCCAGTATGTCCTCGCAGGCTTTCCTCTGCATCTCCCAGATTCCCGGACGCTGCTCACAGATCCGGTCTCCAATGGATTCCTCAATGCAAAGCTGGGAGACAAAGGTAAGGGCTGCCTCATCTGCCCCCATAAAAATCTTCTTAACCAGATACATTCCAAGAAAGTCTTTATCGAAAAACTTTGCCAATGCCCCCTGCTTGATTCCATCATAAAGCGCAATATCCTTCGACCTGCGAAACAGGGAAACATCCGGCTTCATCTGCTGGGTGTAATCCCCACTGATGGTCCACAGCAGATTTCGAATACGATTTTCCAGTTCTAGCTGATAATCCTGAAGGCTCAGTTCTTCACTGTCAGCCCGGCTTTCCTCTGCATCTTCCAGATCAACTAATTTCGGTGAAAGCCCTTCTCCTTTATCGTGCTTCATAAACATCTTCCCGGGTCCAGCTCTGTGGAATCCTGGTTCTCACCACATCCTCCACGATTTCCTTCTCAAACACATCAAATGTTTTATTCACAATGCCCATGCGTACCGCCTGCCATGGGGAAAGCCCGGTACGCACGATCTTCATGGCAGCAAGCAGGCCGCGAAGATCCAGCGGCTTTGTGGAAATCTCACTGTTCATGGATTTCTGCTGCAGATCCAGAAATACTCCTATAAACTGCTCCACAGCCTCTTTCTTTGCATCCGGGAACATCCTGTTGAAAATAAATCCAAGCGTTTCCTCATTCTGTGCGGGCATGTCGATTACCAGAAAACGGGAAACCAGAGCCTCATTCAGCTCCTTGGTTCCGGCATACCCGTAATTCATGGTTCCAATAAATCTTGCCGCCGGGTGAAGGTCTATTTTGTCATATCCTGGCACATCAATAGACCGGCGGTAATCCAATGTGGCGTGAAGTACAGAAACCGCATCATTCTTCGCCATATTGATCTCATCCAGAATACCGAATCCGCCTTCCTCAGCACACTGGTAAATGCTTCCCTTACGCAGCTTCACCTGATTATCCACGAAAGTATCTGTTCCAATCAGGTCACCGCTGTTTGTATTCACATGAAAGGACACGTTATACACCGGTCTCCCGAAAATATATGCCAGATTTTCTGCCAGCACATTCTTTCCCGTAGCCTTCGGTCCTGCCAGAAGCAGATTCTCCTGCTCCAGCACCGCTGCCATGGCCATCTCCAATGTTTCCTTCCCATAAAATGGCAGCGCCGGCTTTATCCGTCTGTGCTTCGCTTCCTCTGAAACACCATATTCCTGTCGAAACTCTTCTGCCGCCTTAATAAGCGCCGCACTGACGCCTTGTTCCTCTAAAAAATCAAATTCACTCATCTTTTTCCTGCTTTCACTTTACCTCTTTAATAGAAAAGAGGACTGCGGCTGCAGTCCTCCTGATCACTTTACGGCTCAAACACCAGATCTCCATAAGATGGCATCGGCCACATATCTTTATCCACTAACATTTCCAGTTCGTCAACCGGCTCTCTTAATTTCTCCATTGCCGGAACCAGTTTCTCTCTGCAGAACACTGCCCTGTCACGTCCTTCCGGATGCGTCTCGATCTGATCTACCAGCTTGCTCAGCTTATTCATGGTACTGTTCACTTCTTTCAGAAGCTTGCTTGCTTTCTTCAGAAGATCCATCTGAACGCTCACGTCAATTGGTCCAACTGCCTTCACCTGATTGATGGACTCTGCCAGTACAGTTGTATACTTGATAACTGCCGGAATGATCTGCTTGGTTGCCATGTCCACCATGGTTTTCGCTTCGATGTTAATTGCTTTCGCATAAATCTCATACTGGATCTCCGCTCTGGACTCCAGCTCAGTCTTTGTAAATACTCCAAATTCTCCGAACAGTTCTACAGCCTTATCTGTAGTAAGTGCCGGAATGGCATCTACCATAGATGGCAGAACAGGAAGTCCGCGGCGGCGTGCCTCTTTTTCCCATTCAGGAGCATAGCCATTGCCGTTAAATACGATTCTCTGATGCTGGGTAGCATATTCCTTGATCAGATCATGGACTGCCAGATCAAAGTCTTCTGCGCTCTCCAGAACATCGCAGGCTTCCTTAAACGCCTCAGCAGTAATGGTATTCAGCACCACATTGCATGCGGAAATGGAATCCTTGGAACCAACCATACGAAACTCGAATTTATTGCCGGTAAAAGCAAAGGGTGAAGTACGGTTACGGTCTGTAGCATCCTTCATGAAATCCGGAAGCGTCTTAACGCCTGTATCCATTTTCTCCCCGGTCTTACTTCTTGTAGCAGTACCAGTGCTGATCAGCTGCTCCAGCACATCCTCAAGCTGCTCTCCAAGGAAAACCGAAATAACAGCTGGCGGAGCCTCATGACCGCCAAGGCGCTTGTCATTTCCAACATCTGCAGCGGACTCACGAAGAAGATCTGCATGCTTGTCAACTGCTTTCAGGATACAGGTCAGAACCAGAAGGAACTGAATGTTCTCATGTGGTGTCTTACCCGGTTCCAGAAGATTAATTCCGTCATCAGTAGTCAGGGACCAGTTATTGTGCTTACCGGAACCATTCAAGCCTGCAAAAGGTTTCTCGTGAAGCAGACAGCGCATGCCGTGACGGCTTGCCACCTTTTTCAGGATACGCATCATGATCTGGTTGTGATCTGCTGCAATATTAACAGGTGCATAGATCGGCGCAAGCTCATGCTGTGCCGGTGCAACCTCATTGTGCTGGGTCTTGGCTGTAACTCCCAGCTTCCAGCACTCTTCATTTACTTCTTTCATATATGCGGAAACTCTCTGACGGATGGTTCCGAAATAATGGTCATCCATCTCCTGTCCTTTCGGAGGCATGGCTCCGAAAAGAGTGCGTCCGGTGTAAACCAGATCCTTTCTCTGCATATATTTCTCTTTATCAACAAGGAAATACTCCTGCTCTGCACCAACAGATGGTGTCACTCGTTTGGAGGTCGTATTTCCGAAAAGTCTGAGAAGTCTTAATGCCTGTGTATTGATGGCTTCCATAGAACGAAGAAGCGGTGTCTTCTGATCCAGCGCTTCTCCTGTATAGGAACAGAAAGCGGTAGGAATGCATAAGGTTCCACCTGCTGCATCATGTCTTACAAAAGCCGGTGAGGTACAATCCCATGTTGTATAGCCTCTTGCCTCAAAGGTGGCACGAAGTCCGCCAGATGGAAAAGAAGATGCATCCGGCTCTCCCTTGATCAGCTCTTTACCGGAAAAGCTCTGAAGGACCTTTCCATTCTCCATAGGTGCGGTGATAAATGCATCGTGCTTCTCTGCAGTTACGCCTGTAAGGGGCTGAAACCAGTGACTATAATGAGTGGCACCCTTCTCGATGGCCCATTCCTTCATCTCGTGGGCAACCACATCTGCAACCTCCATGGAAAGCTCCTTGCCCTCTTCAATGGTTTTCTTCAGCTCTTTGTAAACCTTCTTCGGCAGACGGTCCTGCATGACGGAATCATTGAATACATCACATCCGAATAATTCCTTCACATTAACATAATCTCCCATTGTTCCTCTCCTCTCGTTCATCTCGCTGCTTATTTCCCCAGGCTGCCATTTATCTGCGGTACCTTCTCTCCATAAACAACGATTCATCACACATTACTGGTTCTTATTTTTTCACATGTAAGCACTTAATGCTTTCACAGGTGCAAGGCAAAAAACGCGCAAAAATTCTCTCTGGTGATACCAGCCGGTCTCACCCTGTTTACTTGTCGCTCTTCAGGCAAAGATTCAGTGCCTGCTGCAGATTCTCAATCTCTACCAGCCTTGGGCTTCCGCCGTACTCACCATCCAGTGTCCATGCTACTTCTTCCTCTGCTTCAACTGTAAGCTTCCGGGCCTTGAAAGAATAAATCAGGTCAGAATTATCCTCCATGTTGAGAAGATTCCGGATAATCTCCTGCATTTCCAGCGGGTTCTTAGGCTGTACGATCAAAGTGACCTCAAAAAGGCCGTCGTTCATATCCACATCCTTGGTCAGGTTCTTAAATCCGCCCACAGACCTGGAATTGGTGACCATGCCGTAGATAAAATTATCTTCGATCACACCATTCTCTGTTGTCACTTTCATATGGTAAGCCTTGATATCCAGAAGTCTCTTGGCACCTTCCAGGACATAAGCAAGATGGCCCAGAATGTTCTTCAGATCCTGACTTGTCTCATACGACACATCTGTAAAAAGACCAAAAGCAGCTACATAGGCAAAAGTCTGGCTGTTAAATCTGCCTACGTCGCATCTGTAAATCTCTTCCTTCATGATCATAGATGCCGCATCCAGCATATTTTTCGGCATAAAAAGGCTGTTGGCAAAGTCATTGGTGCTTCCTGCCGGTATGTATCCGACCGGAACCTTGCTTCCCACCTCGGTAATTCCTGTAACCACTTCATCCAGCGTGCCGTCACCGCCGCTGCAGACGATCAGATCCACCTTGTCTGCATATTTCTTCACCTGTTCATAGGCATCCTTCGGGGCCTGAGTTGCGCGGATGATCACCTCATAACCGCCTTTATTAAAGATATCTACTATATCCATCAGAGATGTCTTGATCTTGCCCTTCCCTGCTTTGGGATTAAAAATAAATACCAGTTTTTTCTCCAACTTCATTCCTCTTTTTCATTACCATTTATTTTACACATAAAATTAATTCACATATGATACTATAAAAAAAAGAGGGCAAAATGTCAACGCTTTTGCCCTCTTTTATAGTCTTTTTAGAATTAAAACAAGCTAAATTTTTTTGGTCTGTTCTGCTTATTTTTGGAAAAACTGAAGCATTTCTTTTCCATTTTTTATATTCTGCCTGCTTAAGCCTCACGCACAGCGTCCTTCATGGACTTTACATAGTCCTTTACATATGGGACGCAGTTTTCTCCATGTGCGGCACAAATTTTCACAATGGCGGAGCCTACAATCGCACCGTCGGACTGGGCAGCCATTTTCTTTGCCTGCTCCGGGGTGGAGATGCCGAAGCCCACTGCACAGGGAATGTCCTTTGCAGCTTTTACCAGCTTCACCATCGCTCCGATATCAGTGGTGATCCGGGTTCTGGTTCCGGTTACGCCAAGGGAGGAAACGCAGTATACGAAGCCATTTGCCTCTTTTGCAATCCGGGTGATCCGGTCGTGGGATGTGGGGGCGATCAGGGAAATCAGCTCCAGACCATACTGTTTGCAGACCACATCGAACTCCTCTTTTTCCTCAAAAGGTACATCAGGAAGAATCAGTCCATCCATTCCGATTTCTGCTGCTTTCCTGATGAAACGCTCTGTTCCATAGGAAAAAACAACGTTTGCGTAAGTCATAAATACCATTGGGATACTGGTTTTTTTACGGATTTTTACCACCATGTCAAAGATCTTGTCTGTGGTTACTCCGCCGCTCAGTGCACGCACATTGGCTTCCTGGATCACAGGACCTTCTGCTGTCGGGTCGGAAAACGGGATTCCAAGCTCAATAAGGTCTGCACCTGCTTCCTCCATTGCATAGACAAGCTGCTCGGTGATCTCCAGAGATGGATCTCCGCAGGTGATAAATGGGATAAATGCTTTTCCTTTTGCAAATGCTTCTGAAATTCGGTTACTCATGGATATCCTCCCCTCTGTATCTTGCGATTGCTGCACAGTCTTTGTCACCCCTGCCGGAAATGGTAATGACTACGCACTGATCCTTGCCCATCTGCGGCACGATTTTTCTTGCATAGGCAACAGCGTGGGCGCTTTCAATGGCAGGAATGATTCCTTCTGTTTTGGAAAGATATTCAAAGGCTTCTACTGCTTCTTCATCTGTTACAGGTACATACTGGGCACGGCCAGTGTCGTAAAGGTGGGCATGCTCCGGTCCGATTCCCGGATAATCCAGTCCTGCGGAAATAGAGTAAACCGGCGCGATCTGTCCGTACTCGTCCTGGCAGAAATAGGATTTCATTCCATGGAAGATTCCAAGTCTGCCAGTGGCAATGGTGGCTGCGGTCTCTGCAGTATTTACGCCGCGGCCTGCTGCCTCGCAGCCGATCAGCTGTACATCTTTGTCTTCAATAAAGTGGTAAAAGGTTCCGATGGCATTGGAGCCGCCGCCTACACAGGCAAGGACTGCATCTGGAAGCCTGCCTTCTTTTTCCAGCATCTGTTCTTTGATTTCTTTGGAGATAACTGCCTGGAAATCGCGGACAATGGTTGGGAAAGGGTGAGGGCCCATAACGGAGCCCAGTACATAATGGGTATCTGCTATACGGTTGGTCCATTCACGCATGGTCTCGGATACGGCATCTTTCAGGGTGGCAGTTCCGGAGGTTACAGGATGAACTTTTGCTCCAAGGAGACGCATCTTATATACATTTAACGCCTGGCGCTCGGTGTCTTCTTTTCCCATGAATACCTCGCATTCCATTCCCATAAGGGCTGCTGCTGTGGCTGTGGCTACACCGTGCTGTCCGGCTCCAGTTTCCGCGATGACACGGGTTTTGCCCATTTTTTTTGCAAGAAGCACCTGACCTAAGACGTTGTTGATCTTGTGGGCGCCGGTGTGGTTTAAATCTTCTCTTTTTAAATAAACCTTTGCGCCGCCAAGGTCTTCGGTCATGTGAGCTGCGTAGTAGAGGCGGGATGGTCTTCCTGCATATTCATTTAAAAGTTCTGTAAGCTCCCGGTTGAATTCCGGGTCGTCTTTATAGTGGTTGTAGGCTTCTTCCAGTTCGATCACCGCGTTCATCAGGGTTTCGGGAATATACTGGCCGCCGTGGATTCCAAATCTTCCGTTTGACATGGTAAGATGTTCCTTTCTGTTGTTATTCTGTTGTCTTAGTTAGAAATCCGCTTCACGCTCTTTTTTGTATGCCTCCAGCATATTGATCTGCTTCAACATCCGGGCAATCTGCCGGATCTTCGCCGGATCTTTTTTGCCGTCAGTTTCCAGGCTGCTGCTCAGATCAACTGCCCAAGGATGCAGGGTTGCGATGGCGCTGCGGATATTTTCAGGGCCAATTCCTCCTGCCAGGAAAAAGGGCCGTCTGACAGGTGGTACCAGTTCCCAGTCGAAAGTCTCTCCTGTTCCGCCGTTTCCCTGATCCAGGAGAATGTAGTCAGCCGGGCTTCGTAATGCGCGCTGTACATCTTCTGGTGTTTTTATGGAAAAAGCCTTGATCACAGGCTTTCCTGTCATATTCTGAATTTTCTCAATATAGTCTTCATCCTCGTCTCCGTGCAGCTGAGCCGCCCAGAGCGTTTCATCTCTTAGCAAAGAAATAGGGAGCTCAGGAGCTGCATTTACAAATACTCCCACTGGAAGTATTTCTTTGTCCAGTCCCTTGACAAGGACTTTTACCTGTTCTGTGCTAAGACTTCGTCTTCTTCCCGGAACCTCTATCACAAAGCCAGCGAAATCCGGTTTCACTTCATTTACTGCGGCAATGTCCTGTTCACAGGTCAGACCGCAAATTTTCAATTTTGCCATATTATTTCTGTTCCTTTTTACTTCTATTTTTTATTATTCTTTTTACTCTCTTGAAAAACATTCCAGCAAACTGCATGTCCCATTTTGCAAAAGCAGTCAACTCACATCTTGCAAAAATCTTTTTCAAACCATCTCCGGCTCTAGTTTTCACCATTCACTAATAAATTGTTATTTAATGCTGCAAGCGCAGCTTTCTTATCAGGGCTTCGCATCAATGTTTCCCCGATCAATACTGCATCTACTTTATTTTCATATAATATGCGGATATCCTCCGCTGTCTTAATGCCACTTTCCGAAACAAACACCGTATCCTTTGGTGCCATGCTTCGAAGTCTGATACTATTTCCCATGTCAACTGTAAAATCATGGAGATTACGATTATTCACTCCCACGATTTTCACTCCGAGATTCAAAGCCCGGTCTAGCTCCCACTCATCATGAGCTTCTACCAAAGCATCCAGCCCCAGATCCTGTGCCAGCTCTCCAAAGGCTTTCAGCTGGCTGTTATCAAGAATAGCACAGATCAGCAGTACAGCGGAAGCCCCAAATGCCTTTGCCTGGTAGATCATGTACTCATCCACCGTAAAGTCCTTCCGAAGTACCGGGATATTTACTGCCTGGGAAATTTCCTGCAAATACCTATCTGCGCCCTGGAAATAAAAGGGCTCTGTGAGACAGGAGATTGCAGAAGCACCAGCCTGCTCATATTCCTTTGCAATGTCCAGATAAGGAAAATCTGGTGCAATCAATCCTTTTGAAGGAGACGCTTTTTTTACTTCACAGATGTAAGACATTCCCGGCTTTTTTAACGCCTCCAGAAAAGAGATTTTTTCCTCGGCATGTTTCGCCAGATTGGAATTCTGCTGTGAGATAAGTTCCCTTAATGGGACTTTAAATTTTTCCTCTGCAATACGCTCTTTTGTGTGCGCTGCTATCTCATTTAAAATACTCATTCTATCTCCTGAAAAACTCTCTGTGATGTCATTTTTGTTATTATTTGTGTTTACTTATTACTCCTGGTTGCTCTTTTCTATAAATTCTTCCAGTTTCTTCATGGCAGCCCCACTGTCGATCAGCTGCTCTGCCATCTTCACACCTGCTTCAATGGAAGCTGCTTTGCCTGCAATATAAAGTGCAGCACCAGCATTCAGGCAAACTGCATGACGTTTCGCCCCTGTCTCTTTGCCTTCCAGAATTGCTTTTGTGATTTCGGCGTTCTCCTGCGGAGTTCCTCCCTGAAGCTCCTCTTTTGTGCAGCGCTCATAGCCAAACTGCTCCGGAGTGAGTACATGGGAAGTGAATTTACCATCTTTGATCTCGCATACAGAAGTCGGTGCACTCATGGAAATTTCATCCAGACTGTCCTGTCCGAAGACTACCATTCCTCTTGTTACTCCAAGATTTGCCATAACCTGCGCAAGAGGCTCAACAAGAGCTTCATCATAAACACCCATCAGCTCCATATTGGCGCCAGCCGGGTTGCTTAACGGTCCAAGGATATTAAATACAGTACGGACTCCAAGCTCTTTACGGATTGGAGCCACATACTTCATTGCAATGTGGTAGTTCTGGGCAAACAGGAAGCAGATTCCGATTTTTTCCAGAAGCTCCTGGCTTTTTTCCGGTGGAATTGTGATCTTAACGCCCAGCGCTTCCAGCACATCTGCAGCTCCGGATTTTGAAGACGCAGCTCTGTTTCCATGCTTTGCTACCGGTACGCCTCCGGCTGCGATCACGAGGGAGGCTGTTGTGGAAATATTAAAGGAATTAGATCCGTCGCCGCCGGTACCAACGATTTCCAACACATCCATGTCATGAAGCAGTTTGATGCAATGGGCTCTCATACCAGCTGCGGAAGCAGTGATTTCATCAATAGTTTCTCCTTTTAGCGCAAGGGCTGTGAGATAAGCGGACATCTGTACCGGGGTAGCCTTGCCGCTCATGATCTCATCCATAACCTCTTCTGCTTCTCCATAAGTTAAGTCCTGTTTTTGGGACAGTTTAATAATACTTTCTCTAATCATGTTTGTGCTCCTTTCTAAGTCAGTTAAAATCCTGTCTGCACGCTCACGTTTTATACTGTGCATGCCTGCTCTGAGAATCCCCTCGCAGCTGCCAGAAAATTCTCTATCATAGTTTTCCCATCCGGTGTCATAACGGATTCCGGATGGAACTGCACTCCGTAAACCGGATATTCTTTATGTTCTACCGCCATAATTTCTCCATCTTCGGCTCTGGCAGTAACAGTCAGTTCTTTTGGAAGAGTCTCTTCCAGAGCTGCTAGGGAATGGTATCTGGCTGCGGGTAACTTTTCCGGAAGTCCCTTAAACAGAACATTGCTATTTTGCTGAATCATCATATCCTTTTTTCCATGCTTCAGTTCTTTCGCATAAGAAACCACGCCTCCGAAAGCTTCACAGATACTTTGATGTCCCAGGCACACACCCAGGATCGGGATTTTTCCTGCGAACTCTTTTATCACTGGAATACAGATTCCCGCATCCTCAGGTCTTCCAGGTCCTGGGGAAAGAACAATTGCTTCTGGTTTCAGCTTTTCTATTTCTGCCAGTGATATCTCATCATTTCGTACAACTTTGATGTCCGGATTAACGGACCCGATCAACTGGTAAAGGTTGTAGGAAAAACTGTCGTAATTATCAATCAGTAAAATCATTCTAATCCCTCCTCTGCCTGGCTGATGGCCCTTACCACCGCTCTTGCCTTGTTCTGGCACTCTTCAAATTCTTTTTCCGGTACGCTGTCTGCCACGATTCCGGCTCCCGACCGGATGCAGATTTCGTCTTTTTTCTTATACACAAGCCGGATTGCAATGCACACATCCAGGTTTCCAGTGAAGTCCACATATCCGATGGCTCCTCCGTAAATGCCTCGTTTACTCTGCTCCAGTTCCTGAATGATCTGGCAGGCTCTGAATTTCGGTGCTCCTGACAGGGTTCCTGCCGGTAAGATTGCATCCACAGCATCAATGGCATCCTTGCCATCTGCAATGGTTCCGGTAACGGTGGAGCCAAGATGCATAACGCAGGAATAACGCTCCACGGTCAGGTATTTTTCCACTTTTACGCTTCCAAGCCTGCTGATTTTTCCAATGTCATTCCTTCCAAGATCCACCAGCATGTTGTGCTCGGCAAGCTCTTTTTCATCCTGGAGAAGATCTGCTTCCAGAGCCTTGTCCTCCTGTGGAGTTTTTCCACGGGGCCTTGTTCCTGCAAGGGGAAAAGTACTCAGCTTACCATGCTCCAGCTTCGCCAGGGTTTCCGGTGATGCTCCGGCGATCTCAATATCATCACTGGAAAAATAAAACATATATGGGGATGGATTCGTGGCTCTAAGCACTCTGTAGGTGTCAAACAGGCTGCCTGTGGCTTTTGCACGCATGGGATTTGATAAAACAACCTGAAAGATATCACCCTCGTGGATATAATGCTTGGCTTTTTCCACCATTTCACAATATTTCTCTTTTGGAAACTGAGGTTTGATTTCTGACTGGAGACGGATTGGTGGGAACTCTTTTTTCTCACCTTTTTTTATAAGCTTTGTCATTTCTTCCAGTTTTTCACAGGCCTGTTTATAGGACTTATCCAGATTGTCTGTCATTACTCCTGTGATCAGAAGTACCTTCTGGCGGTAATGGTCAAATGCGATTACTTCGTTAAACAGCATCAGGTCCAGATCCCGGAAATCCTGCTGTTCTTCATCGGTCAGATCCAGCTTTGGTTCGCTGTATTTGATGTAATCATAGGAGAAATAGCCCACCAGACCACCGGTGAAGGTAGGCATGTTGTCCATCACAGGGCTTTTATACTGCTGGATGATTTTCCGGATAGCGTCACCTGGATGAGTAACCTGCATGACCGCTTCTGACTGTTTTTTTCCAATATGAAGGGCATCCGCTTTGTTCGTTTCCGCTTTTCCAGTTTCCAAAGCATCCGTTTTCTTTTCAAACAATTCATCCGTCCGTCGGATTCGCAGTGTCCCATCTGTACAGGTAATTTCCATAGAAGGGTCATATCCAAGAAAAGAATATCTGCCCCACACCTCGTTCTGACTGGCACTTTCCAGCAGATAGCAGTGGTGACTTGCCTTTTGCAAGATTCTCATCATCTCTACCGGTGTGTAACTGTCTGCATATAACTCTTTGCAGATGGGAATTCTTTTGTAATCTCCCGCTGCTGCCATTTTCCTGATCTTGTCAAATGTTGGATACATAGAGCACCTCCCGTTTTTTCTGAACTTTTACGATTCACCAAGTTCACAGCGACTCACTTTGCCATGCATGCAAAAACATGATGGTTAAAAGCAAGAATTGTCATACAAACTTCCTTTCCATGTCCTGCCGTAACTTTGTCCCAAAGAATATGCCTTGGCACGAAGTGTCTTTTATGTAATAGAAGGCTCTAACGAAATTTCTTATTACGTAAAAAGACCCGTCCATGACAGAACTTCTATGTCTGTCAAGGACGGGTCTGGATAATCCACCCGCGGTGCCACCTTGATTCACGATACAAAAATCGTGCTCTTAACGGAATACCATCATATTCCTGACAACTGACGTATGTCTTACGTCGCATCATACTTGGCTTATCAGCCGTTCCATGCGCCCTCAGCGGCCCATTTAGCGAGCTATGGGAACCACTGCTTCTTCTCTACAGCCTCTTCCAAATAGCTCTTACAAACTGCATTACCATCCGGTTCTCAGCCTCCCGGACTCTCTGTGGGTGCACGATTGTTTTTATTTCCGCTTCAATGGTTTAGTTTGTTAAATTGATTTTTTATATAAATAGCATACCAGAATTAAATTGTCAAGCATTTTTCGTAAAACTTTCCTTTTTAGTATGAACCATTTATGATAATGTCCTAATATACCATAAAGGAAAATGTCCCAATGT
>JAERMT010001101.1_pt1 | contig 12476 bp, 8 predicted proteins | sample 9267081 | NCBI WGS metagenome assembly JAERMT01 (sample SAMN17071939, study PRJNA684904) | human gut metagenome | isolation source: diarrhea sample from child under the age of five | host: Homo sapiens | place: South Africa: Mafikeng, Mafikeng Provincial Hospital | collected 2019-09
AGATTTGAGATTCCCCACGTGGATATTCGAGAAAAGAGGGTAATTAGAGGTTAGAGGGCAGAGATTAGAGGGCAGAGATTAGCGGGCGACTTCTCGCCACTGTCCCTAGAAGTCCTAGGACTTCAACCCTCTAGCTCCTGAGCTATCCAGCGAGCTATCTCCTGCTCCGTGGAGATGCCTTGCTCGGCTAGGGCCTCTAGCTCCACGATATGATGCGCACGGGCGTAGATAGGTTCGCGCACCGCCATCGCCTCAGCGACATGCTTCCGTAGCTCCTCGCCCGAGAGGTGCGCCACGGCAGGGCGCGTCCTCTTCGTCAGCTCGAGACGCTCTGCCAGAGCCTCACAGCTATAGCGGAGATAGAGGACAGTGCCACTCTCCAGGAGGAGACTCATATTGTCGTGATAGATAGGCAGCCCGCCGCCAGTCGCTATGACTGCATCAGGAAGCCCTGCTAGCTCCTCCAGGATCATCCGCTCCTTCTCTCTAAAGTAGCTCTCGCCTCGCAGGCGGAAGATGTCCGATACTCGCTGACGGAAGCGACTCTCGAGGTAGATATCCGTGTCGACAAATTCGTAGCCGAGCCGCTCAGCAAGGAGTCGCCCCACGGTACTCTTGCCGGCACTCATGTAGCCCACTAGGTAGATTGTCATCGCTTGAGCTCGGGATAAGCTATGCGGGAGTGGTAGATGGTGGCGAGCTTCTCAGCGAAGACATCCTTGATCGTCTGGATGTCCCTAAAGGTCAGTGGCGTATCATTGAGCAAGCCATCAGCGACAATCGAGTCAACAATCTTGTTAACGTGCGCTATCAATGTCTCCTTGCTGAGATCCTTAAGGCTACGACTACTGGCCTCTATGGCGTCTGCCAGCATCAAGATTCCGGTCTCCTTACTATTGGGATTGGGACCGGGGTAGGTAAACTTGTCCACATCGACCGTCTCGTCAGGATGAGCATTGCAATACTCATTGTAGAAGTACTTCGTCACGCCTCGCCCGTGGTGCATCCGTATGAAGTCTTGAATCGCCGGAGGGAGGTTGTGCTTTTGCGCCATAGCTATACCATCGGTCACATGCTTGATGATGACCGCTGCGCTCTCCATTGGGGTGAGCTGGTCGTGCGGATTGATAGAGCCCTGGTTTTCGGTGAAGTAAGCCGCATTGCGCATCTTACCAATGTCGTGATAGAGTGCGCCCGCACGGACGAGACGCGCATCGGCACCAATGGCCGTAGCAGCATCACTCGCCAGAAGTGCCATCTGCATCGAGTGCTGGAAGGTGCCAGGAGCCTGCTCCGAGAGCTGACGAGGCAGCGGACGATTGACGTCACTCAGCTCGACGAGGGTGATGTTCGATACATAGCCAAATCCCTTCTCGATGAGGTAGATGAGCAGATAGCTAAACATATTGAAGATGAGGTTAAAGGAGAAGTAAAGCAGATTGCTTAGGTCGTTTCTCCCCAATGCCCCACCCGTCATCAGGGAGTAGCTACAGGTCATCACGTTGTATATGACGAAGATAAGGAAGGTCGCTCGGATGATTTGTGCTCGTGAGGAGAGTGACCGTAGGCTGAAGACTGCCAGCATACCCGCAATAAACTGGATAATGATGAACTCCAGCGCAAAGGGGACGTAGAGCGCACAAATCAATATTGTCGTAAGAAAAGCGTACACAGCCGTACGCGACTCGAAGAAGGTGCGCACCAGTATGGCAACCGATACGTAGGGGATGGCATAAACCCACGCACCCAGCTCAATGCGAGCGAAGATTATCGTCAGGACCGAGAAGATAAGTATCAGGAGCGAAAAGAAGAGCGTGTTCTTGTACTCCTTGACAATCTTCGGACGGTAGTAGAAGAGGAAGAACCATAGTCCCAAGAGTAGCGAGACGATGATGAGAAATGTCCCCACGCCCATCGGCAGCGCTTGACGCAGACTACTCCCCTGCTGCTCCTCAGTCACACGACGGAGCGACTGCAGGACGTCGTACTGATGCGGACTCACGATCTCCCCTTTGCTGATGATTCGCTCACCCTTCTGCACCACACCGACAGACTTCGACAGATTTCTCAGCTCATCATCGATGACTTGTTGCGTCTTAGCTTCATTCGGATAGACATTAACCTGTATATAGTTGCTCGGGTCAAACTTGCGAATGACCGACTTGCTCAGCTCCTGTGGCAGACGCTCCGAAGCCTGCTGGTACGCCTCCATCGGGGTAGAGAAGAGCGTCACAGGCGTGAGTCTGCTCACCTGCCCTGCGTCGAGTAGCTTAACCTCCAGAACGTCGTCCTGACGAAGCCGAGTGGCTGTCTCCTCTTCGATGATTCCATTGCGGTAAAGGTCCTTGAGGTAGTCACACATATAGTAGTAGTACGCCTCATCGGAGACCTCCTTGCTCCACTTAGCGGTCCACTCCTCCTCCCACTTGTGTAGCATCTTGGCTCCTGTGAGCGTATCAATCTGGTAGTAAGGCAGGATGCTCTGGCGCACGCTGTCACGCTCCCGCTGTATCATCTCGTCCGACTTGTAGATGGGGAAGTTGAAGGGTGCCACAAGTAGCTCATCCCCCAGCCACGGCTTGCCCTGGATCACTTGGTACTGAAAGGTGTCCTCGTCGTGGGGCGAGAGCACCGTGATGACCAGCGCTAGGAGTATGAGCGTCAGCAATTCGTATAGATGTGTCGTCTTGAACGGTGTCATAGTTAGGACATACTAAGGGTGATTGAGGAGAGACCAGCTCTCTAGGGCACGACCCTAGGGGGAGATCGCTACCGCAAAGGTACTCATTTTCGCAACTGCGACCTCTACCATCGCTCCTCACCCGCTAGAGCACTCCCCTACTCGCTAACGGCTGACCTCGGACTGTCAGCCATCCATAGAGAAAGTCCCCACACTGACCGAGATCGGTGTGGGGACTTCGCCTGATAAGTTGGGCTATTCAGCCCGTAGGGGTAGGGATTACTTCAGCCCAAGCTTCTTAGCGATTGAAGCGGGGATAGCGTCACGGTGTACGACAATATTCATCGTGCGCCCAGCTACGTAGTTCTTAGAGACGTACCAGATACCGTTGTACTGACCCGTCTCACCCCAAGAGTTCTTGATTAGGTAGAAGGTTCGGCCGTTTTGGTTCTGCGCCTTACCGACCATCACCATCCCGTGGTCATCCGTGAGTGTGAAGTTGTCAAAGCCCTCCTGACGGAACTCCTGTGTAGGCTCTATCTCTGGGCAGTCAGCACTATTAATCATGCGACGCACCTCTGCAGCCTTGTCGCTGTAGCTTAGGCCGACCCAGCGAGCCTGGTCAGAGCCCTTCGTCTCGATAGCCTCCACGTCAGCAAGAACGCCGATACCATCGCGCGTGAAGCCTACCTCGCTCACGTCAGCACCCCAAGCGATTGGGTAGCCCTTGTCCATTGCGTTGTCGATGACCTGCATGAGCTCGTCGATGGGGAGGTTCCAGGAGCTAGACCAGCGCCAGTTGTCCTCAATCTCAATTGGGAAGGCGGTGTAGAACGGATGATGCGTGAAGCTCGTCAGAGAGACATAGTCACTCGCCTTGATGCCGAAGCTCTCGGCGAAGCTCTTCGGCGTGTAACGCTTGCCCTGATAGGTAAACTCCTCGGGAATCTCTCCTAGATAGGTGTCTACGACCTTGTCGAATGCGCTCTTCCAGACAGTCGTAAGGCGGCCGTTGGGATTTGAGACTACAGCGTCCAGCATGCCCTTGAGGACAGCCTCCAGCTCGCTGTGCGCGTTTTTCGTCGTACCATAGTTAAGACCTGTCATCAGCTCCTCAGGTACCGCACCATAATTGTCGAAAACATAGAGGACATCGTAGAATGAGCCACCCTGAGCTATGTTGCCCTTGCCATGTAGACGGACATACTTCTCAGCCTTGTCGCGATAAGTGTGGTTGACCACAAACATGTCGGATAGGTCTACCTCGGGGCCACCCTTGCGGAGTATCTCAGACTCGAGGAAGCCAGTCGTAGAGTAAGACCAGCAGGTACCGCTGTTTGCCTGATCCTTGATAGAGGTGATGGGGAGCTGCTTGATAATAGTAAACTCGTTGCGCTCGCTAGTCGTCTGCGGTGTCTGAGCCACCAAGACGAGACCAGAGAGGAGTGTGATAAGGAGTAGAGAGAGTTGTCTCATAGCTTATTCCTGTTTTTATAGTTATGTATTGAAGAATTGTCCGTAATCGGGTCGGGCTCACGAAGAGCGTCACAAAGATACAAATAAAAATTTAGTGCCTGCCGTCAGCCACTCCCCGCAGGATGCTCTGGTTTCGCTTGCTACTGCAACAAGAGGCGTGCTGAGTCGTCTTTACAATAGAAGCTTATTAGTAAACCAATAGATTACGAGTTATGCATAGCAAGAGTTACTACCGTTGGCTGGGAGCGATAGCACTCCTCCTCCTTACTGCAGGCGCACTGCGTGCGCAGACCATCACGATCCAGGGGCGCGTACTCGCTAGTAGCGACTCGACGGCGCTCGTGGGGGCGAGTGTCGGGCTATTTGACGACAAGGGGCAGCTCACCTCTGGTGTCTCGACAGAGAGCGCGGGGCAGTTTGTCCTACAGGCTGACCCGCAGGTGGCTAGAGAGCTACGAATTAGTAGTATAGGCTACACACCGATTACCATCGAGATAGCGGGCGATGCCCGAGGGGTGATTGCTCTTGGCACGCTCTACATGTCTGAGGATAGTCAGTTACTAGACCAGGTGGTCGTGCAGGGCGAGCGAAGCCGTGTAGATAAGATGCTACTCTTCCCCAAGCAAGCAGAGCTGGCGCGTAGCCAGGACTTCCTCAGCTTGCTACAGACCATGCATCTACGTGGTCTGACCATTGACCTGATGAACAAGCAGGCGACTATCCGTGGCGGAGCGGTGCAGTGGCAGATTGACGGCGTACCCCGCACGATAGAGGATGTGCAGAGCATTGACCCGGAGCGTATCCTGCGCATTGAGTACTCTGACATGGTCTCAGCGCGCTACACCGATCGGGGCATCGGGGGCATCGTCAATGTAATCCTCAAGGAGCGTCTGCATGGTGGCTCCGTCTGGGCGCAGGTGGAGTCGGCGCTGACGACGGGCTTTGTCAATGGAGCTTTGGGGGCTCGCTATGATTTGGGTCGTCACTCCTTTACGCTCGACTATAACAATGGCTTCCGAAACTACCGCGAGCGCTTTGCCTACCTAGAGACGAAGTACATAGCTCCGCACCAAGAGCTGATCCGCACGGAGACGCCCGAGGCTAGCCCCTTTGGCTATCTAGTTCAAGACCTTAACCTCTCCTATTTATATAAGCCCAGCGAGCGACAGCAGTTTAGCGCAACGCTACGCAATGAGTTCTTAAATTACCACAGCAACTCGACCTCGCAAATGGCGCAGAGCGACAGCGACCCCTTTCGCAGAGAGTCTAGTGTCAAGGAGCGTAGCTACACACCGGCACTCGACCTGTACTATGCCAATATGCTGAGCAATGGGGGCAAGCTGGAGGTCAATCTCGTAGGCTCTTACAGCCGTGGCGATCGCACTTTCTCACTACATGACCAGATGCCCACGCAGCTACGTGAGGTGCAGAACTCTGTCGACGTGAGCCGCACGGCCCTCATCGGGGAGGTGGTCTACAACCATCCGCTTAGTCGTCACTTCCTGCTCTCGACGGGCTTGCAACATACGACCGCCTACTCGCTGAATGAGTATGTCGAAATGACGGACCATCTCCTAGAAAACAACAGCTACCTCTTTGCCAATGCACAGGGTCAGCTCGGCAAGGTGCAGTATAGTATCGGAACGGGTGCTAAGCTCTTTGTCGTGCAGGATGAGACCGACCGGAAGAGCTTCGTGCGGAATCAGAGTACGCTCTCGCTCTTCTACAGCCCGGTCAATCATCTGACGCTCGTCCTCAAGTCTACCTACCTACCGACGCTCCCCTCGCTGAGTATGCTCTCACGGGTGCGACAGCGTGTGGATGACCTGATGGTGACGAGTGGCAATCCAGATCTCAAGGCAGCTCAGTCGCTCTACAACCGTCTCGGTGTCTACTACCAGACAAACCTCTTGACGAGCAATGTAGACTTCTCAATAAACAATACGTGGTCGCCTATCCTCTGGGATGCCACCTACGATGCCGCAGACGGATACTTCCTCATGCGTGCTACGAATGGACGCTACAATCGTCAGTATAGTATCTCTTGGCAGGGCGGACTGAACAATCTGTGGAACTTCCTAACGCTACAAGGCACCGTGCGCTACGATATGTTTCGCACGCATACGGGTGTCGCTGCCTACAAGCTCAATAGTCTCTACTGGGATGCTAGCGTGATGATGAGCTACAAGGGATGGACGCTCGGCTACTCCTACGTCCATCCGCAGTGGACGCTGTCGGGGCATACGAAGTCTCGGGGAGAAAACTCCTCCAGTCTGAAGCTTCTCTACAAGTATCGTGACTGGAGCTTCTATGCGAGCTGTCTCTTCCCCTTTACATCGCACGGCTCCGAGTATCGTAGCGAGTCTCTCTCGCCCGTCATACCTAGTACGAGCCACGTTTACATCCTAGACAACCGCAATATGGTGACCGTTGGGGTGGCTTGGCGTCTTAACTTTGGCAAGCAGCTCCAGCTCATCGACCGCACGCTCCAAAACAGGGACTCCAACGAGAGTGTTGTCAAGTAATGTCTCTCTCTTGCTGCTGAGTAGCTGTCGCTAGCCCCTAGTGGGGGTGTCGTATAGCTAGCCCCAGCGTTAGGTAGCTCTGACGGTATGGCTCGCAGTGCATTCGCAAGAAGAGCGCGAGATTGTCCAGATAGTGTAGCTGAGTGTGTAGCTCTAAGCCAGCTTGCAGGTGGGCGTAGTGCGGATCTTTGGCGGATTTGTCATAGCCCATTCCGATACCGTAGCTTTGGCGCAAAGCCAGATATCGCCACTGGTAGAGCGGAGCCCCTACGACGAGGTCGCCGTGGAGTGTCGGGTGTGTCTTGTCGGGTCGTAGGGCAAGCTCGAGAGCATAGTTCAGAGATGGTGCTTGCCAGCCGAGTTGCGCGCCAATACAGCCAGAACCTCCGAGCAGGTTGCGACTGTATAGGAGGGCTAAGTAGAAGTATCTGTCTGGGACCTCTCGTGAAACGACGAACGGCTTATAGCGCCCGAAGGCTAGGTCACTGACCAGGTAACCCAGATGAGCCATCGTGATACCAATGACACCGCCCCAGAGGACATCGGAGTACCAGTGTCGATTGTTGGCGATACGTCCTAGAGCCACTGTCGTAGCTAGAGCGTACTGCGCGTGAGCCAGCAGAGGGTACTGCTGACCATACTCGAGGTTGAAAAGCGTGGCTCCGAGAAAGGCTGTTGCCGTATGTCCCGAGGGAAAGCTATTGTGTGTGGAGCCATCGGGACGCATACGCTGCACGCCCCGCTTGACTGAGAGGACGATAGTCGCAGTCCCCAAAGCCGCTACACCATCGGCTGTCAACATCTCGCCCCATGTGCGCGAACGCCCTATGACCCCGCCACAACGCATCGCCATCTGGAGACCATAGCTGGCGAATTGCATATGGTCATCGTAGCGATTCCGCCACTTGGCTCCTAGAAGTGAGTGCCTAGATGTGCGAACTACCTCATCACTGTGGTGGAGCGGATAGCTAGCGTAGAGCAGACCTGGTAGGAGGATAGTCAGAGGGGCAGGAGAGGGTGCTAGGGTGTCAGCAGGTGTGTCTGCGGATGTACGCGCAGGGGTGCTCTGAGTCCACGTCGGGATAGAGAGACCCAGTAGCAAGAGCAGGAGGAGTAGCCGTCTATAAGCGTGCATAAGCCTAGAGTTTCGTCTAGATGAGGTTGCGTATCACACCCCACGAGACGATGAGTGCGAAGGCAATCCAGCAAGCGGTTCGTCCAGCTAAGCGTCCGTACAGTTGCTCCGCCGTGACGTGATAGGGGCGAAGGAGCTCCAGGAGCACGAGCAGTGCGAAGTAGAGCAAGCCGGGGATGAGCATCACGTTGAGCCGTAGTGCCTGTAGGAAGTCGCCATGGAGCAGTGCGTGGATGCCACGAAGCGAGCCACAGCCGGGGCATTGCTGGCCCGTGAGCTGGAGGAAAGGACAGCGAGGTATCGGCAAGCTCTCGGGCCGATATAGGTAAAGCACTACACCGCCCACCAGGATTAAGCCGAGTAGTACGAGTAGTGCTTTGTTGTGTCGCCGCATAGCTTGACGGCTCTTTGCGGGAGACTTATCGGAGATTGTCAAAGCCTCGTCCGTAGACCCCGTGAACGGTACCCTCCGATACGAAGGCATCTGGATCAATCTCCTTGATGATACGATTGATGCTCTGCAGGTGCGCCTTGCGAGTTACCACCATAAGGATACGTGTCTCTTCCTGCGAATAGCCACCCTCGGCGTGAACGAGCGTACAGCCTCTGTTCAGTCTCTGGATGATGGCTTCGTTGATTTCCTTATACTTCTTACTAAAGATGAAGAGTTGTATCGAGTGTTTGTTGCTATTGGTCCAGTAATCTAGAGTCATAGCACAGAAGACTACCTCGACGATTGAGAAGGTAAGCAGCTCGGCTCCCACCTGCGGGTCTTTTCCCATCAGGTAGACATTGACAAAGTATGAGGCAGTCACAATCGTCGCATCGATAAGAATCATCGCGCGTCCCAGAGAGAGCGTCGTGTACTTATTGAAGATGGAGACGATGACATCGGTACCGCCCGTACTTCCATTCACATGAAAGACTAGGAAGAGCCCGCTACCGCAGAGGATACCTCCGATAATTACCGCCATGAATCGCTCTCCCTGGAGCAATGGGCCCACATTGGGGATCGTATTTGTGAGCCAACTGCTTAGATTGTGGTACACCTCCGTGTTGGCATCTCCGAAAAGTGCCTGGCCGATTGGGATGGCGATACCCATTAGGACTACACCGATGAGCGTTTTTACAGAATATCTCCATCCGAGGAAGATGATGGATACGACGAGCAGTCCGACGTTTATGATGTTGTATGGAATATTAGCTGGTATTTGGGTCGCAATCTGTATGATGGTCGTGACACCCGCTAGTCCACCGGTGGTGATCTCTTGGGATAGGATGAAGCCTGTCCAGCCTAGTACATACAGAGAGACACCGAGTATGATGAAGAAGAAGTCGTGGACGAAGTACCACGCCTTCGCTCGGTTATTAGTAGGAGCAGCTATTGCTTGAGACATACTTATGTAAATATACGAGTTAGGATTTAGAGATAAAAGGCCCGCTACCATCACACGGTAGCGGAGCCATTTGTTGCAAAGTTACAATACAATATTGACAATGCGCCCAGGTACGACGATAACCTTCTTGAGAGGCTTGCCGTCGATCCACTTAATCGTGTCAGGATGTGCTAGAACCTGCTCCTCGATCTGCTCCTTGGAGAGACCCGCAGGTAGCTCAAGGTTAAAGCGTACCTTGCCATTGAAGCTCACGGGATATCGCACCGAGTCCTCAGCGATGAGCGACTCATCGCACTGGGGCCAGGTAGCTGTCACGATGCTCTCGGCAGAGAGTGTCTCGCTACTGCACACGCTACGCATCTCTTGCCACAGCATCTCGGCGATGTGGGGGGCAAAGGGCGAGAGCAGGATTGTCAAGGGTCGAAGCACCTCCAGCGAAGTGGTCTCGGCCTTCTGTAACTCACCCACGGCAATCATGAAGGCCGATATGGAGGTGTTGAAAGAGAGACGCTCGATGTCTTGCGTAATCTTCTGAATCAGCTTGTGAATCGTGCGTAGCTCCTCTCGGCTAGCCTGTGTCTCCGTTGAGACAGAGAGCTGCCCCTCACCGTCGTGGTAGAGCGACCAGACGCGCTTGAGGAAGCGATAGACTCCGTCGATGCCGTTCGTATCCCACGGCTTGCTCTGCTCCAGAGGCCCGAGAAACATCTCGTACATCCTGAGCGTGTCGGCGCCATACTGCTCGATAATCTCGTCGGGGTTGACCACGTTAAACATCGACTTACTCATCTTCTCCACGCCATAGCCACAGAGATAGCTACCATCCTCCTCCGTGATGAATGTGGCATCGTGGAGGTCGTCACGCCACTGTCGGAAAGCTTCCTGGTCTAGTAGGTCATTGTGGACTAAGTGGATGTCCACATGCATCTGCGTCACGTCGTACTGCTCGCACTGCGAGTAGGTGACAAACTGGTTCGTACCCTTGATGCGGTAGACATAGTTCGAGCGGCCCTGGATCATTCCTTGGTTGACCAGTCGCTTGAACGGCTCATCCTCGCAGACGATCCCGAGGTCGTAGAGGAACTTATTCCAGAAGCGGCTATAAATCAGGTGACCCGTAGCATGCTCGGTACCGCCAATGTAGAGATCCACCTGTCGCCAGTAGCTGTTGGCTTCGGGGGAGACTAAGGCAGAGCCGTTGTGCGGATCCATATAGCGTAGGTAGTAGGCACTACTCCCCGCAAAGCCAGGCATCGTGCAGAGTTCGTAGGGATAGCCCTCCTCGGTGCACCAATGCTTGGCACGTCCTAGTGGAGGCTCGCCACTCTCCGTGGGGAGGTACTTGTCCACCTCGGGCAGGGTCAGTGGGAGCTTCTCTAGAGGTAGCGTGTGTGGCACCCCCTCCTTATAATATATAGGTATAGGCTCGCCCCAGTAGCGCTGGCGACTAAAGATAGCGTCACGCAGACGGTAGTTAACACGCTTCTTGCCTAATCCCCGCTCATCGAGGTAGTGACACATATAGTCGATCGCCTCAGAGACTGGCTTGCCATTGAGCAGAGGCGAATTGATCAGCTCGCCCTCTTTGCTATCGAGGCTTTCGCTCCAAGTGGATGGGTCAGACGCTTCGCCACCCTTGGGCAAAACGACCTGACGTATCGGCAGGTCGAAGTGACGCGCGAAGGCAAAATCTCTAGAGTCGTGTGCAGGTACCGCCATAATCGCGCCAGTGCCATAGCCAGCAAGCACATAGTCGCTAATCCAGATCGGGATCAAAGCCTCCGTCAGTGGGTGCTGTGCATAGGAGCCTGTGAAGACACCCGTCACCGAGTGGTCAGCCTGACGCTCGCGCTCCGTGCGGCGCTTCGTGCGGTCTAGGTAGGTCTCGACAGCGTCTCTCTGCTCCTCCGTAGTCAGGTCTGCAACTAGGCTACTCTCTGGTGCCAGCACCATAAAGGTTACTCCGTAGAGCGTGTCGGGACGAGTCGTAAAGACTTCGATAGGTAGCTCACCATGAGCCGTGCTAGCTGTAAAGGTGACCGACGCTCCGATCGACTTACCGATCCAGTTGCGCTGCATCTCCTTGAGCGCATCGCTCCAGTCTAGCTGGTCGAGGCCTGCCAGTAGCCGCTCTGCATAGGCAGAGACGCGTAGACTCCACTGCTTCATCTTGCGCTGCACCACCGGGTAGCCACCACGCTCGCTCACACCGTCGCTCACCTCATCATTAGCGAGTACAGTGCCCAGCTCGGGACACCAGTTGACAACACTCTCACCGAGAAATGCCAAGCGGTAGTGCATCAGCCACTCCGACCGCTCCGCTTCACTGGCAGCTTGCCACGCCTCAGCGGTCAGCTCCAGCGGAGTCGTCGCATAGGCTGTGCACCCCTCCGTGCCGTGTGATGCGAGATGGTTCACCAGTTTGTCTATAGGCTCTGCACGATTCGTCCCCATATCGTAATAATGGTTGAAGAGCTGTATAAAAGCCCACTGCGTCCACTTGTAATACTCCGGATCGCAGGTCACCACCTGACGGCTCCAGTCGAAGCCAAAGCCAATATTGTCCAGCTGCTCACGGTAGCGCGCTATGTTGACCCGCGTCGTCTCCTCTGGATGGCGATTGGTTTGGATTGCGTACTGCTCCGCAGGAAGCCCGAAAGCATCGTAGCCCATCGGATGAAGTACGTTATATCCCTGCAGACGTTTGTAGCGCGCGTAGATGTCAGAGGCGATGTAGCCTAGCGGGTGTCCCACATGTAGCCCCGCACCCGAGGGGTAGGGAAACATATCCAGTACGTAGTACGAAGGCTTCTCGCAGTCTATCTCTACGCGATAAATGTCGGCATCGTGCCAGAGGCGCTGCGCTGCGCGCTCTATGTCGTGGTGATTGTAGTCCATACAGTTCTCTCTATTATAGCACAAAGGTACGAAATTAGAGATTAGACCTTAGGGATTAGAAAAGGGGATCGGAGCCATCTGAGCGATCGGAGGTGTCGGAGCCATCGGAGGAGGTGAACGAATAGCTTGCATCGTAAAAGCTGGACATCGTAACCTTTAACGGGGACGGACTCCCTCCAACTGGACACTCCCGTGAGTCTCTACACCGGGCTACACGTTCCGCTTTGCTACGACATTACTCGTATCGCTTTGATACAACGGACGCCCGACCGGGCGTCCCTACAGAGATTGGGGTTACAGCGTTTGATGCGTGGAATTGTCGTGCTGACGTAGCTTGTGTAGGGGCGGACCTGCGTGTCCGCCCG
>JAERMT010001103.1_pt1 | contig 12466 bp, 10 predicted proteins | sample 9267081 | NCBI WGS metagenome assembly JAERMT01 (sample SAMN17071939, study PRJNA684904) | human gut metagenome | isolation source: diarrhea sample from child under the age of five | host: Homo sapiens | place: South Africa: Mafikeng, Mafikeng Provincial Hospital | collected 2019-09
AATGTTCAAAAACACATGCTGTTGTATTGTTGAATGATATTGCGTATATTGATTTCTCTTCTAGACAAGAAAAGGCGAAAGAATACTTTGCACAGTTTGATCAAATTGAGAAAAATTTTGTCGTAATTGTCGCATTTAGTTTATCAAAATCAATGACAAGTTATGGCCTTCGTTGTGGAGCAGCCATTGTGTTAGGACAAGAAAAAGAAGCAGTTCGACAAGTAAAGATCGTGTTTGAAAAGGATGCGCGTGCAACTTGGTCAAATATCAACAATGGAGCTATGGCTACATTTGTAGATGTATTAGACAATCATAAAGATGCGTATGATAAAGAGAGATTGCACTATGTAAATTTATTAAAAGAACGTGGAGATATCTTTGTCAAAGAAGCGAAGGAAGTGGGATTAAAACATTATCCTTACAAAGAAGGATTCTTCGTAACTTTATCTATGGATAATGAAACACGTGACAAATTCCATGAGGCATTAATGGAAAACAACATTTTTACCGTCAAAGTAAATTTGGGTATTCGTGTTGCGATTTGTTCTTTATCAGTTGAAAAGACAAAGGGGCTCGCAAAAAAGATGAAGGATATTTTGGATACAGTAGCTTAATACTGTATCTTTTTTTTCATCCACACATGTGGTACTCCTTCATCATCATCGATTTGACCGAATTGAATATAGCCTTGTTTTTCATAGAATGGGCGGATACGAACTTGTGCGTGTACTACAATTAAGTCTCCATGTAATTTTTTGATTTCATTTTCGGCACTTTCAAGTAGTGAATTACCAATATGCAGGTTTCGATATTTCTTTAATACGGCTACCCTTCCAATAGTGTAATGATTGTTTTCTTTGAAGAATCGGCATGTTCCGATGGGTTTTCCTTCATCAAAGACAACGATATGATGACTAATAGTGTCGATTTCATCAAATTCATTTTCAAAGCCTTGTTCTTTCATGAATACTTCAATACGAATATTTTTGGCTTCTTGTGGCAAGATTGTAAAAATTTTTGTGTTCATATTATTCCTCTTTCTTTCTGATACATTAACAACTCAAAAATAGAAAGTCAAATTTGTGGTATAATAAGGAGAAAGTTAGGTGGGTTGCGTATGCATATTTTTGAAGAGTCTTTAAATCGTTTTATTAAAAATTCATGGATATATTATGAGGCAAATGATCCTTATTATGCAGGTAAGATTGAGCGTATTTCAATTGAAAGAGTGCATGATCGGATTTTATATTATGAAGTAAAGGCTATTATTCAAACACGTTGGAATGAGGAAATTATTAACTTTAGAGTGAATGAATATGGTACGATATTAACTACAAATTGTACTTGCTCACAAGAGACACATAAAGGGTGTGTGCATTTAGTAAGTGTAGTGCGTGCCATTAATGCGATCAATCCCCAGACTTTTCCGTTTTGCGTGGAGTATCAACAATATATTGAAGAAAAAAATCGTCAGGAAGAATTGGAAAGAAAGCGTCGTAGAATTCATAGTTTGAATCAGGCGGCATTTGATTTTCTGAAAGAAAAACAAGAAGATAAAGTTAACAATTTCTTTAAAGAAAACGAGAATCGAATTCGTTTGACGTTGCATCCTTCAAATTCGTATTATTATGATCAGACGGCATTTAAATTAAAGATTCAAGTGAATCGTGCATATACAGTAAAGAATATTCAAACTTTAATGCGAGGCTTTTTTGAAAAGAAATTGGAATCTTTTGGGAAAAACACACAGATTTATTTAAATCCAGAAGATTTGGATGAGCCAAGTCAAAAGATTTATTCATTTTTGATGAAATATACTTTTTCAAAAGATTGGCAAAAAGACGGGGAAATCTATTCGGAATGTCTGGATGATTTCTTTGATTTAAATGTATCTTTGCCTAATGACTATACCGAATTTAAAACGGATGAAAAAGATATAAAATTAGTTATAAAATTGGTTGAATATGATGATTGTTTCGAACTCAATGTAGATTTGGATGATAATTTTCTAATTGGTAATAAACATTTCTATGTAGTGGATTATAAAAATATTACGCGATATACATTGGATGCGGATGGCTTTTTAGCTTCACTTGCGTATAATGTTTCGCAAGAAGATGGTTGGTTGATTAAAAAAAGTGAATTTAGAGCTTTTTACTTACAATGCTTGCAACCATATATGGATTATATTCAATTAGAAACGAATGTAGATGTAGAAAAATATGCGACTGTAATTGAGAATATTCGTGTGTATTCAGATCTTGAAAATGCGAATATGATTGTATGGGGAAACTATCTAGAAAATAATCAAAAAAAGAGTTTCTTCACAAATACAGATTCCAACCAAATCGCTAGTATAGAAGCAATTATTTCGCATTATGCGGTCAAGATTGAAGATAATAAGGCTGTATTTAAAGGTCGAAGTGATGCGTTATATAATTTTTTGGATTATGGAATTCCTTTGATTCAAAAACAAGCGGATGTGTATGTGTCTGAGGAATTGAAACGTTTAAAGAATCGTCGCAGTATGAATTTAAGTGTAAAGGTCTATGTTCAAAATGATTTATTGAAGATGGAACTAGATAGTGATGTGAACGCAGATGAATTGTCGCATATTTTAAATGCGTATCGAAAGAAGAAAAAGTTTTATCAGTTAAAGAATGGTGAAATGATTGATTTGGAAGATACAGGTTTAGAACAGTTGAATGAATTGGCTTCTACAATGAATTTAACGACAAAGGATTTCAGGAAGGAAACAATTGAAAAACCAGCATATCAGGCTTTCCATTTAATGGATGTGGATTCAGAATTGGATGTTCGTAATGATGATTCGGTTACAGAATATACAGATCGATTAATGAAAGTGAAAGAACAAACGATTCAATTGAAGGATGAGTATAAATCTTTATTGCGTACGTATCAGCAGCAGGGCATTCAATGGTTGTATGATTTGAAAAACATGAATTTAAATGGAATTCTTGCCGATGATATGGGGCTTGGAAAAACCATTCAGGTATTGGTGTTTTATGAACAGTTTGTTTCAAAGGATAAACCGAGTTTGATTGTATGTCCAAGTAGTCTTATGTATAACTGGATGTCTGAAATTGAAAAGTTTAAGATTGGTGTGGATGCTGTTTGTGTTACGGGAACGCAAGAAGTTCGTAAAGAGATTATTCAGGAAAATCACGAACTCTATATTACGACATATGATTATTTGCGTAGGGACGTTGAATTGTATATGCCTATGGAATTTGAATATATTGTTCTAGATGAGGCACAGTTTATTAAGAATCCTAAGACAAAGAATGCGCAAAGTGTAAAGGTTTTAAAAAGTAAACATCGTTTGGCATTAACAGGAACGCCAATTGAGAACAGTTTAAGTGAATTATGGAGTATCTTTGATTTCTTGTTGCCAGGCTATCTATATAGTTTGAATTATTTCACAAAGAATTTTGAGAAACCCATTCAGATGGGGGATGATGACAGGCAGTCCAAACTTCAAAAGTTGGTGTCGCCATTTATTTTGCGTAGAACGAAAAAACAAGTGTTGAAGGATTTACCGGATAAGGTTGAGAAAGATATGTGGTTAAACTTTAGTCCGGAGGAAAAGCAGTTGTATCTTGCAAATCTTGCCCAAGTCAATGAGCAGCTTCAGCAACAATTAGAATTGGAACAAGTGGATTCGATTTTGATCATCGCGATGATGACGCGTCTTCGTCAGATTTGTTGCGAACCAAGAATGTTATATGAAAACTATAAGGGTGAGAGTACAAAGTTTACAATGTGTCTTGAATTGATTGAGACATTAAAAGAGAATGGTAAGAAAGTCTTGTTGTTTTCAAGTTTCACAAGTATTTTTGATTCCTTTATCGAAGAGTTTAATCAGCGAGGCATCAAATACCATATGATTACGGGTGCAGTTGATAAGAAGAAGCGTAAAGAAGAAGTAGATGCTTTTCAGAGTGATGATTCGGACGTATTCTTAATTTCATTAAAGGCTGGTGGAACTGGACTAAATCTGACTAAGGCACAAGCTGTGATTCATTATGATCCTTGGTGGAATGTGAGTGCGCAAAATCAAGCAACAGATCGTGCGTATCGTATTGGTCAGACAAAGAATGTGTTAGTGTATCAGTTGTTGATGAAGAACACAATAGAAGCGAAAATCTATGAGATGCAGAAGCGCAAAAAAGAGATGAGTGATATATTTGTCGAAAATTCAAATGGTGGCATTTCGACTTTATCCAAGGAAGAATTGAGGGATTTATTCTCTATGGAATAGGAACTATATAATTTTTTGAAATATATAGTTCTTTTTTATGAAAGTGTGTTAAAATAGAAGTAATGAAAGGGATTACAAAGCGGTGATAAAATGAATAGAAGTGCAGGAATCTTATGTCCTGTTTTCTCTATCCCTGCAAATCAAGGGATTGGTGATTTAGGGCAAAAAACAATTCGAATGATAGATATTATTGCGGATGCAGGGTATACCATATGGCAAATCTTGCCTTTGCAGATGACAGGCCCCACTCATTCTCCATATCAGACATATTCTAGTTTTGCGGGGGATCCTATCTATATTAACTTGGATCGTTTGTGTGAAATGGGGTTGTTGACGCAAAGCTCAATTGTGAATTGTAATAAGTTTAAAGACTTTGTTGAATATGACAAGATTCGTGAATTCAAGGAATCTTATTTTCAAAAGGCCTTTAAAATTTTTAAAAAGGAATTTGATTCATTTAAAGAAGATTTTGAAGCATTTAAGCGTGATGCGTTTTGGCTAGAGGATTGGTCTGCCTACTCTTTATTTAAGAGTTTTTATAATGGGGCTCCATGGTTTGAATGGGAAGATGAATATAAGAACTGGCCAGAAAATCGTGATATTGATTTGGATGATTATAAAGATGAGATTTTTTATATTGAATTTTTACAGTTTGTTTTTTATAAACAATTGGATGAAATTCAAATGTATGCGCACGCAAGAAATCTTAAAATCATGGGAGATATGCCATTCTATGTAGATTTAGATAGTGCGGATGTATGGTGCAACCGTAAAGCTTTCTTATTGGATGAAGAAGGAAAACCAGAATATATTGCGGGTTGTCCACCAGATTATTTTAGTGAAACTGGGCAACGTTGGGGAATGCCAATTTATGATTTTGATGCGCAGGAAAAAAATGGATATCTTTTCTGGTGCAATCGTATGAGTTGGATGAATCGTTGTTACGACATGGTGAGAATCGATCATTTTAGAGCGTTTGATACATATTGGAAGATTCCAGAATCTTGTCCTACTGCCATTGAGGGAAAATGGATCTTGGGCCCTGCTCATAAATTGATGGATGCGATTTTAAAGGCATGCCCAAACATTGTCTTAGTGGCAGAAGATTTAGGTTTGATTCGTCCTGAGGTTATTGAACTTGAGGAAGATTATGGAATTCCAGGAATGGATGTTTTATTGTTTAGAATGGAAGCTAAACAATTAAAGAAAAAGGCAAAGAAAAACTCTGTATTATATACAGGAACACATGATAATGCGACATGCAATGAGGATTATCATACGTATGATTCAAATAAGCGTATTAGTTTGCGTCGTTTCTTTAAAAACCAAGGCTATTCAAGCCGTGCCTTTAATGAAATGTTGTGTCAGTTTGCGTTAGATAGTAATGCAGATACAGTAATTCTTCCTATTTGGGATATTTGTGGATATAAAGAAGAGGCTAGAATCAATACACCTGGAACAGTATCAAACAAAAACTGGACTTGGAAGTTAAAAGATTTTAAGACATTTCCAGATAAGGTAATGAAGACAAAAGAATGGATTGAAAAATCGAATCGCTAAGGGGCATGTACTTGCTCCTTTTCTTGTGTATTGTTAAAATAAGATGGAGGTGGAAACAATGAAAAAGTTAATAACGATTTTATGTTCGTTTGTTCTATGTATATCTTTGTTTGGGTGTCAAAAAGAGACAAAGGATTATATCGCAAAGATTGAAGTGAAGGACTATGGAACAATCACATTAAAGTTGGATGGGAAAACAGCTCCAATTACTGTACAAAACTTTGTAGATCTTGCCAAATCCGGCTTTTATGATGGATTGACATTCCATCGAATTATTGAAGGATTCATGATTCAGGGTGGTGATCCTAACGGAAATGGTACGGGAGGATCGGATAAAACCATTAAGGGTGAATTTAAGGATAATGGAGTAAAAAATAATATTAAACACAAGCGTGGTGTTATTTCTATGGCAAGAAGCTCAGATTATGATTCAGCCAGTTCACAATTCTTTATTATGCAAGAAGACAATGATTCATTAGATGGGCAATATGCTGCCTTTGGACATGTCACAAAGGGAATGAAGGTTGTGGACAAGATTTGTGAAGATGCAGATCCAATGGATGATAATGGAACAATTGCACAAAGTAAGCAGCCGGTTATTAAAACAATTACAGTATCTGAAATTAACGACTAGAGTAATCTAGTTGTTTTTTTTGATTTGACATCTTGAGTTAGGTAATGTAAACTCAATTTGTTTCAACTAACTGAGGTGTGTTATGATCAATAAAAAATTATTATTTTCAGTTAAGGAAAGTATTCCTTATATTAAAAAGAATGTTATGTATCAATGGATTGGACTAATTTGTAACGTATGTTCTACGGCCTGTTTATGTTTGATTATCACAAAACAAGATAATTATTTTATTTATATTGGAATGATTTTAGTCTGTTTAATTATTCGATATATTGTAAATCAAAAGGCAATTGAGATGTCGTATTCATCGAGTCATATTGTAAAAGAAACATTGCGTACTCAATTGTATAAGAAGCTATCTAAAATTGGAATTGGATATACAAATAAATGGAGTACGGCAGAAATTGTGCAATTATCAACTGAAGGTATCGAACAATTAGAAACCTATTTTGCCAGTTATATTCCGCAATTCTTTTATTCTTTAATTGCACCAATGACTTTATTTATTGTCATTTCTTTTATGAATTTTAAAGCCGCTTTGGTCTTACTTGTTTGTGTTCCGCTAATTCCAATGTCGATTGTATTTGTACAAAAGTTTGCGAAAAGATTATTAAATCGTTATTGGGGGCAATACACAAAATTAGGGGATAGTTTTCTAGAAAATCTTCAAGGATTGACTACACTTAAAATATATGAAGCAGATGGTTATTATCATAAGAAGATGAATGTGGAAAGTGAAAATTTTCGTAAGATCACAATGCGTGTTTTGACAATGCAGTTAAATTCCATTACTGTCATGGATCTAGTTGCCTATGGAGGAAGTGCATTGGGCATTGTCTTTGCGTTAACGAGCTCGCAAGATTTATTTCAAACATTATTTATTATTTTGATTTCAGCAGAATTCTTTATTCCTATGCGCCAATTGGGGTCTTATTTTCATATTGCGATGAATGGTATGGCGGCTAGTGATAAATTGTTTGGAATATTAGAGATGGAAACAGAAGAGAAACAAGAAGTAGATTTAAAGGATTGTTTCCTTTCTGCATCCAATCTTCATTTTGGCTATACGGATCAGGAAGTTTTACATGGAATAAATTTTAAAGCTCATAATGGAATGATTGGTTTTGTGGGTGAGAGTGGTAGTGGAAAAAGTACGATTGCCTCTTTACTGATGGGACAATATTCGAATTATAGGGGTGAATTAAAGTTATCTGGCTATGAAATCAAAGATATAAACGTCTATCCATATATGACTTTAGTTTCTTTAGAAAGCTACTTGTTTAGTGGAAGTCTTAGAGATAATTTAGCTATGGCTAAAGATGTGTCTGATAAAGAAATGAATATAGTTTTAGAAAAAGTAGGTATCTTTGATTATGTGAATGAACAAGGTGGATTGGATATGCGTATTTTAGAGGGTGGTAAAAATCTATCTGGAGGACAAAGACAACGCTTAGTTTTGGCAAGAGCGTTATTGAAGGATTCACCCATCTATATTATGGATGAGGCAACAAGTAATATTGATGTAGAGAGCGAAAATAAAATCATGGAAGTATTATATGAATTGTCAAAAGAAAAGCTTGTGCTTTGTATTTCGCATCGTCTGGCAAATCTAATTCATGCAGATGCGATTTATTGTTTGAAAGATGGAGATATTGTAGAGAGTGGAACACATGAGGGGTTGCTTCAACAGAATGGTGTGTATCGTGACTTGTTTAATACGCAAAAAGAATTAGAAAGATATGGTGCCTAATATGAGTACAATTCAAATATTTTCACGTTTAATTAAACTTGTATTTCCCTTAACTGGATTTATGATTTGTGCCATCCTGATGGGAGTAGCTGGCTTTTTATGTGCCATCTTTATTCCTGTTCTATCAAGTATGGCATTGGTGAAGGATCCTACGTTTAGTTTTCATACGATTGTGATCTTGTTGTTTGTGTGTGCCCTTTTAAGAGGAATCTTACGTTATGCAGAGCAGGCATGTAATCACTATATTGCGTTTAAATTACTAGCTCGAATTCGTGATCAGGTATTTGGGACATTAAGAAAGTTGTGCCCTGCAAAATTAGAAGTAAAAGATAAAGGAAGTTTAATTTCTTTGATTACTTCCGATATTGAATTGTTAGAAGTGTTCTATGCACATACGATTTCACCAATTTGTATTGCGTTTGTCACAAGCTTAGTTTGTATCATTATCCAAATACAGTTTGATTGGATCTATGGAATCTATTCGTTTTTAGCCTATGTTTTAGTGGGTATAGTTTTACCAATTTATATTTCCAAACAATCAAGACATATTGGTGTAGAATATCGAAAAGAAGCTGCCAATCTAAATAGTTATGTATTAGAGAGTATGCGTGGCTTAAAGGAAAGTATGCAGTATATGGATACGGATAGTCGTTTATTGGGCTTGAATGAGAGAACTTCTATTTTGGCTACACGCGAAAAGGAATTGAAGCATTTTCAGGCAAAGACAGTTTCATTAACGAACCTATGCGTTGTCTTATTATCTTTAGGTTTATGTTTGATTCATGTATCTATGAATAGTTCAATGGAATCCACAATTGTATCGAGTGTTCTTCAAATTTCTTCTTTTGGACCTGTCATCGCACTTGCAAATTTAGGTTCAACTTTATCACAGACAATTGGGGCTGGACAAAGAGTTATTTCTTTATTGGATGAAACACCTATGGTTGAAGAGGTAGTAAATGGTAATGAAGCTAAATTTAATAAATTAGATATTTCAAATGTAGATTTTGCGTATGACGAAGAACAAATCTTAAAAAATATGAATTTGAGTATTCGAGAAAATGAAGTGATTGGAATTCAAGGTAAGAGTGGTAGTGGAAAGAGTACTTTATTAAAATTGTTGATGCGTTTTTGGAATGTTTCAAAGGGAGAAATCTTAGTAGATGGGATTGATATTAAGAGTTTAAATACTTCTAATTTAAGAAAGAATGAAGGATATGTAACGCAGGAAACGATTCTTTTCCATGATACGATAGAAAATAATTTAAGAGTCGCTAAGCAAGATGCGACGATGGAAGAAGTTCAAGAGGCTTGCAAAAAAGCGAATATTCATGAGTATATTCAATCTTTGCCAAATGGCTATAAAACATTAGTGGAAGAACTTGGTAGTTCTTTATCGGGTGGAGAAAGACAAAGAATAGGCCTAGCACGTATGTTTTTACATGATGCGAAACTTGTTTTATTGGATGAGCCAACGAGTAATTTGGATAGCTTAAATGAGGGGGCTATCTTAAAATCAATTTATGAAGAAAGAAAAGATAAGACCCTTGTTTTTGTATCACACCGTGAATCAACTCTTGCACATTGTGATCGTGTGATTCATATGGAATCTGAAAGGGTCAGCTAATGGATAAGCGTGAAAAAGAAATGCGTACAGTGTATGAGATGATACATTTGTATTGCAGAAAGAATCATAAAGATAAAGAGTTGTGTTCAGAGTGTTTGGCTTTGTATGAATACGCAAGAATGCGTATTGAAAAGTGTCCTTTTATGGAAACAAAGACGTTTTGTTCGCAATGCAAGGTGCATTGTTACAAGTTGGATAAAAGAGAAAAGATACGTAAGGTGATGCGTTTTTCTGGACCTAGAATGTTGTTTTATCATCCTATCATGGCGATTCGTCATTTGTACTACCAAATTACAGATAAATAGAAAAAATATGCATGTTGATCGAAAATAACTTCGAAAAATATGCATTTTTGTTTAAAATAACATCGAAAAATATGCATAAAAGTAAAAAATATCCTCGAAAAATATGCAAAAATGATATAATGTGACTAGGAGGTATTTATGTTAAGAAGAAAGTTTTATGATACATTGTTGAAGTGGTCAAAAGAAAAAAATCAAGAGTGTTTATTGGTTCGTGGTGCAAGACAAATTGGTAAGACATATATTATTGATTATTTTGGAAAGAATAATTATAAGAGTTATATTTATTTAAATTTTATCGAGAATCCACAATTAAAGACTATATTTGAAAATTCATTATCAGCAGAAGAAATATTTTCGAGAATGACATTGGTGATGCCTCATATACGATTTATTGAAGGGGATACATTGATTTTCTTGGATGAAATTCAAGAATGTCCGAATGCACGTACGGCATTGAAATTTTTGGCATTAGATAACAGATATGATGTAATCGCAAGTGGTTCATTATTGGGTATCAGTTATAAAGAAGTAACGAGCATACCTGTTGGCTATGAGTTGTCGGTTACAATGTATGGTTTAGATTTTGAAGAGTTCTTGTGGGCAAAAGGATACAATGAAAATACGTTGGAGTTGTTAAAAAAATATTATGATTCAAAAGAGAGAATTCCTGAGGAAATACACAATCAATTCATGCGATTGATTCGTGAGTATATTGTCGTAGGTGGAATGCCTGCAGTTGTGCAAACATATTTAGACTCGAATCATTTTGGACAAGTACAAAAAGTTCAGGAACAAATTATTTCAAGCTATATGGATGATATTTCAAAATATGCTTCTTCATCTGAAAAGTCAAAGGTAAAAAATTGTTACATGTCGGTTACGAAGCAACTCGCAAAAGAGAATAAAAAATTTCAGTTTTCTGTTGTGGAATCTAAGGCTACCGCAAGAAAATTTGAAAATAGTATTGAGTGGTTAAGAGATGCTGGGCTTGTATGGCTTTGTAAAAATGTATCTGCCTGTCAATTTCCTTTAGTTGGATATGAAAATGATAAATTCTACAAGATGTATTTAACAGATTTAGGCTTGCTAGTGGCAATGTATGGTTTTGAAATGAAATCGGCTATATTAGATGATACTTTAACAGGGCCAGTAAAGGGTGGTATATATGAAAATCTAATAGCGGATATTTTAATGAAAAGTCGTCATTCGCTTCATTATTACCAAAATAAGAACCTAGAAATAGAATTCTTGATTGAACAAAACACAAAAGTAATTCCAGTCGAAGTAAAGGCAGGAAATAATCGTTCACAATCAATGGATCAATTGTTGAAAAATGAAAATATTCCTTATGGATATAAATTTGTGAATGGAAATTGTGGAATTAATGGTAAAAAAATAACTCTTCCATTATACTTAGCTATGTATGTAGATTAGGTTGTGGTAAAAATGAGAGAAAATGTTGAAAAGTATATTGAGTTAATTATAGGAAGTATCTTACTTTCGTTAGGGATTTATTTGTTTGTGACACCGAATGGAATCAACTTTGGTGGTGCCATTGGTATTGCACAGATTATTGAGTATTTTATTGTAAAGATGGTGCCAAGTCTTGGACATATGAATTTGGTGGGTATCATTAACTTTATGATCAATATTCCTTTGTTCATTATGGGCTTTAAAATTATGAATAAAGAATTTTGTATAAAGACTGTCATTAGTTTAGTGGTGCAAACCATTACTCTATCTATTTTGCCAAAACAATCTATTGTGATTATGCCAGACATGCTTTCAAATTGTATTTTTGGAGCTTTGATGTGTGGCATTGGAGTAGGACTTGCCTTACAAAGTAGTGGATGTTGTGGAGGTATGGATATTGCAGGTGTTTGTTTATCGAAGATAAAACCAGGCTTTTCTGTAGGTAAGCTTTCGATTATTATTAATTCAATCTTATTTACGATTTGTGCCTTTATTTTTGATTTACAGACATCACTCTATTCTATTATTTTTGTAGCAATACTTTATTTTATTAGTGATCGTATCCACTATCAGAATATCAACATGACCGTATTGATTTTCACAAAGAAAGAAAATATGAAGAATGTGATTATGGAAAGAACCGGTCGTGGTGTAACGTATTGGATGGGTAAAGGTGCATATACAGATACAGAACAGTATATTTTATTTTGTGCTGTAAATAAGTATGAGATTCGTAACTTCAAAAAAATAGTCAATGAAATTGATCCAAAAGCATTCGTAACAATTAGCGAGGATCAAGAAATTGATGGTGGATTTGAAAAGAGATTATGATGTA
>JAERMT010001107.1_pt1 | contig 12450 bp, 6 predicted proteins | sample 9267081 | NCBI WGS metagenome assembly JAERMT01 (sample SAMN17071939, study PRJNA684904) | human gut metagenome | isolation source: diarrhea sample from child under the age of five | host: Homo sapiens | place: South Africa: Mafikeng, Mafikeng Provincial Hospital | collected 2019-09
ACTTCGGAGGAAATGAATCACGCCCACGTGGAAAATAAAAAATATCCACGTGGATATTCGAGATTCCCCACGTGGATATTCGAGAAAGGAGGGTAATTAGAGATTAGAGGCTAGAAGTTAGAGATTAGAGGGCTGAGATTAGAGATCGGAGACATCAGAACTATCGGAGCTATCAGAGGGTATCAGAGCTATCGGAGTGCTAGTGCCACTAGTAGCACTAGTGCAACTAGCCAACAGCCAAAAGCCAACAGCCAAAAGCCATTCCGCAGCAAGTAGCAGACCCCTCTAGCGTCTAATCTAAAAAATATCCCTATATTTGCTCGTGGAGATTGTTGCAAGAGTCAACAGGCTGGACAATCTTGCGAGCAAGATTGTCTAGACCACACCAACGACATCACACTACGACACTAAACAGTTTAACTATAGATTAATTGCTCTATGAAAAGAATCTCATCATTCCTCCTACTCCTCTTCGTAGGACTTTGCATCCTCACCGGTTGCTCCGATGACTGTCCTCCACTTACGGAGCCCGACACACCCGAGCAGCCTAAGCAGCCCGAGCAACCGCAGCAGCAGCTCACACGCTGGCTACTACCCATCGAGCGTTACGGCATCACCCTCGGCGAGGTCACACAGATTGAGAAGGAGCGTGGCAACAAGGTTGACCGCTCAGACGAGACGATGACCCTCACTGCTACGCCTCAAGATACCAAGGCGGTACGAGAGATCGTCTACTACTTCGACAGGAATAACCGCTACCAGGTCGCTCGCGTGCAGTTTGCCTCGCAGGAGCGTGCCAAGCAATTCATCGACGAGTACCTACTCAACAACGGCTTCGTCAAGAGCAGTCTCCGCACAGCCAAGGCATCTGAGGAGATTTATGTCAGTGCTCCGCGTGGCAGTCGCGTATCCTCTGTCGTGCTCGTGGATGGAGACCAGACAGAGCCAGTCTTCTGGTGGGCGAGCAATGACAATAAGAAGACCAATTGGCTCCGAGTCGATCCCCTACAGGACCAGACTACCGGTATTTGGATGCCGCTCCTGCCTTACGGAGCTACCCTTGAGATGGTACAGCTCTTCGAGGCTCGTCTAGGACACACCTACGACGCTGAGGCGAGCAAGCCAGACAAGGGTGTCTATAAGTTCCAGACAGGACACGACATCTACACAGAGACCACCTACTGGCTCGACCTGAAGACGAACCACTTCCTCGAGGAGTGCAAGGTCTCTTGCGATACGCTCCACCGTCCTACGCCTGAGCAGCTCGACGCTTACCTCAAGTCTCAGGGCTTCAAGCCGACAGGACTCAAGGACAAAGAGGGAAACCCCATCTACTACGACAAGAGCATCCAGCTCATTGCCAACGTCGATATGAACATTCCTCAGAAGCCAGAGGCTAAAAAGACTTTCCGCCCCGGTATCCAGTACTACACCAATAGTGATATCGAGCAGCTCCTCCCATACGAGGAGGTAGACTTCCCGATGCCTCTCTTTGGATTCGAAAAGGAAAAGCTGGAGGATATCATGAAGAAGTACGCCGAGCAAGACTATACAGCTACCGTCCTTCCGATGCTGGCTGCCGAGATGCCATTCCCTGCAGTCCAGACACGTAGCAAGTACTTCCCGACCATCATCCTGTGGCCCGCTGACAAGGATGAGTCACTCTACGGGGCAGCTATGGTCATCTGCACAGACCTCAAGGCACTCCGCTCGCCTGCGCTCATAGACCGTCTGGAGCGTCGCGGTTTTGTTTACGACAAGAAGAGAACCGTCACGCTACCCACCTATGTCAACGAGCAGGAGGGCGTCATGGTGCAGATAGACGAGGGTACCATCATCACTGGACTCAGCTTCGGCCCTATCGAGAACTTTGACACCTCCACTGGAACACTAGCACGACGTCTCAAGCGATAGAGCTAGACAGCGCGCTATAGCTGCGACACCATATACATAATAGTACGGGCGGGCTCACCGAGATGTGAGTCCGCCCGTCATTTTTAGGGAGACTGTTGCAAAAGTCAACAGCTTCACAGTCTTGCCTGCAAGATTGTCTAGACCTTGCAGAAAATTAGGGGGAGGTTAGTCACGTAGCTCTCTAGCCACGCCACGTCACCTCACTCCTCTGCAAAGATGTAATGCTCCGGCAGCCCCAGGTAGCGCACGATCAGATGCACCATCGCAGGCGTGTAGATACGGCAGCCACGCTTGTAGCCTATCTGTGTGAGCTTGTCCAGTAGCTCGCCATCACCACGTATCAGACGCGTCAGGTGGCGCGTAGCACTAGCGGGCTGTACATCGGGAAAGTAGCGTATGGCGAGCTCCTGCACGCCATAGGTACGTACCAAAAAGAGGTACGACTCATCTTGTGTCGTCTGTGACATAATAAGGAGTAAAAAAACGGGTTAAGTATAAAAGTTTACAGACGACGAGAGAACACTTCTCTAATCCATCCCCTCATCGTCAACCACAAAGGTAGGAAAATTAGAGATTAGCGGTTGGCGGTTGGCGGTTAGCTGTTGGCGGTTGGCGGTTGGCTGTTGGCGGTTGGCTAGTTGCACTAGTGCTACTAGTGGCACTAGAGGCACTAGCACTCCGATAGCTCCGATCCACTCCCCTCCCCTCTCTGAAAAGATAAGAGGCACCAGTACTTAGTACCAGTGCCTCTAACTTCTAATCAACCGCCTGATTAGCCTTTAGCTTTTAGCCATTAGCTAGCTAACAGCCAAAAGCCAACGGCTAACCGCTATCTCACGACGAGCGTCGCACGGCGTGCGACACCGTCCGTGCCGATCGCCTCGACAACGTAGCTACCTGACGAGAGGAGGATACGCTCGCTGTACTCCGTCAGCCCAGGGAGCGACTGCGTGTAGACCGTGATACCGTCACCCTGTACAAGCCGTAAGGACGACATCTCCGCTGTTGTACGGACAGTCAGCATACCCTCGCTGTACTGCGCCTGTAGCTCATCTGTAGGCGCAGCCATCGGAGCGACCGACGTAAAGTCGCCGTCCACACGTAGCTCCAGACGACCCTCGGCGTCATCGGGGAAGAGCTTAATCTGGCAACTCTTACCACCCGTCAGGTCATGCTCCAGACCACTCTTGTGGTCTATCAGACGAGCCGTCACGATATGCCCCATCACACTACCGGCTAGCGAGAGCGTCACGTCGATTGGTTCGGAGACCCGTGTGGCTAGCTCGTAGTGACCCGTAGCCGCATCGTCAGCATAGAGATCCTTATGGAGACCATCCGCCGGGTCGATGATAGCTATCGAGGGATAGCGACTCTCCGTGCTTAGGAGCATTTTATCGACTGAGCCAGACTCGTAGCCATAAGCGACCAGCGCACGATCCTTGCCCAGGAGGCTCTGTAGCGTCAGCGACAGGTAGCGTGCAGTCTCCGCCGTAGCGTCACCACTTGTATTACGTAGGCTGCTACTGCTCTGTGGATGTTGCTTAGCGTATGAGTCGAGAGCAGTCGTTGGGAAGACCAACTTCGCCTCGGAACCGACATTGGATTTAAGCTTGACCACAAAGGCTCCGAGCGGATTGATCTTCTTATCCCCCGCTGTAATTTGGGGATAGGTATTGACCGAACCGTCCAGCTTCAGAGGCTCATAGCCCTTTACATCAACTGGATACAAGAGTCTTACATAAGGCTCTATGACAGCCTCATTAGCCTCTAGGAAAGGAACAACCCGTAGCGGTGCCATAAATGGATTGCCCACCATCACTTCCTGACCGGCAGCGGTAGCACTCACCGCCATCGTGTAACCCTCGGTACCGTCAGCAAGCTTAGCGATACGCTGCGTCGCGGGGTCCTCAAAGATAAAGCGGTAAGCCATCTTGCTACGCTGAGCATACGAGTAGTAACCACGGAAGCGCTTTGACTTGCCATCGAAGTACTGGAAGCGAGTCTGCCCCGTGCTAGCATCGTAAGTCTGATGGTAGAAGGAGTTCGCTATGTCAGGTCTGTCGAAGTATGGTAGCTCCAAGATACCACGACGCTGCGTGATGACAGGCTGCGTGCTACCCTTGCGGTTGAAGCCCTGAGTATCTTTAGCTACGATCAGGGCGATGCAGTTGTTATTGCCCGCCATCGAGATAGATTGTAGTGGCGAGGGATCGTTGAAGGCGCTGGCATCAAACTGTGCCTCCATACTCTTACCCGCACGCTCCGCCTTGAAGCCAAGCTGATAAGTGTAGGGCGAGGCACTGAAGCTGTAGTCACCCGCATAGATATCGTATAGCGGAGCAGACAGCAGGTTGAGTTCGTCACGACCATACATCCACTCATCGGTGTTAACCTCTTCGGTGGTATAGATATGCCTATCACTGTCATAGCTTGTACCATCTGCTACGCCAAAGTTGTAGCGTACCATAGCCCGTCGGTAGTTGAGCTGCTGAATATTGAAGACAGACGCTCCCGAGTGGAAGGTGATATCGATACAGGTCGGCTCGCCGTAAAGGTCACGCGGGGTCACCTCCTTAGCCAGGTCCGGCTGAGCCCGAAGCTTACTACCTACAGGTCCCAGTTCGAACTGAGACAGATTCATAATATGTACATTGGTACAGCGCGTAGGCACCGCCTTAGCAGGGTAAAACTTCCCCTCGTGGAGGAATACCCAGTTGTCCGGGTTATGCCAGTCATAGTACTTAGCGTCTGAGGAGCTTGGATTTGGATCGGTGGGCGTCTCTTCCTCATCCGTACCACCGGGCACAGTTGCATGCCCCTCCCCATTAAGATCCGGCATCCACCAGAGCTCGTCTGGAGAGACAGAGATCGTACCCTTACTCGTATTAGTACCACACCTAGTTCCGTTGACGGTCAGCGTGTAGCTCTCGTAGTGCGCCTTACCATCGACTACCCGAGGAGCGGACACTTTACGGCGGATAGTACGTCCAGAGTCGGTGTCTCCATTGTCAAAGGTCCACTTGTACGCACTGTCCGGCACACCTAGATTGGTTGCTGTCAGGGTCACCATATCGCCAGGACAGTGAGCACCCTGCGGAGAGACGGTCACCGCAATACCCTCAGAGATGTCCTCGAGCTTGACGGTAAACTTCTCCGTCTGCATATTCGTCTCACCACATAGACTGGTTTTAATCTCCAGCCTGTACTCATTCTTGAGTTCACTACCCGACTCAGCATCAAGCTCCCATTTGACCATCAGGTCTTCGGGCAAGTCCTCAATATTTGAGCTTATGATGACCTTGTCCCCATCTTTGAGGACCACGGTACCAACCTTGTTCGGGATGTTGATGAGCTTAAACTCCATATAGCCCGTCTCCTTAGAGCAGCGATACCCTACGTAGGTAGGACGTGCGTACGAGGGAGTCAGTCCCTCCCTAGTTATAGGCACATCAACTGAAATCCAAGGGACAAACGACTCTGCAGACCAAGAAGACCACGAAAAGCCATCCTCACCCCAATCGTCTTGGTCATTGTTTGGATTGTACCCATCAAGAGGTAATTTGTAATCTCCATCACCGACATTTCCTCTCTCCAGCTCTCCCTTGACAAACTGATTGCCCCCAATGGGGTTGACTGAAGTAGACGTCGGCTTATCCCACTTTATCCACTGCCAGCTAGGCTTTGGATAGAAGTAGCGAAGATTCAGTGTGAGCGGGAGATCTACACTTTTGACAGGAATATAGAACTTAGTATGATCTATCGGATTGCCATCACGATCCTTGGGGTAAAAGTAGAGCCACTTCTTTTGACCTCCAGCAAGCGTAACATAAAAGATAATATTGCGAGGCTTTCCCTCCTTATTTATAGCATAGTCTAGGCGACCATCAGCAAAGGGGTAGACACGCACCTCATCACAAGAGGTCCGATCCACCACCGGCTTAATGAGTTCCGTAAGCTCAGGCTTGAAGTCTGGCTCACTCATATCTAGATCTATATAGAAGGACTCCCCAGGCTGACATGGGTGCTCAAACTTGAGACGGTAGATGCCACGAGGCATAGGATGCTTCTCCAAATAAGCATCCTTCTCTGGATCCCTAGTAATAATGCCTTTAAGAGGAGTAGGCTCAGAATAGTTGTCTTTGTAAGGATAGACTATGCGCTCTCCGTTTTTGCCTACCTTATAGATAAACCTAAATGGGAAAAAGTATTCAGGGGTGCCAGTCCCCCCAGGACCTGTAAAGGTATTGGACATTTTGATCTTCTCTCCCAGTCCTATCATACCACCACCATAAGGATTTTCAGCATCCGTAGGATTGGGCGTATTGAAGTAGTAGCTCTCACACGTACGGCGATACTCTTCATACCCTTCAGGAGCCTCGACAAGCGTGATTTCCATACCAGCCATAGCATTGAGAGACTGCCCGTAAAAGGGAAAAAGATAAGTGTGATAACCTGGACTTAAATAAGCGGTCAGACTACCAAGCTTTATTCTATCCAGCATCGGCTGAGGCAGGTGGGCATAGATGCTAGAGAAGTCGTAGAGACGATTCTTTATAGGCTTTTTGTTCGTGGGGGCTAGGATGAGGCTAGGCTTAGGCGTGATGGGGTTGCCATAAAGGTCGGTACCCTCTACCTCGACGTAGTAGCGCTTTGTCGGGTCATACCCAGCGAAGGTATATCGCTTGTCTATCGAAGTAGAGACTGCTGGACCAAAATCATCTGAAGTGTGGATAGGCGTAGCCGATGGGTCGGGCTTGTCAGAACCGTCTGGTAGCTCGTAGTACTTAAACCGTAGCGTACAGAAGTTCCACCCTTGGAACCATATAATCTGACCTATGGAGCAGTCAGAGGCGTCTTCTGTCTCAAGGATCTCAAAGCGATTCTTGTGAAAGTCCAAGTCCACAGTAATGGGTATGGTGATATAGTCGTTGCACCCTTCGTTGGGTCTCTTGACACGTATCAGCACGGCAGCTGGGAGTGCCTGCTGCGTACGAAGCTCTTGTAGAGACATCGACTGAGGCAGTCTATAAGAGATGCTGACACCACCACTCTCCGAGTCATTGGCATCGGCCTTCGTGAGAGATCCCGTTTGACTACTCCAGAGGAGCGTGCTGGCGTCTAGCGTACCCTGCTGGAGCTTTGCATACTCTTGCTGAGTCACGACAGCTACCTCGTAGTTTTTGATAAAGGTAGAGGGGAAGGAGTCCACATACTCAGGGAAGTAACTCTCTGAATCTCCTTGATAGCCCCTATTCATCTCCTTAAAGAGTTCGCGTAGTCCTAACTTATCCTTATCGAAGTTCGCACCAAGCTCAATGATATTACTGGCGCACCCCTCACCACTCATGATGTTAATGTCAAAAGGAATTTTGAAATCCGATGGCACCGTAGGCAGGTTGGCCGTAGGTCCGTAGACGGCGAACGACTTAACAGTAGTCTCTCGACAGTCACTCTCTAAAGTGTATTCGTAGGTACCTTGAGGCAGAGCCCCGCTATACTCAAAGTGGTAGAGGGTTGTATCACCCTTGACCTCCCGCTTAGTGGGCTGCATCGTCCTAGTACCTGTAAAGGCATCGGGAGCCTGCATAATATTCAAGACGGGAGGTCTCTGCGTACCTCCTCGCGCTACGATATGAAAGCTACCGTACGGCCTACAAGGCAAGCGATAGGCATCAAACTTCACCTGAGTCTCCTCCAGTGCTACATACTTGTTTTCGATCTTTACATCACTGAGGAGGTTGGTCTCAACGACAGACTTGTTGACTTCTTTTTTAGGTATCAGTCTAATAAAGATACGGTAGTCATCGCGCCCTGGTAGTTGCTCTATCCGAAGAGCCCCTGTAGGAGCTGGTGCTGGCTTGTAACCGACTGTGTAACTATGACCTTCCTTATCCTTGACCTCGTACTCCACCTGCTCTATCTGAGAGAGCCTCAGCGGAGCTCCGTTAAATTGTATAAGCAGTTTGATCTCCATCGTACCCTCATTCAGACAATAAGAGGGGGTCGTCTTTACTTCAAACTGGTAGTTCCAATCTTTATCTGCACCTTGAAATGTTTCCTGTGCGGAGAGCGTGGAGAGCGACAGAAGGAGGAGAAGGAGGGAGAGGGTGATGTATCTATATCGTTTCATAGCGTATGAGACATAGGTTGGATAAAGGGTATCTGCGTCAAGGCACGACTACTCGAAGTCTTGCTGCGTGATCTTGATCTGGTACCAGGTATTGCGGATGACGGAGTACTCGCTCACGCCCGCATTGTTTGCTGCGAGCTGACCAGTCTTTTCCGTGGTGCGGTCGTCAAATTTGTCTTTGAGTGGATGCCTGCCAACCTGATAGCCAGTGCGGTGCTTGGGGTCCCAATCATTGACCTGGAAGGTGAGCCTGAGCTGCATCGCTGCTAGTTGGTCGGACGTTAGCCCCGCATCGGCACTCTTTGGGCGGATGAACTCCGGCACGTAGATTGTTGTGTAGTAGTCGGAGCACCTAAGCTCGCCGATAGCGTGACCGGTGCTTGCGGTGCTAATCATATTGCGCTGCACCTTGTTTTTGTCTCGCTCTATATAGTAGCAGTCCTGCCCACCCTGAGGAGCCCGGTAGTAGTTGGAGCTGATAGGATTATAGAGCGTCGTGGTCCACTGGTCCTTGTCGTAGTAACGCGAGGCGAAAAGAGCAAAGTAGCGTGGCACATTGTACAGTGCCATCTCAAAGTCCTCTATATAGTCTAGCACAAGCACCTGATCCGAGGTGGGGTCGCCCAGCACGCTGTTGGCAATCATGTCGGGCATCGTGATGTCGATACGCGCCAGCACACGCGTCAGTCGTACGGGATGTCGCTCCGTCGGTGTGGCTAGGAAGCGGTAGGGGTCCGGCTTGGTACCCTTTCCGAGCATCTGTTTGATGGCATCGATGCTGACATTGGGACAGATAGCGGTCATCGGGATGAGGTCGTCCTCACCGCTACCACCATCCGCTAAGCTGGGGAGAAACTCCGGCTGCCAGGGAATTTTCGTCAGTCCAGGAAGCGTGTAGAGCTGCTCACGCTCGGTGACGCCCTGTAGGGCTGTCGTCAGGTTGTAAGTCTTCGAAGCCTCATTAGCAACGAAATAGAAGTCAAAGCTCTGCACATTTCCAGGGATAAGGACAGGATGGCTCCAAGGCGTGCCATTGGTTACAGGCTGTGTATAGCCACCCAAGAACTGGTTGACTAGACACTTGCCCGTAGCGTGGTCGAAGACGAGGACACGCACAGACTTGACCTTATTCTCCGCATTTTTGAGCTTCTCCTGTAGCTCAGGTAGAGGCACCTCTCCCTGACGGAAGGTGGACTGCGGCGCCACGCTCATCGAGAGGTAGAAGTCTCCGCCCTCCACTTCGGGGGGACAGGCGGAGGGATCCTCATACACGCAGCTGGTCAGACCAGCCAGCAGGAGCATCGTGGAGAGCAGCCACGCGAGGATCGTGCGGGAGCCTCCTTGTATGCTATATAGATTGCATTTCGTCATGGCTTTGTAGCTCGAGAGGTTAGACACATTATATATTATGGTCTTGCTCACGGATGAGCCAGCCATTGATCCATACGTTCACCGCTAGGAAAGTCTCCTGTGTCACGGGGCGACCATCGAAGGCGAAGATGATAGCGTAGCGATCCTCGCGGTCTAGGAACTCTTGGTCGGAGAGTTTGTTGTTTGCGTGGAACTTCGTCTGTAGCAGTAGCGACAGCAGATCCACGTTGAGGAGGGTGTTGCCCGTAGCGCGCTCCGTGATGATGAGTCGCTGCTTTTGGTTGGTCAGTAGGCGAAGGGTGTTAAGCTCAACAGCGATACCGCCCGTCCCCTTGACCTGCTCAGCATAGTACGGGGTGTAGGTGAGGACATCGTCGGTGAGCACCTCGCCAGCGCCGTTGTAGCGACCGTTGGGAGCGGTGATGCGGAAGTCGTAGTTGTCGAGCTTGATGTTGGACTTGCCACCCTCCGAGAGGTCCTGCATGACGAGGCGAATCTTGTTGGTCCACTTAGCCATCGGCACGACGATAAGACGGCTGCCATCGCCCAGCACCTGGACCTCCTTAGAGACGCCATAGAGTAGTGGCGGCAGCTCGGCAGCGATCCGCTTGTCCTCAGCTCTCGAGATTTGCACGAGCAGGTCCTGCATCGTCGAGGTGCCAGCCTGTAGCTTGCTCTGCTCATAGAGAGTAGCCATACGGTGGCCACAGAGAGCCATGATGGTGTAGTTGCCCGGGGCGAGCTGTAGCTCGAAGGTCTGCTGCTCCGCATAAGGTGCAGCCGCATCGATCATCTCCGAGACAAAGCGTCCCGCCTCGTCGAAGATGTAGAGATGCACATCCTCGGCCTCGCGATGCCAGCGGTCTACGTACTGCATATTGTAGTCGTAGCGCAGCTGCACACGGAGGGGACAGGTGGACAGATCCTCGTAGATGCACTTGTCACAAGAGACGAAGCTCCAGCCTAGTAGGAGCATGACTCCTATATATAATAGTCTCGATCGAGATAGCGTGTGTGAAACCATAGTATCAGTGTGGGGCTTTCGCCCTCTTTTATGTGAATAGTTCCTATGAGGGGAACATTCAACCCCTCATAGGATAGTATTGCTGTCGATGACGTGTAACCCGCTCAAACGAGTAACCCTTTGTAGGGACGCACGGCTCGTGCGTCCGTTCTCGTTAAATCCTTGACGCTGTAACCTTTGATGCAACGGACGCTCAGACCGAGCGTCCCTACAAATCGTTACACGTCTCGAGCGTCCCTACAGCGGGTTACACGTCTCGCAGTTCGACAAGCAAAGTGTACTCAGGGATTATAGAGAGATATCCTGTGTACGAACGATCCAAGGATTGATTGTGATGTCGAATGAGACGAAGACCTTCGTTGGGTCGTCATTTTCGTCGTCATCCTTCTCGTTGACTACCTCAGGCTCTCCTGGCTGAGAAATCTTTGAGATGTTGATCTTGTAGATGTTGTTACGTACGACACCGTAGCGACCGTAACCCATATCCTTGCTAGACTGTGTATCATTGAAGTGACGGATTAGGTTCGTCTGATAGTAGCAAGCACCATCCTTGTAAGCCTTGATACCCTTAACCGTTGTAGAAGCAGTAACATCACCCTGAGCATCAACAGTCAGACCACCCTCGAGAGCAGCCTTAAGAGCAGCCTTAAAGCCTGCAGGTGTTTTGTCAATCTCAGGTTTGGTGTTAGTATTATCCTCGATGATTCTCTTATACGCAAGCATCTTATCCTTTGTAAAGGTGAAGCCCATATAGCTGTACCATGTCTCACCCTCGGTGAAGGTGATGCCATCATGCTCGTCAGGAGTCCAGGTACCACTGAGGATGAAAGAGGTCGTACCCTGGTGCTTCTGCATAGGAGCGTCCATCGTGTTCTCGAGGCAGTACTGACCATTAGCATCATCGTAGCCAAAGGTACCCTTTAGCTCAGGCTTACCCTCTAGGTAGGTGAAGTCTGCAGCGTTGAACTCACCAGCTAGGAAGTTAGGATCCTTAGCGTAGCGGTCGAAGCGTTTGCTATTGTCACCAGCAACCTCTGCGACGAAGTTATCCGTAGTCTTCATAACCTGAGCGAGCTGACGATAGATGAAAGTCTTCTTGTTGGTGACGTTGAGCTGCCACTTGATGTTGGTCAGCTTACCATGCTCAAATGTAGGAGTACCACCTACGAATACCTTAGCGAGGATACGATCTACGTTTACTTTGATAGGAGCACCCTCAGCTGCACCCTCGGTATCCTTCATATCGCCAGCAGCGACCTTGACAAGACCCTGCTCGTTAGACATCATAATGCCATTAGCTGATAGCTTCTCAACAGTAGTCTCGATAGCAGCCTGGGCATCCTTGAGGTACTTACCCTCTGCAGTAGCTGCGATAACCTCAGCTGTTGGGTTGATGATGGCGAGCATCTGGTAGTCCTGGCTTACGACTGCCTTAGCCTTTGTGGTAAAGTTAGCCGTTGTAGCGGTACCAGCGATGTCACCCGTGGGAGCAGCGCTACCCGTACCTGTGATGTTGTAAGTGAGGGCATACTTAACGATACCAGAGGTCTCGTCGAAGAGTACGACGCGGACACCCTTGATAGCCTGCTCGTCAGTGGTACCTACGTAGGTATCACCTGCGTTTGCGCCATCGACATTAGCTGCTTCAGCTCTTGTACCACCCTGTGGGAGGTTGAAGGTAAAGGAGATGAAAGCATCAGCCTTCTCCTGATCATTTGGTTGGTTCTTGTCGTTCTTGCAGCTTGCGAAGAGCAGAACTGCTGCGACAGCCAACGCTGCATACATAAACTTCTTCATAGTTGAATTGGTTTGATTAGTTATTAAAGTGAATATCTTACGGGGGCAAAGGTACGACGGAATTTCCATTGGGGATTTACCATTTTCGATATTTCATTTGACAATTTCGGTATTTGTGATTTTAGAGATTAGAGGTCGGGGGAATCGGAACAGTCGGGAAAAACGGATTTCCACGTGGATATTTCGAAATCCCCACGTGGAGAATTTTTATTTT